>Ga0137376_10001776_pt1 | contig 12361 bp, 9 predicted proteins | sample SagtaG_23_FD_104814 | JGI IMG/M metagenome (GOLD analysis project Ga0137376, IMG submission 104814) | Vadose zone soil microbial communities from Sagehorn Ranch, Mendocino, California, USA - Sage2_L_20_16 metaG | ecosystem: Environmental > Terrestrial > Soil > Vadose zone | place: USA...
AAGCAAACTCGCAATTAAGCGGTTAAGGTCGGAAACAGCCACCTACCCTCAACTGACGCTCAAACACGGCATTGATTGCGACGGTGTCATTGAATCGCGCTTTCCTAACCGCGAAGGCACCAAGATCGCTAAGCGCAATCCATGAAGAGCACGGAAAGACCCTCCCATTGACGCATTGACTTCGCGATCAGAGTTCTTCCGTTCTTGCGCTTGGCGATCCTGGCGCCTTGGCGGTTATGAAAAAAAAGCGGCCTCGCCCACTCGGAGCGAAGCCGCTTGGTTAATTCCGAGCGAATGGACTTGGAATTACATGCCCATTCCGCTCATGCCGCCCATGCCCCCGGGCATCGCCGGACTTCCCTTGTCGTCTTCAGGAAGCTCGGAAACCATCGCTTCCGTAGTGAGCATCAGACCAGCGATTGAAGCAGCATTCTGCAATGCCGTTCGTGTCACCTTGGCCGGATCGATTACGCCTGCCTTAACCAGGTCCTCGTAAACTTCGGTTTGCGCATTGAAGCCGAAGCTTTCGCCCTTTTCCGAACGAACGCGCTCAACAACTACCGCGCCTTCTTTGCCGGCGTTCTGAACAATCTGGCGGAGAGGTTCCTCGAGTGCTCGACGAACGATGTTCACGCCAATTTGCTCATCCGAATCGCCCTCGCCTTCCTTATTGATCTGGAACTTCTCGAGCGCCTTGGCGGCACGAACCAGGGCCACACCACCGCCTGGCACGATACCTTCCTCCACTGCCGCGCGTGTCGCATGCATCGCATCCTCAACCCGCGCCTTCTTTTCCTTCATCTCGGTCTCGGTGGCGGCACCGACCTTGATTACGGCAACACCGCCGACGAGTTTCGCGAGACGCTCTTGCAGTTTCTCGCGATCGTAGTCGGAAGAAGTCTCTTCAATTTGCGCTCGCAGCGTCTTGACGCGGCCTTCGATATCGCTCTGTTTGCCGGCGCCTTCGACAAGGGTCGTGTTGTCTTTGTCAATAGTGACTTTTTTGACGCGACCCAGATCTTCAAGCTTCACGTTCTCCAGCTTGATTCCCAGGTCTTCGCTGATGACCTTGCCACCGGTCAGAATCGCAATGTCTTCGAGCATCGCCTTGCGACGATCACCGAAGCCCGGAGCTTTAACAGCTGCGATGTTCAAAGTGCCACGAAGCTTGTTAACGACCAGCGTGGCCAGCGCCTCGCCTTCGACGTCCTCGGCGATAATCAGCATCGGCTTGCCCATCTTTGCCACCTGTTCGAGCAGCGGCAGCAGATCCTTCATCGAGCTAATCTTTTTCTCGTGAATAAGGATCAGGGGATTCTCAAGCACCACTTCCATGCGTTCCGGATCGGTGACGAAGTAAGGGCTGAGATAGCCGCGATCAAACTGCATACCTTCGACAACCTCCAGCGAAGTGTCCATCGTCTTCGACTCTTCAACCGTGATTACGCCATCTTTGCCGACCTTATTCATTGCTTCGGCAATAATGTTCCCAATCGTCGAATCGCCATTCGCCGAGACTGTTCCAACCTGTGCGATCGCATCACCTTTAACTGGCTTTGCCAAACGCTTGATCTCTTCGGTAGCGCGTTCGACTGCTTTGTCGATCCCGCGCTTGAGCGCCATGGGATTGGCGCCGGCAGCTACTGTCTTCACGCCTTCGCGGAAGATAGCTTGCGCCAGCACGGTTGCGGTAGTTGTTCCGTCGCCGGCTACATCGGAGGTTTTGGAGGCGACTTCACGAACCATCTGCGCGCCCATGTTCTCGAGCGAGTCCTTCAATTCGATCTCCTTGGCGACGGTAACACCGTCTTTGGTGATAGTGGGTGAACCAAATTTCTTATCGATTACCACGTTGCGGCCCTTGGGGCCGAGCGTGATCTTCACTGCGTCGGCGAGTTGATTGATTCCGCGCAAAATCGCTGCGCGTGATTCTTCGCCATGAACTACTTGCTTTGCCATTTCTGTCTTCTCTCCTGCTGAAATGTGGAATTTGATTTTTGAAACAAAAGAAGCGGCGAAGTCCTTATCTGGACTACTTGCCGCCCTTCTTGCTACCAGTCGCCGCGCCCGCGCGTTCGATGATTCCGAGGATTTCATCTTCACGCATGATCAGCAGCTCTTCGCCGTCAATCTTGATTTCGGAACCGCTGTATTTGCCAAACAGAACCCGATCACCCTTTTTCACGTCGAGCGACTGTCTGGTTCCGTCTTCTTTGTATTTTCCCTGGCCGGCCGCGACGACCTCGCCTTCCTGCGGCTTCTCCTTGGCGGTATCGGGAATGATTATTCCCCCACGAACCTGCTCTCCCTCCTCAATCCTGCGTACAATGACGCGGTCATGGAGAGGCGTAATATTTGTTGACATTCTTAGAAGTTCTCCTTTCAGTTTCCCAATAAATCTTCGTGTTGTTCGATTAAAACTCCCGGCTATACCTTGTGGGTTTAGCACTCTGCGTGGATGAGTGCTAAGGATAATTGGCCGGCGGGTTATTGTCAACTTCAGGCGGCAAAGACGGGCTGAAAAACGGCCTGGCGGGTCGAAAAAGGAGATTTAGCGGGCGCCGCTCCTGGCACTGCGCGCCAGGGGTCGCTTCACTTTTTGGTAGTCGGCGACGCGTTTCGCAATAGTGTTTCGGTGGATACCCAGCGCCTGGGCAGTTTTCGAAAGATGTTCTTTGTTTCGAGAGAGGGCCTTCTTGATATAGAGTTTTTCGAATTCGCTCACTGCTTCGGCAAGCAAAATATGTCCATCCAGCATTTCGTCGATCAGTGCTTCAAGTCTGTCGCGCATGTCTCATGAATTCCAGGAAGAAAGTGAATTGAGCACAGAAACAACCTTAGAGCTCTTCGCCGGTCAGCAGGCGATAGGCTTCCAGATAGCGATTAGTGGTGGCCGAGGCGACTTCGGGGGGAAGCGGTGGAGCGGGAGGGCGCTTGTCCCATGCAAGCGTCTCCAAATAATCTCGCACAAACTGCTTGTCAAATGACGGTTGGGACTTACCAGGGCTATAACTTTCCGCCGGCCAAAACCGTGAGGAATCCGGAGTCAGGGCTTCGTCAACCAGGATGATCTCACCGTTCTGGTCACGTCCAAATTCAAATTTGGTGTCGGCGATTATTATTCCCCGGCTTCGAGCGTAGGTGCGCGCTTCATTGTACAGACGCAACGAAGTTTCTCGGAGGTAGTTTGCCGTATCTGCACCCAGCACGTTACGCACCTGTTCTTCAGTGATGTTTTCGTCGTGTCCTTTTTCTGCTTTTGTGGACGGGGTGAAAATAGGCTCCGGAAGTTCGGCCGATTCAAGAAGGTCTTTCGGAAGCTTATGGCCGCAGACTTCGCCAGTCCGCAGATAGTCTTTCCAGCCCGAACCGACCAGGTAGCCCCTGACAACACACTCCACAGGGAATACGCTCGTTGAGCGCACGAGCATAGAGCGTCCGTTGAGATCCGTTGACTGCTGAACGGTTTTGGGCATTCCCTCCGGTTCGATCGTAATTAGATGGTTCGGAACAATGGGGGCTAGTTTTTCGAACCAGAACTTTGAAAGAGAAGTCAACACTTCGCCTTTGCGCGCTATCGCAGTAGGTAGGATGCAATCGAAAGCCGAGATTCGATCGGTCGCAACGATCAAGAGACGCTCGTCATCAATTGCATAGACGTCGCGCACTTTTCCACGTTTTACTAACTTCAAATCGGGAAGAGTGGTTTGTAGAAGAGCAGCGGCAGTCATCATCATGGCTTTGGCTTACATCTGAATCTCTATCACGAAGCGTGCACAGAATTCTTTGGGAAGCGGCGAGCGAGATTCTGCTCGCCGAAAAAAGCTTTGTCAAGAAAGCGACAGTTTTAACTTCATAACTTTCTAGTGCGCTGATCAAAGTGATGAGTTGGATGCGCCCGTCACCTTGTCTACTATTGTGCGTCGCTTTTAGGCAGACCATTTCCGTGTAACAATGGTCGCGACCCAAAATCCAGGAAGGAAATGCTTGGGACTAGCTTCTAGTCCAGATCAGAGTGTCAATAACCTTCCTCTGAGGAGTAACTATCGTATGCATCATGGTCGTTTTAGTCGGGATTTGTTAGTTCTTTCGTTAGCCCTGCTAATGGCGCTGGCGCAGACTTCGTTTAGCCGATCGGCTCCGAACTTTGATAAGGCGCTTCAGACCGTGCAGCAGCGGAGGCCTTTCCCGCCACCGCAATACATTCCGGATCATGACTTCGATGTCCGCCATGTTGCTTTGGATCTTCGGTTCGACTGGGAGCATGAGCAGTTGATGGGGATCGAAACAATAGTTTTCAGGCCGTTGCTTGCAAACCTGAAAAGCATCGAGCTGGACGCCGCAGACATGACCATCACGTCGGTGAAGATGATTAGTGGCGCCCCGCTCCAGTTTGAGATGGATTCGATAAACCAAAAACTGCGAATTGCGCTCGGGCAAGCGTATCAGCCTGCTGACGAACTAACCATAGTTACTGAATATCACACCAACGGCCCGCAAAAGATGATTCCTGGTTTAGTGGGAGCGGCACTCAGGTTTATCAAGCCGTCAGCTGACGATCCTACAAGGCCCAGGCAAATATGGTCCCAGGGAGAGAGTGAGTACAACCATTATTGGTTTCCCATTTACGACCATCCCAATGATTTTTTCACGTCCGAAATTACGGCCACTGTGGAAAAACCTTTGTCAGTGATTTCAAACGGAAGACTGCTCGATACCAAAGACAATAATGATGGGACGCGCACCTTCCACTGGAAAATAGAACAGCCGCATGCGAGCTACCTGACATCGATTATAGTTGGCGAATACACGCCGATAGTCAGCGAATACCAGGGCATTCCGATAATCACCAACGTCTATCCCAGTGAGGTTAAGGAAGGCAAAATAACTGCAGCCCGCTTACCCGAGATGGTGAAGTTCTTTTCTGAGAAGACAGGCTTGAAGTATCCATACGCGAAATATGCGCAAACAACTGCGCGTGATTTTGGCGGCGGCATGGAAAACATCAGCGCGACAACCCAAACGGACAACATGATCCACGACGCGCGGACCGAACTGGATTCAAACACGGACGGTCTCCAGTCACATGAACTTGCGCACCAGTGGTTTGGAGACTATGTCACTTGCCGGGACTGGTCTGACATCTGGCTGAATGAGAGTTTTGCCACCTACTTCCAGGCTATGTGGGACGAGCACAAATTGGGCGGCGATGATTTTCTCTATTCCGACGTCAAGGCGAATCAGGATGCTTACTTCACCGCCTGGAAGCAGGGTAACCGCCGTCCTATTGTGACGAAGAACTATGCCAGTCCAGATTCTGTTTTTGACACCTATGCCTATCCGCGGGGTGGCGCCGTGCTGCACATGCTGCGGAAAACGGTAGGGGAAGACAATTGGTGGCGAGCAATCAACTACTATCTTCGCAAATATGCCAACCAGCCGGTCGAGACTGAGCAATTTCGGATTGCGATTGAAGAGTCAACTGGTCAGGCAATGGACTGGTTCTTCGACGAATGGCTTTACAAGATGGGTCATCCCATTTTTCGCGTTACCCAAAACTATGAACCGTCGACGAAGTCGTTGAAACTTACGATCGCACAGCTGCAGACCATAGACAGTACTTCGCAGTTTCCTCAGGTAGTGCTCTTTCAGACGCCGGTAGACATAGAGATCGGTACCGCCTCAGGAGTCCGGCTGGAACGTGTTCAAATCCTGCCCAAGAAGGAACAAAGTTTTACGCTCACAGTTGACTCAAAGCCTTTACTCGTCAACTTCGATTACCACGGGACGCTGATCAAAGAAGTGCAATTTGACAAGACAACCGAAGAGCTGGCTTACCAGTTGACGCAAGATGAAGATGTGCTGGGACGAGATTGGGCTCTTAGTCAACTCGCCAACCGCGTCACTGCCCCAACGATCTCGGAAATCGAAAAGCAAAAAATCGCAGCGGAACTGGCGAACGCTCTAACGCATGACAAATTTTGGGGAATACGAGTCGATGCCGCAACGGCCCTGGCAAGCGTAAAGGAACCGGGTGCTCGTGAAGCCCTGGTTGCCGCTACCAGGGATCAGAACGCGCGTGTTAGAGCCCGGGCTATAACTTCATTGGCAAGTTCACCGGACCCTACGCTGGCCAGTTTGTACGAGAACTTGTTGAGCGACCCGAGTTACGCCGTAATCAAAGCGGCAGCCTTGGCCCTTGGCCAGACCAGGAGTCCCGGCGCCTATGATGCCCTGGCGAAACTCCTTAATATTCCTTCGTGGCGAGAGAACATCAAGGTCTCGGCTTTGTCCGGATTGGCAGCATTACAGGACAAGCGCGCGCTGGAGGTCGCTTTCCATTACGCCGAAAAGGGGAATTCAGTGGCGGTAAGAGGGGCGGCGATACGACTCCTGGGCCGACTTGGCAGCGAAGATCCCAGGGCGTTTACTTTGATTACCGAAACGGCAACAAAAGCCTTCCCCGCTGGCGACTCCAATCTCGCGACAGCTGCCGGAGAGGCACTCGTTAGCCTGGGTGATCCTCGAGGCCTTGCAGTTTTGGAGCAAATAGGTCGCGACGAGTCCCTCACGTCACGACGAAAAGAGCAAATCAGTCAGTATCAGCAACAATTGCGAAAAGTTGTGGCGGCGGCCGCCGGGCAGGGAAGCAAGCAACCATAATTGGCGCTGGGCTGTCCTAATCAGAAGCTCCTTGAGGTCTCCGGGAACAAAGCGGCGTGGTAGGCGGGGGCTTGGATAGAGTTCAACTCCAGCAAGTTTTTGAGCTCATGGGTCCTGATGGGGTCACAATTTCTGGAATGGTGGTTAGGCGCCTCCATTTTTTGGGGTTTTCGGGGCTTTGATGTTGAGCCAACAAAACTTAAGGCTTGAGTTTAGAAGACTTGTCCTGTACTATTCTTTCCGCCTGTGTGGCGTCATACCCCATGATGCCAAGCCTCCTAATCATCTGCTTGTCAGTTCCAAAGAGTCATTCTGATGACAACTACAGCTACTGACAGACAGAAAGCTTCCAGGGACAACAATCAACCGGCTGAACTGACCGAGCGCAAGATTTCATTGCTTATCGTCGAAGACGACGAAAACATTTCGAGCGCTATTAGCGAGTATTTCTCTCGCGCAGGTTACAACGTGAAGACTGTTGAAGATGGCTTAATGGGTGTGAAGTCAGCCCTGGATGATCCTCCAGACGCTGTTGTTTTGGACCTCATGCTGCCAAAAATGGACGGTTTGGCTGTTTGCAGAGAGCTGCGGGAGAAGGCGGGCCACCTGCCCATTCTCATGCTCACCGCAAAGGACGACGTGGTTGACAAAGTGCTGGGTCTGGAAATGGGCGCGGATGATTACATCACCAAGCCCTTTAGCCTGCGCGAACTTGAAGCCCGGATCAAGTCGGTCCTTCGCCGGACTAAGACACCGGCAGGCGCCGAGAGCGCGAAAGATGAAGCTCCCATCATTCGCGGCAGACTCCGTATTGATCCGGCAAGACGAGAAGTTACCATTGGAGAGCGACAGGTTGAGTTGACTCCAAAAGAGTTTGACCTCCTGCGACTCTTCGCAGCGAACCCGGGTAGGGTCTTTCCCCGCAAATACCTGCTTGAAAAGATCTGGGACTACTCCTATGAAGGCTACGATCGAACTATTGATTCACACATCAACCGGTTGCGAGCCAAGATTGAAGAGAACCCGGAAAATCCTCAGATGGTCTTGACCGTTTGGGGAATTGGCTACAAGTTTAGCGACGAACAATAACTTCGAGTTCGTCCTCTCGCCAAACGCCAACTGCAGGCTTTACGTATCCCGACCTTCACTTGGACTTTCCTTCCCAGCCGGCCGGGCGCAATCAAGCCTAAAGCTTTCCGGCGCGCCTTCACACCATGAAGAATTTTCTCAATCCAGGACGACTCACAACTTTTAGTGTGGTCAAGAAAATCAGGTCATGGCTGGTTCAGGTTAGACTTGTCGCTGGCCTCGCGGTGTCGCTCGCTGTTATTAGTTTTGTTCCTCCGCTCGTTTCCCAGGCTCAAGACTCATCTGTCCCTAGCAGGGTATCCAATATCTCAGCCGAGCCTTCCGCCAGCGGCACTGCAGTGTCGATTGCAGCCGACAGCCCGCTGAGCCGAGCCCAGAATTGGCAGGACAGCGAAGGCTACCACTTGGTATTTCCCAACGCCGTTCCCGCCTACTCACTAACGGCCGCTCGCGGAGTAAGAGTGCGTCGGGTCGGCACCTCATTGGAAGTGCTCTTGCAGACCAAACCGGGTGCAAAAGTAACCATCCAGCCGGATGGCAATCATTTTAACCTCATAGTCGATAGAAAGCTGGAACCACGTGCGCTCGAGGGAGACTCTCGATACGAGCCAAACTCTTCCGAAGATTTACAACAATCCAGCCAAACAGGACTTGGCAGCACCTCATCAGGAACAACGGCCCACACGGCTGGTAACTGGAGCCCGCCAACGGGCCGGATGTCAGACCTTCCACCAGAACCGTTTCCGGAATACGCTGTTGCTACTCCTGAATCCGCAGCGTCAAAGATAGAAGTGCAGGTAGAAGACGAGGGGCTGCTAGCTTCAATCTTCTCCGGCACCGGTGTTTTCTTCGTGATGGTTTTTGGCTTGGTTGGGCTAGTCGTTTCGCGAAAGCTACGTTCGCGCGAGGTAATAGTACACACGGCTGAAACGTCTTTGCTCGAGGATGACGAATGGGAAAACTACGTGGATGAAGGAAGTACACTTCAAATGCGAGATGTGCAAAAAGGTGACCCTGGTTCAAGTCTGGTGAAATCTGGCGGATCCGTCTCCACCAACGGATCGCCACGTCAGTCGGTCGTTCGTATGCCTGTCGCTGGTCCGATGTCGTTATACGGGGCCTACCGAATTGATCAAGAGGTTGGCAAGCTGATTCTTGGTCAGCCGCACCGAATGGACGTACTTGCATCGCGCGCCATTGATGACCGCCGTGCGATCGAGACTTCGCTCATCAAAGGCATCAATGCGTTTGATATGGATGAGAGCGGTCGCCGCAGAGCGCGTACAGCTTTGGAGGAATATGGATTCGTAGCGCGCCAATGCGCGGCATTACTTCTATCTTCTGATCCGTTCGAACGCACGTCAGCAGCGCGTTGCCTGGGCGAGATCAAATCCGAGGCTGCTTTGCCGTTTTTGCTCGAAGGCCTTTACGACTCAGAATCGATTGTTCGCAATCAGGCCGTGGTGAGCATTGGCGAGTTGAAAGTTCCGTCAGCTATCGGAGCTCTGCTGGACATTGCCAGGACCCATCCCGACGTGCCCAGCGCCTTATTGAGCCGCACGCTTAGCGCCTGTTCGGTGGAAGGATTGGACTTCTTCGATGGGGCGATTCCGGGAGCGGGGCAACTGGGACTGGGCCACGACTTGAGCATCGTCGAACAGATTACTCACCTTGAACCATCTTCTTCGGTGGAAGAATTACCGGAGAGCTGCGACGATGAACAACTGACGCAGGCTCTGTCGTTATTGGAGAGCATTGGCGTCCAGGAACGTTCCGAAGCCTTGAAACAGCTCGCTCAATTTCGGGTCCAGAGTTCTGTAAGGGCGATGGCGCGGGTGGCCCGTGAGGATTCGGAACCGAATATTCGTTCCATGGCGATTGCCAGTCTGGGCTCGATAGATCACGAATCCGTCTTTCCAGCCATATTGATTGGCATGGCGGATGCCACTCGTGAAGTGAGAGCTTCCGCGGCACGCGCTCTGAATCGCTTAAGTTTCGATCGCGCTGACGCTTATGTTCGCGTCATTGAGACGAGCGATGAAGAGACCCTGCGCGACATCGCACAGTCGTGCATAAATGCCGGCATCGTCTCTCAAAACGTTGGGCGCCTTGGCAGCAGCGACCATCGACAAGCCTACGAAACGTTCTCGCTTATTTGCTTGTTGGCCAAAGCGAACATGAATGAACCAATCCTGGACGCAATCGCTGATCAATCAAATCTGGATGTCAGCCTCAAAGCAGTGCATTTGCTGGCCGCTACTGGTGAGCCCGGGATGTTTGAGCAGTTGCGACTGCTTGCCGTTCGAGAAGGAGTGCGCGAAGAAGTGAAAACGGCATTGCTCGAAGCAATGTACAAGTTGGATCACAGCAAATCTCTGGCAGAAGAATCTGCCGAAGCAAGCGAAGCCGACCGTGAACCGAAGCGTGAAAGTTCTGAAATAGAAACCGGTAAGGATGCAGCCGGCCCCGAGATGTCGCTGGAGACCATACCAACATCCCAGCCTGAAAGCATGCCGGGCCCTGAAGCGGCGGCGGAGTTGAAGTCAGATATATTTGAATTGTGATTCTCTGGACTGTAAACGCCGGGGATCGGATAATGCTACTAGCGAAATCGCTTTTCATTGCCCCAATGAATACCAAAATTATCAAGGCGGTTATGAAAAATAAACAGCGTGGCGGCGTCGCACTGCTGTTGTTCGTATGTTTGCTCTCTTGTTTCATTACACCGGGTTCAGCGCAGTTGCTAAAACTGAAGCGCATCACTGCGTTGCAGCTCGGTGAGGCCGTTGAAGGATCGCGGGTAACAATTGTTTCCGACCTGGCGCTGAGCGATTACGAGGCCTTCCGACGCGGCGATCGGTTCTACGTCAAGATCCCGCTTGCCGAATTCAAATCAGTGCCGCCTCGCTGCTGCGCAAATGGATTTGAAGACGTTCAGGTCCAAAAGGTGGGCGACAGTGTAGTCGTTTCGTTCAGGTTGCAACCAGGAGCCACCGCGCGCGTTGATCAACACTCAAATCGGCTGGATGTTATTTTTTCAGCGGCAAACAGAACCTTTCGAAATAATGCGGCAATCGCAGCTTCAAACCGAGCGATAGGCACCAATGTTTCGCGCCCGTCACAAAACCGGGGGCCCGATGCGGCCGGACCAATGCCGCCCGGAGCAGCCTCACCGTATAGCCAGAGACTGGTAACAGAAAGAGCTCGCGCGGCGAATAATAGTCGAGCGCCGCTAAACCCACGAGCGCAGAACAACCCGCAGACTAATGGTGCAAGCGTACAATCGACCAGCGGAAACAATCAGCCAGCTAAAGGAAATACACAAACCAGCACCGGGAAGAATCAGTCGAACACCAGCAATGCTGCAACTCAGCTACCTTCTTCCGTCCCTTCTTCATCACTGATTCTTACACCGTCAACCTCGGCGAACTCTCGGGCATTGACGACTGCAACGCCAGCGGCTTCTGTAAACACCCAACCAGCTACTACCTCTTCCGGGGCGCCTGGCCCGGTGAACTGGAAAACGCGAGGTAAAGCTGCCCTTCAATGGGCTTTTGCGAATCGCCTGGCCGCTTTGCTTGGAGTGCTGATCTTACTAAGCCTGATCCTCTACCTTGCGACAGCCCTTCTTCGCAGACGAAAAAAGTTGATCACAGCGAAGCGTGCGAATGCAGCTAAGGTTCAACCCAAGTACGGTTCGGCCTCGGACTTCGATGAATTATTTGGCAGCAGTGCAGTCACACCGCCGGCATCGAGCAACATCCCGAAAGAGTCTGCCAGGAAGCCGGCAAAAGCGTCAGCCGCCGCCGCGACACCTCAAAATCAAAAGTGGGTGCGAACGAAACCCTCAGTCGCTTCTTCCTCTGCCGGCCATGAACATAGTGGCGACGAGGAAGAGCGGGAGGTGTTCGAGTTATGACCGCTGAGTCACTTGTGCAAATGTGTGCGGGGCTTGGGATCAAGCTTTCGCTCAAGGGAGACGACAACACTCGCCTTCAAGTAGACGCGCCCAAGGGTGCGTTAACGGCGGCTTTGCGCGACGCTCTAGCCGCCCACAAACCCGAACTGATTGCTATTCTTAAGACTGAACAAGAAACAGCCCGCCTAACGCAAACTTCGACTTTCGAGCAAGATTCAGAAGTGACAGAGAGTCGAGTTCCCACCAGACCTGCAGGAAATTCCCCGGAGGCTACATCCTTGATTTTCGAAAATCCATTTCCCAGTGCATCCTCGCAATTCGGCCCTACTGACGTCGGAGTCAGTAAGCTTGGCGGAAGCGACCATGATGACATCATAAAACAGTTGCGGACCGCGGATTCTCCCTCGGAACGTGCGGCAGCGGCTCGGAAGTTAGGTGTCATACGTGATCCCAGGGCGACCGCCCACTTGATCGAGTCGCTTCAGGATGGCGCGCCGGAAGTGCGCCGAGCTTCCACCGAGTCTCTTGGCCAGATCGGAGATCCCTCTGCCATCGCGGCGCTCAACGAGCTGCTGACCGCCACGGGCTGCTGCCTGATCTGCCGCCGGCGTCATGCCTCTAGCAGCCGCAGCTCATCCTGAAACCGTGACGAAGCACGATGTAATCGTCATCGGCGGGGGCGCGGCCGGC
>Ga0137376_10001777_pt1 | contig 12358 bp, 16 predicted proteins | sample SagtaG_23_FD_104814 | JGI IMG/M metagenome (GOLD analysis project Ga0137376, IMG submission 104814) | Vadose zone soil microbial communities from Sagehorn Ranch, Mendocino, California, USA - Sage2_L_20_16 metaG | ecosystem: Environmental > Terrestrial > Soil > Vadose zone | place: USA...
CCCGGTTGTTTGTTTGTTGACAAACGTCCTTGTCAGAAATTTTCAACTTGTGGATTTGTCATTCTTCCATTTGACCAAGAAGATCTTGAACGCTGAAAAACACCTGCAAGTCCTAGTTGAGTATCCGACTCGTACGAGCTAGACTCTGCGCCACTGAATTCAACGTCCATGTTCGTGTCACGCAAAAGTTGGAATAATACCTGGTGGTATGTCTATTTCTTTTAGGTTTATCACTTGAGTGGAAGTACAAGTACATAATCGGAACAGCAAGTCGCCTCAGCGCCAGATACATTATCGCCCAAGAGCACTGTATCGTGCGATGCATGCGCGCGAACCCGTTGTTATAGGGCTTACATCGAAGGAATCCCCGGTTTCTTTCCATTCGGCTGTTCAAACGTTCAACGATCGACTGCAAGTAACATCAGAGAAGTGAAGAACGATAAATATCGCTCTTCTCTTCTCTAGCATCCTTTTTACGTGGGGGAAGGGTTCCTTTCGTTTCCGTTGCCATCACTCCGTTTGAGAGAACCACCGTACTTATTGCCAAGGCGAGAACTATGACAGCAAGTCTTTCAGAAGAACCGAACCCGGATGCACTCTCGCGTCTGTCGGTTGCTACGGTCGCGTTTTGATCGTATCCGGTGTTACTATTCTGCGTTTCAACTTTGAGATTATGGATCCCTCCCCCGTGGATATCATCACCGAGATACGGTTAGGCTAAGAAAAGAGTCCCTATCAAACGCACTGGATCTACTGTTACTATTCGCTTGCAGAACCCTCCGGTCGTCGATGAACGTTGAACGTCGAACCTTACTCCGTGACGACATTTCCCGAAACTGGTAATAGTGGAGCTTCTGGCTTGACAAGTCTAGGCTGACAGCTGCCGTTCCAACGTCTTCCGTTGCGCCACAATTAAGTGCTACTTGTCAAATATGTTGCGATGAACAGATAGATTGCTAGCCACAGGGTACACTTGTCCGACTGATACGTAAAGAATGCGTGGCTGGAATGAATGTGGCTATTTTAAGATTTGCAGAACGAAAGAACATCGGTGTGACGTGGTGGTAAAAGGAATGCAGTAGTTAGCTAGTAGGCATCTTGTGAGTGGCAGCGAGTTATAAAGATAGTGGTTTTTCAAAAGAGTGTGTCAATCAAGAAAGTTCGCAGTCCATACGTACGGCAGGAAGAAATGGCTTGGAGAGAGTTTGATGCCTTAGATTAGCCTAGTCGATGAGTTGGTCCAACTCGATGAGAGGGGTAAGTTCCCCGGCATAAAAGTATGCCCTTGCTTCTGGAGTGCGGCCTCGATAATCTTCATACCCTCTAGAACTTTCTCCTCTTCTAGTCTCTTTCCCACAATCTGTACGCCGAGAGGTAAACCATGCATATCTTCTGCGTCATATACCGTATAGGCTGATCTTGCGACGCTGTTCATGCGGTGATACTGATCGGAAGCAAAAAAGCCAATAGGTAGTGCGTCAGATGCACGATCGACGAAGGTAACAGGCAGGATTCCGGCTGTGTAATCGAGCTAGGGCAATGAAGGAACGCTTAGTGCGGAGCGATGTTGAGAGCTCGTAGACTTACTAGGCTGAAAATGAACGTATATCCGGCACTCATTAGTGTTGTTTTATCAGACGCGTTATGAGCAAGAGCCGGAAACGCGTGTGGCACTGTGAGCACGAAATCGAGACCTGCGCTAATCCACTTTTCGTGCCAAGTCGCACGGTATTCGTCACGGACACAAGTAATCTTCCGCTCTTCGCCTACACTTCGCGACCGCATGATATCATAGAAATCGGCTGTGATGTGATCGCATCCACCCAAAAGTCGACGGCACCAGTTTGGAAGGCAACGCGCCAGACGAGCAAGGAATGATTTGAGCAGCCGCGGGAGTGCCAGTAGATTTAGAACGGACATGGCTGGCGCGTTAAGAGCTTCAGAAGGTAGCAGTGTTTCGCGGATCTGCTCGCCTGTGAAGTTGTTTTTTGGATTTTGGATTAAGGTGAAGAACACCATGCCAGAGAAAGAAATTGAGTATTGGCTCTACCTGTAAACGAGAGCGTAAATAGTACGTACCGCCATCACCAAAGAGTAGTTGGTAACCGAGCTTGAGGCCGTGATACATGTCCGGAGGGTTACTATAATTAGAGTCAGAAAGAGCATATCAGTGGGAAGGAGCGAACGGACAATTCGACGACTTCGTGTCCTTGGCGTTTAAGTGCAGTGATAACCATTGACAGAGCTCGCCGGGTTGCAGGTGTAGGAGGAATTGCGCCTGTTAATAGGCTCTAGTAGTAGCCTTAATGAAGTAAACTACTCACCGTCGTCCCAGATAACTCCCCATTTCAATTTCCGGCCTTCATCCTGTAGGTTGATATCTTGCCAGGGCATGGGTATGCACTGTACAATGAGAAAGCTGTCGAGATTATTAATCTGAGAGACGTACCGTGTGGTCGTATAACCAAGGTTTAGCCATGACGATTCTCTTCCAGAATTCAGACAGATCTTCCAAGCTGCTAGCCATTGGTGCGGCAAGAATGGGTACACCCTCTGCGCCCGGGAGGGACGAGACACTGCCCCACGATGGAAATCTGCCGGCGCTACCTTTGAGACTCCAGAGACCACAAAAATGTGCTGGGATTCTTGCGCTTCCCGCTAGGTCCGTGCCAATTTCAACTTTGGAGCCGCCACAGGCTAGAAGAGCCGCTCCGCCACCGGTAGATCCTCCAGGAGTATGGGCACGGCTATATGGATTTACTGTACGTCCAAACAGATCAGAATAAGTTTCGATGCTAAGCAAACCGGTGGGCACAGTCGTTTTCGCAAATACGAGGGCACCAGCGTCCTGTAGGAGGCGCACGATAGAGGACGATTTCGCCGCAGGTTTGTTGGCGTTCCGGGAGAAGCTAACGGTACTGTCGTGACCCGCGATGTTGATAGTGTCTATAGTCGACGGGGACGTTAGCAATGACGTGAAGCTGCCGGCAAATTCGCTAAGCTGCTTACCCTTAATACTCACTGGTACGCCCATAAGTGACCGTTCGTTGGCCGAGTCCGAATCCGATAGTGAATTGTCCGGGTCGACGCCGGGTACCCAATTTGCCACCGATGGGATAAGTAGAGCTTCCTTGAACATGAAATCCGAGATGCAGTTGGTTGCCATGTGAGCCCGAAGAGCCTTCTTGGAGTACGCGAGCATGACTTCCGCAGGGGAGATAATACCAGACCTACATTGCGAGACGAGTTGAGAGATGGAAAGAGCGTGGATTTTCTGTTCAGACAAGGAGAGTGGTTCGGAATGTTCGACCGGTAAGGAGGCAATTTGAGATTGCCGTTCCCTTTGCTTCCAGGCGCTGCGAAGATAATCAATATTATGTACATGAGTGCAGTATATTACGGCGGAGGGGATTTACTCACCATGCACGCTGGTGCGCAAAGGCGGAAAAGGAGAATAGCATCACCTGTTGGCGACGGATGGATATGACGGTTCGATGGGCTGGGACGGTATATATGTGAGGACCTACAAATGGCTGAGGAACGGGAGCGTCCTCGGAGTTACGTTATTTTGAATTAAGCTGCGACAAGAGCGGGAGTGGAAGAGCGTTGAGTTAAACGGCTCGTCCGAGGTAACGCCATGTCTTCGTCTGGCATCGCCAGAACTATCCGGATTTGCCATCTGCCACTCGGTTGCTAACAAGAATAACTTCAATACCGCTCAACCTCAACGCCGCCACAACGGAACTTTTGACATCTGTCTGTGCCGGCCGATAGATATAGTATAAGGTGCTGATAGAGTCTGATACGGCATCGCTCACATATGGCAAATGTCCAAGAAACCGCGACGCACTTTGACCGAATTTCATAACGCTGCCAGTTCAGGTGAAAATGCTTACGACAAACATGAGATGGGTAACCATGAGCAAATTCCAATTTCATTTTTTACGACAGAGAATGCCTTTTACATCGACTGGAACAAGAGACGGTGTCTATTAATGCCGTTCTGCAAGCCGCTCTCTGATCGTTTGCGCAACAGCGGGGCCCCAAACAGGCAAATCGTCTGCGGCAGAGTAAGTAGATGGCCTTTGCGGTCAAGGTAATAACTCACCGCCATGGAACCTGTCGCCATAGTTCAAACCCTGGAAAAGGTTACTCAGCAGGTTCGCAACAGGCTTCTACTTTTACTTACTGGGCCGTAATAGGTTCCTTCGGGATAGGTTACCATTGTATCATTCCACACGGCGTAATGCTAGTCGAATTCGTCAACTTTAATTCAACAAAACAGACAAAGCGCGTACCCGGTGACCTGCATTTCGAGACAAAATTTCATAGTCGAAGATGTACGCTGAGAATAGCATGTCAATTTGATATTTGATGACTAGCTTGATCAAGTGGAACGTACCTAGCGGTCGGAAGATCTCCATGACGGTAGACCATGGTGATGATGGCATCCAGAGCTGGTGCTGGAATAGCTATGAGTTGCTGCACAGAGCATGAGAAACTAAAGCTCACCGTCAGCCCATTGCCATGTACGCCAATCATAATCGTTGTCTTCGCTGCAAGCTCGATTTGCTCATGAATCGTCATTAGTTCCATCCGTGCCACATGGAATCGTATGACTCCTTCATTCTCCAACTCCCGGAGGGATGACACCAAACTGTCATGGTATTCCTGGCCAAGCCTCCGTCCACCGCCTTGTCTTGAAACATATGTAACGAGAGGTGGCCCATTGTCCTCTTCGTGGCTAAGCACAACACCGCGGTTGCTCACAATAGGAACATATCCAAGGAGTCCTTTCACCAATGACGCACGTAAAGGCTCCCAAAAGTGCTTTGTCGCATTCACAGACATGGAGCCGGCAATCATCTTGAACCATACACCACCATTTGGACTAGGATTTTAACATTAAGTCAGGACCAAGGGAAAAGAACATTGACGACTTACTGGAAATGCGCAGCCTGGCGGTTCACGATCATCAACCGGTCGAATACCATCGTAGAACCCAATGCCTTAAGATCAGCCCAATGATTTGCCTCTTCCAAAGATGCACTTGGAAAAGCCGCACGCATCAACGGACCGTTGACGCCCGCATGATCTCGCCATCCACCGTTAACACTGAACTATAAAAAGCATCTCATCTCAGAACCAAGCCACTCAGAAACAAACGCGGGCTACTCACCGGCATCAAAAAATGCATAGGCTGCGTTTCCGTCCACGTGGGTGGGAACGGCATGTGTGTAACGTTACTTTGGTTGATGGTAGAGTAGACGCGCCAAGCACCAAGAATAACCTCTCCCCACCAATGATAAAAGTGCTATCCGCCCGCCCAAGTCAGCCACTCCCATAAGAGGAAAAAAGGGGCGGAACAACATACATGCATGAAATTGACAGGATCATACATGACCACAGTGACGCCCTTTACGCGTCTCGCAAAGTGTCCCAAAGCGTTGCTCGCATTGGAAGCTCTGACAAACGTCAATTCCTAAATATTTGTATGAGCGGCTGACAGGGCGGGACTCGATATGAACATACCTCGTCGCTCGGTTCGAAATCGACTCCAGGGCCGTATTCCACAATCTTTGTAATGATGTTCCGCCGAGGCGGAAATCCCTCGGCCTGAGAGGAGTTCCCTACCACCGAGTCTTCATGAACCACGAAAAAGGTTCCATTCCGAACATAGACGTTTTCAAACACCGTAAACCCGTGAACATGCGTCACCACTTTCGTTATATGCGGATCCCGACCCTCGCCCAGTAGGAGAGTGTTGGAGGCGTTATAGCAAGTTGTGACGCAGGAGGAGGTCCCCTCGTTGGGAGAAAAAGGAGGAATGATACAGTCATCGCCGATCCTGAACGTAGAAGGCAAGTATGACCGGACAGATTCAGAGATATCTGTTCTGAAACTGACATAAAGCAAGCCAAGGAGGAGGATGATAGCAGAAAGAGCGGCAATGCCGACCCACTGTGTCCTGGAGGATTGTGGCATCTCGAGGGTGATTCGGAACGCACAGCTTGTTACGGCGCGCTTATATACCCTGCGGAGTGCCTTTGATCGAGGTGGCTCAGAATAGGGGCGTTGGACTTTGATCGAGACATCCGTTTTTTACTAGAATTTTGTTTATATTAGAGGCATTGGGATAGCATAGGTACAAACACACTGCGTTGTGATTTACAAGATTGTGTTGAGCAAAATAGCATACGAATGATAAGATAGCACTTAAGAAAAAACGGTTCTCTAACTGATGCACATGTTGTCATCGTCCTCCACCTGGGCATGCCCTTGCCCAGAGAACGACGTCGCCGGCGCGGTTGCACCATCTCCTTCTTCAAAATCGCCCCAGCCAAACAAGTCTTCCTCCGGAATGTCTTCTAATCCGGCTATTGCAGCGAGGTCTTCCGCATATGCGGCCAACTCATCTTCATCAAATTCAGGCGGTGGCATATCTTCTGAGTGTAGCAGTCCGCTGGACAAAATAGAGGACGTGTCACATCCTACATCACAATCGCAATAAGCGTTAGCCACCATGGAAAGGGAAAAAAACAGTACCAAGCTCTTCCTCCCACTTTGACACGTCCTCCAAATCAGGATCAAACGAAGAACCAACCTCGAGCGCGTATGATACGCGATACGAATGTTGACTCTTCCTAAAAGAACTCTCCACGATCCTCCGAAACAGCTACACCGCGCATACAATCAACTTTTTTGACTAGGACCGCAAGGGAGAGCCAATATCCTCACCTCGTCCTGCACAACCGCATCCTCGTCTTCCTCGTCATCTTCAACCATGGCTTCGTCGAACCCATCGCTACTCGGTTCACTAGATGGGTACCCAGAGGAGTACCTCCGGCGCCTAACTTGCTCCTCCCGGGCCTTGGCTGCGCGTTCAAGGCAACGCGCCATGAACTTTTGCTTCATCATGGATTTTATAGGGTCTCCCGCGCGCTGTGGTACATTCCCTCCCAGGTCGGCAAAGACTAAGCTATTGCTCCTGGAGACGCGTCGCGTCACCTGGACTGGTGTCTTGTCATTTAGAGGCGAACTTCCAGTATGAGATCTGACGCGAGAACGTTGGTTACACGTAGGGGAAGGTGTCTCTGGGTGATACGCATTCCTCGGCGCCGTTGGACGCTTTGGAGTGCAAGGATACCGTAGAGGTGAACTCATTATCGCGGATGCGTTACGTCACGCGTCACGATAGGCTTTGGCAACAGTTTGCCTATGTTTACAACGCGGTAGTATAGGACTCTGATTTACAGCTAGTACATGTACCACGAAAACTACGGTCTGCGATAGTCAATAGCTAGAGTGCGCCTCGCCATAATTAATTCATCTTCAATTTATTTCCATTGGTTCCATGTGGCCCCTGTTGCTCAAAGCCATCGGATTGACTTGCGAAGGAACCAAAGAAGGGCGTAGCTGGGCTCAGTGTGGAAGGAGTTTGGGACGAATATGTCAAAGCGGGCGACGTAAACGAGGAAGAAGACTGCTCGACTTCACTATTCAAGGAAGGATCACGAATGAGTCGAGCGTTGTGCTTTTCAAACTGGGTAGCTCCTTTGACATTGTCGAATGACAGGCGATTGCCAATTTTCAGTTGAGAAGATTCATTACGATCGTTGGTGGCATGATCGGTCGTGGTTTCATTATTGCTGGGTTTAGACTTAGAGTTGGCAAGAGCGTTGCTTGAATTCATGCTGCTCAGTATAGCGCTAATGGCATCTTGTGTGTGAGTCGTGCTTGGCACGCTCATGCTATTGTGCTGATAGTGACGCTGATGTTGAGCAGTCGAACTCGACCGATGCGGAAGGGTCGAGCAACGTGTATGGCCTGCCGGATACTGTTCGTTCTGTAGTGATTGCTGAACCGCGGATGGTGCTTGTTGAGACCTAGAGTGGACGGGCTCCCGGGAGAGGCGGGCACTGACGTGAGATGGAAGCTTATGCCTAATGGGATTATCTTGGCGCGCTTCTGGTTGCTGGGTACGCGGGCGCAACTCAGGGGCAAGCGCGGCCGAGCTCTGGAAGTCATCTTCAGCCACATTGTGCACTTCCGTGAGGTTCGGGTGCGGGAAGGTTTTCTGCTGCGGTATCGTAATCGTAGACGCCTGAGCACGTTGTCCGCGAACGCCGACGGTAATACTGGCTGTGGCGTCGCTGTCACCGCGACGGCGGTACAAGTCGATGGTGGGTGGCCGACGGCCCTGGCGAAGAGCGGTGGACTCGGCATGCGCACGCATAATGTACTCTTCTGTGGGGGTATAACCATTACGAAGCGGGTATTGCGGCGTGGCATAACCGAAATCATCCAGGACGTGGGGTGTTCTAGAAGGGATCTGTGGCCGAATATTATACTGTATATCGTTATCGTGACTGGCGTAATCGCCATTATGGAAGGAACGGCTCCCTCGCAACGAATCCAGAAGAGTTAACATGGTAGGGTCCACGTTTGGTGAAATTGGATCCCGTTTTTGAGAGCCCATGTATGAAGTCGAAATGGAAGTTTGCAACCTAGGAGACACATAGCTTGCACTCGGGGTAAGGGAATAGTCGACGGTAAGCCCGGTAGGTGACAGATGGTTGTTTGGGAAGTCTGAATATAATGGATCAACTCGCAACCGGTCTAACTGATCGGGGAGTGACTGGTGCGCAGGGATCATCGGTCTCTGTCGAAGTTCTTGCCCGCGCATGTTCAGAAGCGTCGCTTGTGCTATCGTAAGACGGCCAGGAGATTGTTCGCCTTCCTTGTTCACGCGCTCGGACCTCTACGTACAAGATGAGAAGCAGATTGTACGTCAATGATAGGCACGAACCCTTAATTCCCTCTGTTCGGCAGTGTCGGCGAAGCGGACTGAAATTCTGCTCCCGGAATCATTCCAACCCCTTACCATCCTGCCATGCAAGCGTTCTACAATTTCTTCGGCACCTATCCTCGTTTCGAGTCTGAAAGAAAAGTTGTACAACGTTGAGATGAAGGGATATTCAACTTACCTCACAAATGCAATAATTCTTGGTGGATTGCTGAGTCGAGTTTGGAAAAAACGACTGCTGCTGATGCGGTGAGGAGAAACGAGGGCAGCTAAGGTCTGTAACGGTGACCGTCGATTAGAATACGGTAACGATGCGAAAGTACTATGCTTACCGCTTCATCAATGCTTAAGGGCAGCCTATTTCCCGGCGTTAGCTTGCCTTAGCGAATGCAGCTGTGAGAGAACTGACCCTTCCATGTATAAATTGGTACTGGTCGGATCATGCAAGCTTTCCATTTTCTCTTTGAAGCTCATGTCGTCCCCGCCACCTTTCTGTCCCCACTTGGCTGACGACGCAGAATCGCTGCTGGGAAGGTCCTGTGGTGGGGGGAGTTGCGTATACGCGATGCCGGGAATCTTATGTACCTGCTGAGAAAAATCGAACATAAAAATATGTATGTAGGCGGATTAAAGCTTGCTAACCTTTGAGAACGTTGGATGAAGATTTCTATATCTGCGTAAAGACATTATGCATTTTTCCGCAGACTCGACGGTTTCAAATCTAAAATCCGTGTTTAAAACCAGAACCACGAAACGCAAAGACACGTACAATACAAAACCGTAGCCGCTCTCGCTCTCCTTTACGTGTCGAGTAAATGTTCGGACACTGCGAATAGCTCCAAAAGGCGCAGCGAGCGCATATAGTTGCTCTTCAGGAAAATGAGGAGGTAAGCCATTGATATAAACGTTAGGTGTCTTGTGGGAACTATCGATATTGATACAGTCGTTGAGATAAATATCGGAAGGCGCTGACCGCGCCGCAGCGCAGGCCTCTGCTATCTCAGCATATTGGGAAGTCTCCTTGGGAACCACGACAGGAGTTGGCTTAATAGGGGCATAAGGCGCTTCGCTGTCAGAAGTGACGTCCGGGAGAGGGATGGTTTGCTGCAAGGGAGCTGGGGGCAATTGAGGCGAAAGGATGTCATCCGATACTTTAGCCGACTTTTGTTGCGTATCGGTAAGGGAGACATGAACGTCCGCAGGAACGTGTTCAGAGTCCGGCGCTGTTCATAAGAGTCAAGGAATTGTCGACGTAGCGTTGAATATAAGCAAACCTGTCGATGTATGCGTACTAGGCACAGCGTTTTCAAGACCAAGCGAAGACAAAAAGATCTCGACGTCGGAGGACTCCGAGTCCTCCAACTCTCCGTCCTCTTGAGATCCAGAAGACGGTTCCTTGCTAATGTGAGACGAGTCGCTCTCTGGACTCGCGACTGCAGTGGTACTAGGCGTGTCTGCAGACAAAGATAAAGCGGTAGGAACCGCCGGTATGCATAGGGGAGAAAGCTCTGGGAGATGCGCAGGAGTCGGTTCAGGAGTAGCGAGCGATAACGAGTTCTTCTCGCGGACCACAGTGGGACGTGTCGGTCGAACCAGGGAACAAGTGAAAGCTGCGTTTGATTGGAACGCGAGAGCCGTCTCAGAAGCGTGACAAGATAAAGATAGAGGAGCGTCAACTTTGCTTGAGTGCGAGGCTGTAGAACAAGGCGGGGAGCCCGATACAGTAGAATTAGACAGCTGGTTGTTGGCCATATTATGGGCTTTAAGAAAGCGATTAATCAAATACTAGAGGATGCAAGAGGCCGAAGCGGAAGCTTGGTAACGCAGACAGACGATATTGCGTAGAAGGACACGTATACGATAGCGATAGCGATAAAATTAAGGGTGATAGCGGCGTCGGCTGGGCGGGTAAAAGCTAGGACGGATAGTCGGTGGTAGGGAAGAGAGAGGAAAGACGGGCGAAAGACGAGGGAGGAGGGCTATATATGTAGACGTCATTGTATGCGGAGGAGGTCGACATGATCGTAGGACTGACGTCGTCATCGAGAGAGATGCGCAGAAAAGGAAAGAGGACGACATGGGCAGTTGTATGCGCGAAGTACTTCGCATCGGGAAGTCGCGCTGCCTCTGCGGATGCGCGCACCAGCGTAGATCACGCAAAGCCGAGGTGTTAGAATTACTGCTTCGATATTCCGAAGTCGAAAAGACTCGGTCTGATACTTACCCTGCATTGACGAGCCTAGTGTAAACCGGAAAATGCCGAGTATTACTTAATCGCTACCCGGTTGTTGAACGCCTCACTTTAATTTTCCCTCGAAGCTTCCGCTCACCCCACGCTCATTTATAGTACCCCATCTTCTTTCCCGTCTCCCAACATGGTTTTCGTGTCCAAGCTCACCTTTGCCGCTGCTCTCTCTGCTCTCGTTGGCACCGTCGTGGCTCAGAACCAGACTTCTTTTAAAATCTCTCAGCCCAGCTCCAGCTGGTGGTGGAGTAAGATCCGTTCTTTTCCTCGTGTCGTACGATGTGCATAATTGACCGACTCTTTAGTTGCTGGGTCCGAAAACGTCATGTCCTGGGACTGTAAAAATTCCCCCGTCCAACAGTTCACGGTCTTGTAAGTCCCACGGCCTTTGTTTGCCATCGTGGCAAAGGGACTGACGTTCTCCCTTCCTCCCCCCAAGCATTATAAACTCTGTAAGTAGCTCTTCCTTTCGTGTCATGGATTCATCCTCTAACATCCCTAAAGAACCCATCTGTTCTCTCCGGACGTCTCGCATTCATCGCGGAGCAGGCCAACGCAGACTGTTCAGAGATCATTCCCCAGACCGAAATAAACCAAGCACCCGCGACCGGTTACCAGCTTCAGTATGCTGACATCATCAACAGCTCGCTGGTACGTTTTAATCACGCATATAGAATACATTCCGTCCTTACTCTCTCTATAGATCTACGCTACATCTGATCCATTCGAAATCAAAGCTAAAGGATCTACCTACCCCACTAGCTCTGCTGGTGGATCTGCCACTGCTTCCGGCTCAGGTTCGTCTGCCACGTCCACATCTAGCTCCCACAGCGGTGCATCCGGCGTCAAGACATCCATGGGTATCGGCCTTGCTGCCGTTGGTGCCGTGCTTGGCTTCATCACAGCCTAAATCCGCTGATATTTCGACTTGAGGGGTCAAATACAGTGATTCGGACACCTTTCACGATCAGACTCTCAGACATTGTCTTTTTATTTCCACTATATACTGACGATTGCTTTCCTCGCTTATGCCTAGTGACACTGCCATCCCGTGTACGCTTACGTTCCTTTCACTTATACGTACTGCGAACGATGATGAATGTCATTACCTTCTTTTTCCTTTTCCTTGGTCGTGCTTATTCTTACTGGATGTACTTAGAATATGTTGGGAGTAATGACAGTTCCCATTTATATCCGATAAATTTTATTTTTACTGGCAAGAAGCCATCAAAGGCTAAAAGCGCTAAACAAGTATCGATGCCAGCTCAATCAGAATAATGAACAAAGAAAGACCCAATGCTCTCACG
>Ga0137376_10001779_pt1 | contig 12357 bp, 9 predicted proteins | sample SagtaG_23_FD_104814 | JGI IMG/M metagenome (GOLD analysis project Ga0137376, IMG submission 104814) | Vadose zone soil microbial communities from Sagehorn Ranch, Mendocino, California, USA - Sage2_L_20_16 metaG | ecosystem: Environmental > Terrestrial > Soil > Vadose zone | place: USA...
AGCACGACAGTTTTGTGCGCTTCTATGCGATGCAGTCGATCATCTTTGGCGGCGCGTGGATACTCTTTGCAGTGGTTTACTCAGTTGCTCACATGATTTTAACTCCTATTCCGGCAATCGGCTTGTTCTTTGCCATTATCTTGTGGGTCATTTGGGCATTGGTCGGCCTTGCATTCCTTGTTCTGTTCATCGTGACAGTCGTAAAAGCGTTTACAGGTGTTCGCTGGGAAATTCCGTACATCGGACCGATGGCACGTAAGCAGATGGAAGGCACGCAGGGGACATGAAAATGTGGGAGCGGCCTCAGTGCCGCGACAGTCGAGACGCTGAGGTCCCTCCCACATTACCCTTTTCTCCCAACAACTTCACGATCACCTCAATCAAAACTAGGTCGTGATCTAGTTGGGTGGTAACCAATTGAACGTTTGCGGTCAGACACGCCCGCATGGCGTCAATTAGTTGGTCGGTCTTGAAATGCTGCGCGTGCTGCGCGGCGATTCCCAGCGCGTAGGCATTGATCGAACCGTCTTTCTTACGCGGCAAATGTTCGGTCGCTTTTGCCGGCAAGCGATTGATTGCAGAGATAAACTGGAATGGCGAATGCGCACGCGGAAGGCGATGTCTTTCCATTAAATCTTTTGCGAGCAGCAAATTACGAATCGTCGGGACAATTGCAGCCAACAAAATACCGATAGCGCTTTCCCCCTGATCCAATAAGCGTCGAACAAGCGTGAGCGCGAGCTCGAGATCACGCATCGCCAGGGCGTTGCTCAATTCGAAAATGATGCCTGCGCGCGAGAGGGGCACGATTTTTCGAACAAGATCGACGTGAACTGCGCGATCTTTTTCCAGGAAAATGTCGATCTTCTCCAGCTCGTTCTCGATCTGACGCGTGTCGCCTCCCGTGAGCAACACAAAGAGGTCGAGCGCGTCATCATCAAATTGGAGTTTTCGTTTTTTCGCGCGCCGTCGAACGATTTCAGTCGCTTCCTCTTCCCAACCGGCGCGACCCGAGTCGATCCGGTCAAAAACCTGCAGCTCTGCTCGTTTGACCAGCGCCTTGTAGAACCCGCGGCGCTTGTCAACTTCGGTGGCGCTGATCAAAAATGTAATCTCGGAACCGAAACCCCGGTCGAGTAGTTCGGATAATTCTTCCAGTGCCGACTGCACCGCGGTCGAGCGCGCCTTTGGGTCGTCGCCGAGGAAATTCACGTTCTTCAGCCAAACGACTTTTGTGCTGCCGAAAAACGGCAACGTTTGCAACGCATCGATCGTGGAGCTAACTCTTGCGGCGGCCTGTTCGGCGTTGTCTGCGGCGCCATCGATCGTTTCCAGTCCAAAGTCACCTGCGCCTGACGGCGTTAGGTTACTCGCCAGCTCTGCGGCCACCCGTTTCACCTCAGCTTCGTCCGAGCCGACGATTGCGTAGATGTTTGCGTCTGCTGCTTTTGTTTTGGTTTTCACCATTTGCAGCTTTTTCTCGCATGTGCTGCGAAGATCGACAAGGTGGATCGACTTCTCCGAAGATGATGTAAAGAAATTCGAGCTTGGCGGCCTAAACAACGCGTTGAGGACAACGCGTTCCACTACACGCGCGAGCGACGACGCCCCGCATTGCGCGAGTATTTTATTGGCCGTCGTTTTGGTTCGATTTTATCAATTCCGGCGCCGCTTTTCACTTCCATGATCTGGTCGCGTAACAACGCTGCGCGCTCGAATTCCAGGTTTGCCGAAGCCTGTTGCATTTCCTCCTCAAGTTCGCGGAGTAATTCCGTCAGATTGAAATCGCCCCCAGCTTCGCGGATTACCGACGATTCAATTTCGCGCCCACGCAAGATTGTGTGCAGGCTCTCCTGTACAGCCCGCCGGACTGTTTGCGGCGTGATTCCGTGTTTTTCGTTGTATTCCATCTGCTTGGCGCGCCGATATTCGGAGATCGACATGAGCGCCTCCATACTTTGAGTAACGATGTCGGCGAAGAGCACCACTTCGCCGTTCACGTGACGCGCGGCGCGGCCTGCCGTCTGGATGAGCGAAGTCTGGCTGCGCAAAAATCCTTCCTTATCCGCGTCCAAAATACAGACGAGCGAAACTTCAGGGAGATCGAGACCTTCGCGGAGCAAATTGATTCCGACCAGGATGTCAAAATCCGCCGCGCGCAATCCTCGTAAAATTTCGACCCGCTCGATCGCATCGATGTCGCTGTGCAAGTACCGCACTTTCAATCCAACATCGCGCAGATAATCGGCGAGATCCTCCGCTGTTCGTTTCGTCAGCGTTGTCACCAGAATCCGCTCGCCCTTTTCCACACGCTGACGGCACAGCTCAATCGTTTCGTCGATCTGATTCTTGAGCGGCTTGAGAGTAATTTTTGGATCGAGAAGTCCGGTAGGACGAATAATCTGCTCGACGATGAGCGGCGCACCCGGCGTGTGCGCATCGAATTTTTCAGGCGGTTCGTCAGTGCGGGAAACGTGGACTTCTGAATTGGACGTTCGGCGTTGAGCCTTCAGCATTGAGCGTTTTCCGCCAGGCAACACAAAGGGCAACAATTCCTCCTCGCCAATCCGCTGTCGCCGATGCGGGATGTATCCATTATTTCCAACGACGCTATTTTGAATTTCAAATTCTGCCGGTGTCGCGCTTACATAGATGATCTGGTTCGTGACCTTCATAAATTCGTCGAAATTGAGCGGACGATTATCGAGCGCACTCGGCAGGCGAAAGCCGTAATTTACCAGCACGGTCTTGCGGGAGCGGTCACCTTCATACATGCCGCCGATTTGCGGGACGGTGGCGTGCGACTCATCAATCACCACCAGAAAATCCTTCGGGAAAAAGTCGATGATCGTGTACGGCTTGGAACCCGGCGGACGTCCCGACAAATGGCGCGAGTAATTTTCAATCCCGTTGCAGAACCCCATTTCCTGCAACATCTCCAGATCGTATTCCGTGCGCATCCGCAACCGTTGCGCTTCCAGCAATTTGTTTTGTGACTCGAGTTCGACGATGCGTTGCTCGAGTTCCTCACGGATCGTGCGTAGCGCTCGATTGAGCTTGTCCGCCGGCGTCACGAACTGTTTCGCCGGATAAAACGTAATCACGGCGAGCGATTCGTGCGCCTGACCCGTCAAGGGATCAAACCGCCTGATCGCATCAATTTCGTCGCCAAAAAACTCAAGCCGAATGCCTTCCTCATCGGCGCTTCCTGGATAGACTTCCACGACGTCGCCTCGAACGCGGAACCTGCCGCGTGTGAAATTGACGTCGTTGCGTTCGTACAACATATCGATCAAACGACCGAGCACCGCCTCGCGCGAGATGTGTTGACCGCGTTTGACCGTGAGCAGCATGTTAAGGTAATCCTCTGGCGAAGTGATGCCGTAGATGCAGGAAACGCTGGCGACGACGATCGTGTCGCGGCGTGAAAGCAGCGCGCTTGTCGCCGCAAGCCGCAATCGCTCGATCTCCTCGTTTATCGAAGAGTCCTTCTCGATGTAAGTGTCGGAGCGAGGGATGTACGCCTCGGGCTGGTAATAATCGAAGTAGCTGACGAAATATTCGACTGCGTTGCGCGGAAAGAATTGTTTGAACTCGGAGTAAAGCTGGGCCGCGAGCGTCTTGTTGTGCGAAATGACAAGCGTAGGCCGGTCCAGCTTATGGATCACGTTCGCGACGGTAAAAGTTTTTCCCGAACCCGTGACACCGAGCAGCGTCTGATGGCGGTTGCCGGCCTCGACGGACTTCAAAAGCTTCGCTATTGCCTGTCCCTGGTCGCCGCGCGGTCTGTAATTAGATTCGAGCTGAAACGGCATCCGACAATTTAGCACAAGATCGGCAGCACAATCTCGACGTACACGAGCAAACCCTCGTCCGTTTTCCCGCTGTTAGGCAAGATCGACAATAAGCGGGAACAATGAATCCAAACCGATTCTTAGCTAAGCTAAAGGGGCGCAATGTTTATTGCCCCGCCGTGGGTGACCACAAGGCATGCCCTCAAGCTACTGCGCAAATGATTTCTAAGGAATCGGGTTGAGGTTGGCGTGGCAAATCCATTGCCAGTCGCGTGCTCCTTTTTTCCAGACACTCAAGCGTGGAGTCGGCTTTGTCGGCAATTGCTCGAGGTCGATCGTCTCCTGCACCGAAATCATGTAGGTAACCACAACGTTGTCGCCGCTCATGGTCGACTTAAAATCGTTAAACTCTACCCGGCCAACGTTCAGGTTTTTGATCAAAGATATTTCGCTGGCCCGGTCGCGCGCTCCATCCTGATGAACGGACTGAAAACCTTCAGCGATTTTACTTTCTACCACCTCCCAATTTTTTGCCTTGATGTCTTCCCACATCTGTTTTTCCATTTTTTCGCCGTCGTTGCTCGTTGAGTTCATTTTAGATCGATACTAGCCGGTCGTTGTTGCTGTCAACCGCCAAATGTGTTGGTTGCCAATCGTGCACGAAATACGAATTTCGGGCGGCTGACTAAGCAGTGAATCTCAAGAAATTTTTTCCGGAGCTAAAGCGGAGGAAAGTTTACACCGTCGCGGTGACGTACGCCGTCGTGGGTTGGCTTCTGATCCAGGTGGTCACTCAGGTTTTCCCGCCTTTCGAGATTCCGAACTGGGCCGAGCGCCTCGTCATCGTAGCCATCCTCCTGGGTTTTCCGGTCGCGCTCGTTTTTGCCTGGATCTACGATTTCACGCGTTATGGAATTGTTCGCACAGAACACGCGCAACCGGAGGCGAAGCTCGATATAATTGAGCCTGCGAACTCAACCGAAAAATCGATCGCCGTTTTGCCTTTCAGCGATTTGAGTCCGCAAAGGGACCACGCCTATTTCGGAGAAGGTATCGCGGAGGAACTTCTCGGAGCGTTGGCCAAAGTTGATGGCTTGCGAGTGGCGGCGCGGCGCTCTTCGTTTTGGTTTAAGGACAGGGAAACCGAACTCGCCGAAATCGCGGCGAAACTAAACGTCGACCATGTGCTTGAGGGCAGTGTTCGGCGCGACGGCAATCGTGTACGCGTCACGGCGGAACTGATCGACGCGTGTGATGGATTTACGATCTGGTCGGAGACCTATGAACGCGAAATGCATGGAATTTTCGCGCTACAGGATGAGATAACGCGCTCCATCGTTGATACCCTGAAACTCAAGCTGGCGATCTCTCCGCCGCGTCCATCTCGCAGCACAGCTGCCTACGATGCTTATCTTGAGGGCCTCTTTTATTCCGACAAGAGCACCGAGCCCGAATTGCGGAAGAGCCTGGAATTTTTCCAGCGGGCGCTTGAACAGGATCCAAAGTTCAGTCGTGCGTGGACGGGGATCGCAAAGGCGTGGTTGTGGCTGGCGGATGCCTTTGTACCCCCGCTCGAAGCTTACCCGAAAGTTCGCGACGCCGCCGTGCATGCGTTACAACTGAACGACCAGGAGGCCGAAGCGCACGTCTACCTTGCAGAGACCAAACGCATACTGGATTGGGACCTCGACGGCGCGGAAGCGGAATTCAATCGGGCGGTGGAGATCGAACCAAATTCGACGCCGTCGAATTACTTCATTGCTGCGTTCTATGCGGTGTGCGGCGATCGCGATAAAGCCCTGACTTATTTGCAACGCACGTCGAAAATCGATCCGGCATCACTTTGGGTGAACAACTTTGCCTGTGAGCTTTATCGTTACTTTGGTCTTTACGATGAGGCGATCGCGGCCGGAGAGCGCGCACTCCAGCTTGATCCGACATTTGCCCATTATGGCGAGCCGGCACTCGCAGCATTGTATCGTGAGATGCGGCGGTTCGATGAAGCAATTGCACTCTACGAAAAGACACGAGAGTTCAACGGCAGGCCAGGGTTTGGTTTGGCGATCACTTACGCTCGCATGAACCGCCGCGAGGAGGCGCTGAACACTCTCAATGCAGCTATCGCAGGCTGGGGTTATCGGCCGGGTGACGCCATTGCGCACGTGCATGTAACGCTTGGAGCGCATGACGAAGCAATTCGCGACCTCGAGCGCGCTTGCGAACAGCGCTCGTCCTCCTTGCACGGCGTTGGGATCGCCCCGGAATTTGTGCCACTTCGTTCAGACAAACGTTTCAGCTCGATTCTCCAAAGAATCGGACTCGAACCGGAGAAAATCTTTGCAGCGACAAGAGCGTCGTGAACTATTCGCCAAGTCTTCTGGTTTGTTTCGTTCAATCCGTCACAGTAAGACCGTGAGGCACTACAGAGCCGGAATAGAAAGGCGGAAATGATGATCAAACGTGCGATGCCTTTCTTATGACAATGCAACAAAGAACAACAGGCATTGCAAAGGCGGCGCTTTCTTTCCTCGCATTACTGGTGCTCACTCATCGTGCGTGCGCCCAGAATGCTTCCAAGGTAGATATCCCCGGTTACGGGGACAAATATTCCGTGTTCGTAAAGCAGCTCGAAGCAGGTCAGACTAATATTAACTACACGGAATTTAGGCAAAGCTTCTTAGAGAGCGAGCAGTTCAGAGCTTCCAGTAATCAGAAACCCGATCTCGGCGCGTTGAGGAAGACAATGCACGAGCTGATGAAAACCTCAAAGTATGCCGAGGTCATCGAGGTCGCAAACAAGATGCTGAATATCGACTACACCGACATGGAGGCACACAAAGTCCTGCGGCAGACTTACAAGATTCTCGGTGATGCCGCTAACGCAAAGAAGTATCACGACATTGAATTCGGCCTATTGAATTCAATCGTAAAGAAAGGAGACGGGAAGACCTGCCAAACGGGTTGGCCGGTCACCCAAATCGCAGAGGAGTACTTCATTCTGGAGATGCTCGGCGCGAAACTTGTGAAGCAAACCCTGGATAATACCAGCGGTCTTTGCGACAAGATGGAGGTTCAAACTGCCGAAGGCAGAAAAACGTACTACTTTGAGGTCAGCAAGATTTTCGAAGGGTACAACAAACGGGGAATTCATTAACATGCGAAGGGTTGCCGGCTAACCAAGCGCTGCAGCCAGGTTATCCAGCGCGCCTGATCTTGTCTCTCGTTAGACTTTAGATCGAGGATTCTCTCGCGAAGGTTATTGTACGATCACGTCTCGTCCGTGGCCGTGGGAACGCACTCCGTATTTGGATAAATCCTGCTGCGCTACATGCATTCCGAAGAGCAAGACCGCAATCAGGCCGAAATAGAGTATCGACATTATCCAACGCTGGGAAGATGTAACTTCGAAGTAACGCTGTTCTTCCTCCGTTCGTTTGCGGAATAGAGAGTAGATTCGCGGCAATGACAAAAGCACAATCAACCAGATAATAAAATTCGGATACCTCCACCCGAACCAAAGAAGCAGGGCGAGCCCGGGCACCCAAAGCCAGCGAGATAACGCGGTCACGATACGTCCGCCGTCGAGCATTCCTACCGGCGTCAGGTTAAACAGATTCAGGAAATATCCGAACCATGCGAGCGCAATGAATATTGGCGCGGCGAACACTTCACCGAGGAAGTTGCAGACCAACGCGCCCAAGCTCCCGAGCATTGGGCCACCGATCCCGACGCATGCTTCGATCCAGGCATTGCGCGGCGCTTCCTTCAGCGCGATGAACGCGCCCATGAATGGAATAAAAACAGGCGCACCGACCTTGAGCCCAAATTTTTTAGCGACAAGCAAATGGCCGCTTTCATGTACGAGTAAGAGAAGGACAAAACCGAGCGCGAACTGCCACCCCCATAGCTGGGTGTAGACCCAGATCATGAGCAGCATAGTGCCGCCGGACTTCAGCAATATCGGAAGAAATTTCAGGAGCGGCAGAAGAACGAACTTGAGCTTCGCGAAAAACTTTGCTACGACGACGCCTACTACCGCAATTGGGCCCAGAGCCTTTCTAATTCGGCTCCAGGCGGTCTCAGTTTTTGGCGCCTCGTACTCTGTTTGTTCGGTTTGCAGATTCATGGCTTTGTTGCAGCGTCGCCGTTTGAAAAGCTTTTAATGGCTGAGTTCCTCAAATGCCTCGCCAAGACGATGGAGAACATCGCGAGGCAATAACGATTGCTCGCTTTGACCGTTATTGAAAATGGCGATTTCCGCGGCGCGTCCGCATAACCACGCACCTACGCGCGCCGCATCGTAGAGAGACAGGCCTTGTCCGACCAAACCGGCGCAGACACCTGTGAGAACATCGCCCATTCCCCCAGTAGCCATCCCCGGATTTCCTGTTGTGTTATAGCTCAATGGGCGATCCCGTTCGGCCACAATCGTGCGACTGCCTTTGAACAAAAGTGTCACTGGAAAACGATTGCAGAATTTTGTCGCTGTCTCGGCGCGCGACTCTTTATGATTTGGGAGAAGCCGTTTCATCTCACCGGGATGCGGCGTGAGCAGTCGTTCGCCTTTGCAATCTCTGAGCACTGAGATTTTTTCTGAGAGTATGTTGAGTCCGTCGGCGTCGACCACCATTGGTTGCTTTGCTTTTTCAATCAGTTCGAGAACCTCGTCTGCATGTGATTTACCAAGGCCGGGTCCCAAGGCCCAGGTATCAGTTTTTTGCCTGACCAGGTCGCGGTAAGACTGGACCGGCTTGACCATCGCTTCCATCGGCGCGGCGCCAGCAACTATTTCGTAGATTTCTTCGGGCACAAAAAGTTCCACCAAACCTGCGCCTGCCCGCAACGCGCCCTGCGACGTCATCAGGGCAGCGCCGACGAATCCCTTGGAGCCAGCTACGATACCAATGCGTCCAAATTGATTCTTGTACGCACTGTATTTCCGTCTCGGGAGTAACCCGTGAAAAGCCGGCGGGCTAACGATGATTTGCTTCGCCTTCTTGTCCGGCGAATGCAGATCGGGCAGCGGTACAACTTCAAGCCTGCCGACAAAGTTCAGCGCGCCATCCGCGATCAGACCCGCCTTTGCAAATCCGATGGTGACCGTAAAATCGGCAGTTACACAGTCACGATCTACTTTCCCTGAGTCGCCATCGAGGCCTGTTGGTAGGTCGACCGCAAACACATAGGCGCCATTCTTGGCCCGGAGCTGATTGATGGAACGGCAGGCGGCTCGTATCGGCTCGCGTAGCGGCGGCCTCGCGCCCACCCCAAGCAGACCATCCAGAATAACCAAGGGAGCGGCCCTGCCCAGGTACGCCTCTGCCGCAATTCGTTCCTGCGCGGCAGATAACTCGTCCGCGACTTCTGCCCAAAGCTCGAGAAGAGTAATGCCGAGATCGGTAGCGCCGCTGACGGATGTCGTCTCCAAAATCTCAGGTGGCCGGCGCCGCAAACTTTCAAGCTTCTTGCGCATCAGTTCGCTGCAATCCTCTTGCTTGAAAGCAAGCCGGACTTCGATTTTCCATCCACGCCGTCGTAACACTTCCGCAGCAACCAGCGCATCCCCCGCGTTATGGCCTTTTCCGGCGAACACAATGCATTTGCCGGGCTTCGCGAAAAACTTCGTGACTGCCCGTGCGACACCGGCGCCTGCCTGGTCCATGAGCGCTTCGACTTGTACCCCCTTGGCGAACGCGGCCTCTTCCGCGGCTCGCATCTGTGCCGAAGTCAAGATCGGCAGGTCCAAATCAGCCCTCCCGGTCTGTTGAGCCCGAACGTGCTTCTGAGCCGGCTGGTTTTGATGAGCTTTTTTTCTTTCGCGCGCTTTTTTTGTGCGAACGCTTGGACTTGGAGTGTTTAGATGACGTCACCTTCGTTTGATCCATGTACGGTTGCAGAGGGATGGTCTCACTCGTCGCCACTCGAGTGGTGGACATGGCACTGCCAACGGAATTGCGTCCTCGGACTCCAGCTGCAATTTCTTCTGCGAGTTTTTGCCGGTACGAAGCACTTTGGGCGTATGCAGCTTCGGTTGGGTTGGTAAGGAAGCCGCATTCCACGAGCACTGCTGGAACGCTTGTTCTTCGCAAGACGTAATAGCCGCGCCGGCGCACGCCGCGATTAGCCGAAGGCGCGCCGCCAGTCACAAAATAGTGAATAGCTGAGGCGAGCGGTAGACTGTCGCGGCTGTAAAAATATGTTTCGATGCCGCTCGCACCCGCCCGTTTTGTTGCGTTGAAGTGGATACAGACGAAGATCGCGTTGCCGTAGGAATTGGCGATTGCAACGCGGGTCCCCAATGGGACAAAGACGTCGCTATCCCGGGTCATTACGACGCGGTACCCGCTGGCGGCCAGAACATTTCTAAGACGCTGCGCCACGTCGAGTGTCATTTCTTTTTCCGCGACGCTCTGGCCGGGAATTCCGCCGCGATCATGACCTCCGTGCCCCGCATCGATGACTACGGTAATGGGCGCGCTGCTGCTCGCAGAGCTGCGACCGGTCTGCGCTGCAGAAGAATTGTCCGACGCAACTAGTGTGATCACCAAACTTGCGAGAGAGACCTGACGTTGGAAGAAAACTGTTCCCATTATTAATCCTCGTTAGGCAAACCGGGCGGGCGAGCGGAAAGTTTCGGTGCCGTACTGCGCGAGCTCTGCGCTGGCGCTTCAATCACGCCGCCGCGGACTGCTACTTCGCCATTTGCCGAATGGGCAAGACGAGGCCGGGTTTTGGTTTCCATGAACGACGAGTGTTCCAGCAGTTGGCCATTCAAGCCGATTCGTGAATAGGACCAGGCGCGCGGCGCTGCGCAATGTAAGACATGCAATTGATTGGAGCGGTCGATCTCCGCCTGCGGTTGTTCGAAGGTGATGGTTCGACCTAACGAATAAGTCGCATACACAATTCCCGTGTCCTTATCCTGCACGCGCACGTATAAAGACGTATGATCTGGGAATCGATTGGTAAGCAGCGAGTACGTGCGCACCTCCCCGGAGGCGGCAACGCCGGTTGGAATTCCCACTGTCTCCTGCCAGATCGGTCGCGCGTCGGTCACTTCGAAAACCCGTGTTCCAGAGTAAAAAAATTTTCCCAAATCCGCGAAATGAACGTGCGTGCGGACATGATAGGCGCCGAAATCGTGCACGGGATAGAGCGGGCCGAGATCAATCTGTCGCGTGACTCGCTGGCCGGCTTCAATTTTCAGAGGCGGCTGCGCATTTTCACTGTTGAGCGGCGCTATCGGCTGACCCTCGTTTCCCGTTATCTCGAACCCGAGCCATGATTGCCTGTCGCTGTCGTGAAGCTCAATATCGCGCCCGGCTAAATTGGTAATTGCAAGTGTCGCTACCACCGGTTCGTACGCGATGTACTGCAAGCGCTTGAATTTCAGGTCCACCTGAATCTGCCCGTTCGCCGCGGCGGCAAAAAGCAGAACAGAGGCACACGGGAGAACGCGCGTCAGCTTTCGCCAGTGCATGCAGATTGCGGCGAAGCTCATGCCGCTTCCCGGACGAGAATGACGAATCGTATCATTGTGCCAACGTACTCTTCGAAGGAGGAAAATGCTGTAAGAGCCGCGACGGTTCTGCCTGGACCGCCTGCAAGTCATCGTCGTAATACACCCGGATAATGTAACCCAGGTATTTTCGTTGTCCGCTATCCGTCGCAGAACTTTTGCCTCGAGTTTTCTGGCCAGGCCGGACTGTTGCCGCCGCCTCAGAAAGCGATGATTCGGGCGAACCACCAGCTGTCTTTGCGCGCACGTACCTCACTGAGAGGACCTCTGGGTTCGTCTCGCTCCAATCGTGTTTCGGCGTCAGCCATTCGTAATTCACGTCCGCGTTCGTGAGCTTAATATCTTTGTCACCCACCGTGTCGTAGAACTCTACCAAAATTTTCACTTTCATGTGATCAATGGTCGCGCCGGGCTGTTTTTTTATACCGATCTCCAGTGTCAGGTTCTTCTCGGCATCGGGATCGGGTGTTTCCGTGGTTTTTACCTCACTGATTCCCATTACGGAGCCGTCCCGATTGCCGCCGACATCCTTATGTGGTGCGACGTCGACTGATGCAGCCGCACCGCCGGACTCCGTCGTTCCCGCAACCGGTACGCCGAGCTTCAATCGTCGATCGGCCAGCTCGTAGGCTGCGCCAGCCGACGGGCCCATTTCCTGAATTCTGCGCCAGGTTTGGTTCGCCCGATCAAGTAGCTGCATGGATTCATAAGTCTTGGCAATCTCCTCGAGCACGGCGGTGTTGTTCGGTTCGCTGTCCAATGCTTCCTCAAAACGAGCGAGGGCGGTTGTGGTATCGCCGCGATCGCGTGATTCGATGCCTTCTCGCAACAACTGATCAGCAAGCGACTGAGAAGGACTGGGGAGGGCCGCCGCCGGCGAAATCGCGGGCTGTACCGCAGCCGGTGCAGCTGTTGGCAAGGCCGTCGGTCCGCGCGTCACGGTCGCGGCGACTGACGGTGCGGAGACTCGAGCAGCCCGAGTGCGACCGACGTAATAGGAGGTTGCGGCGAAAATCTCGACTATGGCCAGAATCACAATCAGGC
>Ga0137376_10001780_pt1 | contig 12357 bp, 11 predicted proteins | sample SagtaG_23_FD_104814 | JGI IMG/M metagenome (GOLD analysis project Ga0137376, IMG submission 104814) | Vadose zone soil microbial communities from Sagehorn Ranch, Mendocino, California, USA - Sage2_L_20_16 metaG | ecosystem: Environmental > Terrestrial > Soil > Vadose zone | place: USA...
AGTGGATCTCCCCATAGTGCGTGTGCAAGGCTCGGTAAGATGCACGCAATCTCCGGCTCTGGAAGGGGTGGTATTCGCGGCGGCAGCCCATCCAGATCCGTCGGTGTTTGAGAAGGTGAAGAGAGAGCGACGAACACGTCGTCTGCAGACCCTGTAAGCGTAACGAGGGAAGGAACCTCCACGTCTTCGAACAGGTAGAAGCTTATCGCGCGCGCGAGGTACCGGTGAATGTCTTGGGACAGGAGTACGCGTTTCTCACCTTTGCCTTCCAACCTCAGCTTGCTCATCCCATCTCTATTAATAATGTGCCCGTCGGACGCAAAGGTTTTCTCTTTTTTGAGACGTTTTTCAACCCTGCTCAATATATCTTCGAAGAGGGCAACGAACGTTTCTTGCCAGCTGTAGGCTGCGTCTCCTCCCGGCGGGAGTGAAGCCATAGTAAAGGACGACGGTAACTTCATACCGTTGGGTGCAAGAGCGGGATCGCTTGCCTGCGCCGGTGACTGGGGAATTCCATACCAGTCGTTCTGGACGTTGACATGCAATTGACCTAGGTACTGGCCTATCCGCAGATCAAACCGTGCATCCTCCACGGGGGAAAGCAGATTCTTTCGACGGGCTTCGGACAGGGAGAGCAGGACGCGATCTTGTGGTATGGGCAACGGCGATGAAACCAGGTAGTGATAAGGAACGATGCGAAGAGAAGTGTCTAGGGTATACTTTGGAATGGGCACATCCGTACCGTCTTGTATGAGCTTGCCGAGGGAATAGACGGTCGACAGCGAGTTTGCCCTTGCAAGGGTGTTCAAGTGGTCTGATTCGCCTACCCCTCCCTCCCCCCGACTTGCGCCATCACCGTCTTTATCGGTCTTCTCCTCGGGCGTGGACAAGGTAAGAAAGCACACGATGCGCTGGGTGGTGGTAGATGACTCCACGGCAGCAGGCAAAACGTCTATCAGATGCACCCCTGATTTTGGGTGGCTGTAATATTGAGTGGGTGAACAGGCATAGATAACCAGATCTAATCAGTCTGCGTACCGATGATAAGCTCCCGAGATGCGTTCAAGTAGAACATCCGAGTCGTGATGCTCAGGGAAGTGGTGATGGATGATATTGGCTGCCTGTTCGCGCGATATAGAGATAGGCGGCGATTTGCTGGGTCGAACAGAGTCGTGGATGGGGATCATCGTGGACGAACCATGGATCGGGCCTGCTCTGCTGCTTTTAGCGCCCACAGGGCCATGTCCGAATGTCCGAACACTGAATTGAGTGGTGCTAGCTTTCAATTGTTCGTCGCCCCCGATGCTTGGTCAATTTTCTCTGCGAGTTGAAAAATTTTAATATGCGGAGGCCGAAAGCATAGTGAATGAACCTCGGAGGCGCCGATTGAAACCATCGGAAAAATCAGATGTCCTCGGAACAAAATGCCCGTTGGCCGGATTGAACGACCGACCTTACCATTACGAGTGGCACGCTCTACCACTGAGCTAAACGGGCTGTTATATCTCTGGGTCTCTCGCAGTACACAATTCTCCTGTGGTTCGATGTGTTGGCAGCTACCCAACGTATATCACTTATAAGTAAGAGGTGTAATGCCAAAAACCTTGACAGGATCATCCCCGTCCACACCAACTCTTTCGACAAAAGGTACGCGCTGATAATGTAACTCCATCTCGTCAATCGCAAGGTCGACATCTATCACGGCATATTAATCAGTTATGGGGTCTGGTTCTCGGCATGCTTACCTTTCACGCTACTTATGAAGAGGGCCAGTGTGTCGACGTTCCTTATGGTGAGAGCGATAAGTGCTCTCTTTGGTTCCTTTACGGCCGGAGTGATAAGGCATAGTTTGAGCATGCCAACAAGGGCTGGAACAAGTGATGGATCGAACACCTCGTTGAGAGCATTAGCATGAAGAACTTGACGTAACTGTAGGGCATACGACGTCAGCACCGATAACAATGTCCGCATCGCTCTCGGCCAAGAATGTTTGACAAGCACTGGAGAGAGGCTTTTCCAAGGACAATGCCCAATCGACTATCCTATATTGTACGCGGGAATGTGAACTGGAGAGGTCTTATGCGCCTGAAATCAGTCTTAGAGCTTTGAGGTAGTGCGTGCACCTAACTGCAAGCAAGTGACACATTTCTGCGACAGCGTGAAAGGACCTGCTCATCCACATCTGTCAAAAATAAAGATGACCCGGACAGTATGTCTCGGTGCTGTATTGTAGCAACTACTATGCCCAAGAATCCGACACCAGAACCAAGCTCGAGTACGCTCTTACCCTGGACTAGATCTTGTTTATGAATCAGCTGCCCCCGTCTTAAATTAACGAAGAGCCTAATACTTACCCGGATTGCTTAGCAGGTAGTCGGCCAGTATGAAACTTGCCTTCCATGTACGTAACCCTGTCGTGCCGCCTTCTATGGTCGTGCGAGATTCGAATAGAGTTAGCCGTAGCAGGCTTTCCATGTCTACGCCGTCATCCGAGTTCTTGGACGGCGTCCCGTAATATGTGATATATGACTCGGAAGGCGGTACATTGGCAAATGAAAGGATTTGGTCATGATGTTCTTGTGTGGTAGTTCTGTGTGTATGGCTATGAGCTGTTTGCAAATCACATTAGTGACTGACTGACAGGTAATGGTCATAGAAGCGAGAATTAATTTCTTCATCCTGTCCGACGGTTAAAACGAGTTTGGCTCTAGCTACAGTTCCACAGACCTCGGTCAGAAGGTCTTCCATAATCTGGATTGCCCACTTCCAGAATGCTTTCTGATATTGCCTAGATGGGGGATATTGATGCAAATGAGGGTTTAATAGAAGGATAGATAGGAAAAATTCGTGAATATCTGTAAACGAATAATGGGATGGAACGCATAGCGACTTTGGAGGAGCAAGCGATGAGTAGCCCCTGAGGATTTTGAAAAGCGCGATGTCGATTGGAGCCATGTACGTTCGGTGTTTGCCGATATGATCAGCCCTGCATCGCAATGGTAATGTTAAAATTTCGTCTCGGTGTCAGTAGCGGCCTGGCGGGAAGCATCAGTGAGTGAAGTTTCATAGGCAGTACCCGCAGGACTCCACAGCCCGTCTAAAATGAATTTGGCTGGACGGCGCGTGGGTCAGGTTGGGCGCCGATGCACGACGCGTAAACTTGTCGCGTCCGACCTCTTCACATGGAACCCAAATATCCCTTTTCCCCTTAAAGTAACAGATAGGACTGACATTGGTCATAATCTACATTGCGGCGCTTACATGCGCTGGGGGGGAACGATGATGTGTATCTATGTCCTCCATGTTTCTCTTCGAGCGTCATGGGTGAAGTAAACGAGTAATTTTTGCTTCTACTTCGGGCGCAGAGAGGTCGTCGAGCTCCACGTGTTTTTCGACGCCACGTTCTGTCGGAATAACGGACATGAGGCAGGAAGAACAGACAGTCCTCGTGCAGGACGCACCGAATCTAGCAAATGCTCGAGCAGGTGTCCCAGTTGCTTCACGGATCAAGACAGGGAGGTCGGGGTTGTGTTGTTTGATGAGAGGATAGTGAGCAAGGATGAATTGTCTGCAAAGCAACGGGTAAGCAGAGTAGGAGAAGAGAGAAGAATACGAACCTTGTGCCAGCAGAGGCTGTACCTGACTGCGAGCACAAAATGCGAATCTCGCGCAGAGCCGGTGAAAAAGCTCTTGCGAACGACATATTTAATCTGACCTAGTCCCTCTCGTCCAAACCAACCGCCCCCTTGCTCTGCTGACGTAATCAATTACCCACAATTTCCTTGTCAACAACTCGCACCCACGCTCTGCTCAACCCCCGTCGTCTGAGTCGTCTCTGACGGCCAGGTCCCTTGTTGAATATGGCGACGGACGACCAAAGACAACAAGACGAATGGGCGAATAGCCGCAAGAATAGGCTGCCCTCATTTACAGAAGTCCTTTCCAGGCGAACAAGACCTCCCGTGGATCTTTTCATGTTTTAGTGCGTACAGCTCCTCGCCAGCTTTGCATTCTACTCATCAATTTTTCAGTCTATTTCTCCAACGTGAAGGCGCGGAAGATATCCTTGATTTCTGGCTAGATGTTCAGCAACACGAGAACCTCTGTCGTGCTTACTTTAAAGACGTCCGCAAGTCCGGTCGCACCATTAAAGAAGACTGGCCGCAGTACTGGGAATACGCCCGTCGCAGAGGCTCGATATATGGCACCGTCGTTGGCATGAATCCCGAGACGAAGCGTAGTACAGCGAGCACGGGGGAAATGCTTACGGAAAGCGAAAAGAAACATCTAGCTGCCATTGGAACGAGCGAAGGGGCAAGATCGACAAGTCCTCGCCCACCAGAACACCGCGCTACTCCTGCATCGCCTCAGGAGGACAGTTCACAGCAACCGCGCACTTCAACTCCCTTCTCTTTTTCCCGCAGAACACCTACGTTATTTACTAGACGCGCCTCCCGTGCACCCACGATCATTCCTCGCTCCTCCGCCATCAACCGTATGGATCTTATTGCGTCCGCAGAACGCATATTCTATCGATACCTCTCCCCCTCTGGCAATACCGTGAATTCTCAGGAGAACCACGAAATATACCTCCCTCCTTCCCTTCGCATCCATAGTTTCCCCCTGAATAGTGCTGCAGAGCCAAAGAGTCAGACTGAACTAAACGTGTTGGCTCAGGTACCTGACATGTTTCACGCTCAAAAGGAGTATTGTTTCAAGGCAATGGAACAAGACGCCTTTCCCAGATTCTTGCGCTCAAAGGCATTTGGAAATTTGACGCCCATTTCGGCTCTTGTTCGGCTCATAGCTGGCCTCATTATTTTGTGGATTGGACTAGCAGCTGCATTCTCCCTCGTTTTTCTGGATGTACATCCCAAGTCAAAGCGATTCCTTGTGAGTAAATTTGCCTGAAACATAACGCTCTTATTGAAAAAGTTTATTGGTTCCAGTTATACATACCCTTTACGCTTGCCATCTTGTTCCTCATCTCGCATCAATATGAACTAGACCCAATTCTCGTCTTCCTTGGCCAGTCCGAAACAACGCCCTTCCGAACCCTTACTACACGCGAACCATACGTTCGTAAACTTTTACTGGGTCGTGCTATCTGGGTCAGCATATTGGTGGCGGCGTTCTCAACAGCCCTTACCCTGTTATTCTGGGCGGTTCCAGGCCACAGGTTATAGCCTCGGCGGACCTCGTTGGTTCTGGGAAATGCTTAATTGTGGAACCTCGTACGTACCACAATACCAGTGAATATTTACGGATCTGGACTTTGTTGGGACTCGAGAGAGGCAAGGGGGTGGGATGGTAATGTATTTTGTGGAATTTTTCTGTGTGCTCTTTGTGGCTCGTATATTCAACTCTTATGACGATTTATGATGACTTTCCGCTTATAGGCACTCGTAATTTCTTGGTTGATTATTGACCAAACCCTTTCCATATCCTTGTGTCCTCGTGTTGTTTTGTTTCTTATCTTTCCTAATTCGACTAGGATACCCGTCACTACAATACATATCCGCCGGCGCATAACAATTTTCAACCTTTTTTTTCGTGCGCATCGTTAACTTCACCGGGGTACGTTCGTTCACCAAGAGGGATTGTCCGATACCATATGTTTATTATGCGTGTTCAAACAATACATATGAGCTTATGATCAAATATACGGCGTGCAGCGTACAAACCAAAGAGCCATTGATATACGAGTCTTTTGTATTTGTCTACACATATATAACTACAAGTTAAATCGAGCCATTCTAGCTTTCCGCGTAGTACCTAGGCACTAGCATAATACGTCTCCCTCACCAGCCCACTCGCCAACGACCTCGGGCTCTTCCTACCTGTCCACAATTCGAATTGAACAAACCCTTGCTCTAACAGGACTTCAACACCCGGCACCATCGCCCAGTTGGTACCTGTTGCCTTGGCCAACTTAAGCAATGGTGTTTCGGCAGGTTTGTAAGCCATATCGACGACAACGGCAGGTCCGTCTTTGTATTCGAAGAGCTTCGAGGTCAACAAAAGACCGCGCTCTCCCTCAGTGAGGGTTGTAGCTTGCGCAGGGACCGTTCCCACAATGACGTTTGGCGGTGGTAGTCCTGCAGGCCACTCAGAAACAGTGTCCAGAACGGTGACCGGTGCATAGGACATGCTTCGGGCCAGTTCAAGCGCATTAGCTTTCGTACGGTTGAAGAGGTATATGTGCTTTGCGCCCAAGTTGTGCAAAGCGTAGATGGCTGCACGTGCGGTACCCCCTGCGCCAATGATGAGCCCAGCTTGGATGGGATCTGTAGGGAGGAAGGATACGATGGATTCACGAATTCCGAGCCAGTCAGTGTTGTCGCCGATCAGTTTACGGCCCGAATCTGTTGGCACGGGGATGATGGTGTTGATGGCACCCATGGCCTTGGCGGCTGGCGTCAACTCTGAGAGCAGTGGAATGATTTCGATCTTGTATGGAATCGTCACGGAAGCGCCGCCAAAGTCCGGTGAATTAATCAAAGCATTGAGTTCGTCATTGAGACACTCGGTCTGGAAGATCTCGTATTTGTGGGGCAAACCAAGGATTTCAAACATCTTGTTGTGCAGGACGGGGGACATGGAATGTAGGATGGGATTGCCAAAGAGGAAGAATCTGAGGGGTGGTAGCAGGCCAAGTAAATTCAACGCTATCTGAATCTGCTTGAACGAGAGCTGTCCAGGAGCGGCTTTAGCAGGTAAGCTCGGGTGCGTCGTGGGCGTGAATGTGTGATTCAGGATACGCGACATTTGTCCATCCTGACCCATGTTGATAGCAATGATGGGTTTTGCATTGGGCTTGTCAAAATATTTCGTAACAAAATCGTGGAGAACGAAGTTGTCCTGAATCGTATTGGCCCTGCCTATGATCTTGATAATGTCGCCAATCTTGTGCGCAATCTCATACTTTTCCCTTACAACGGGACCGTCCCAGTTCATTTTTCCACTCCAGTCGTGCCAAGACGCGATGATATGGCTGTAGCGCTTCTGTGAAATGAGGCTTTTCACGTAGAGCTCTGGCAAAGTAATCTCGATATCAATGTATCCGACACCCATGCGCAGGGCCAGATTCAATAACTTGAATGCTTCATCCGTTGCTGCATCCGGGAAGGCACCACCCTGTGATACCGTGCGTACGGTGTACACGATGGGCAGTGAGGTAACGCGACGCAGAGCAGCGATTTGCCTTGCCACATAAGCAGCAGTTGGTACATATTTCCCTGCAGGTTCCGTAGCATCTGCTGGCCTTAAAAGGTCAACGCGAAGTTCAATAGCATCGGCGCCCTCTGTCAACTGTTCCATCTGAGGAAGAGCGGGTGTCAAATCAGGGTAGGTTAACGAGAGGAAGTATGTTCGACGGCCAGAGAACATGTTTGGTGCAAGGCTGGGTCTCTGACCGGTAATGTGCGCGAAGAAACGGAAGACTTCATTTCTTGCACCCCTCAAAGCTGATTTCGATGCCGACCGCTGAACCCAGTTTACAAACTCGTGGGTAGAGCATTCTGCGAACCAAGGTTCACGTCGGCGGTAGACGTCGATGATAGGCTCGCCATAGGCTGGACGAGAGCTTTCCGTTGATAAATATTTGATGACTTCATCCACGTCTCGTACGACATGTACGACAGGGCCATCCCATTCTTTGAGCATCTGCCTGGCTTCTTCGGTCTCGACAATGCCTCCACCAAGGCTGATGACATGTTTTGATGCGTTGTCGCGCATTAATTCCCCGAGAACAACAACTTCGGCTTCACGGAATGCCGCCCATCCATGTTCTTTGACATATTCCCGGACTCCTTGTTTGTACTTGGTCTCAAAATACATGTCCGCATCTAAACACGTCCAATAAAGCAGTGACGCGGCGAGTTCACCGACGAAGGTTTTTCCTGAGCCTCGCATACCGATGAGAAATATCGAAGCAGAGTGATTTTCGTGACCATCTATCTGAATGTTGCTTGTCGTAGCCATTGAAGACGTACTTGAGAGATCGACGCCCTCGACTTGCAGACCAATCTACGAAAATCTGTAAGAACCTGAAGAAATAAAAACTGGCACCTCAGTACACACCTTGTTTTTCAAGTCATCCCACCAATTGGGCCAAGTCTTCTCGACGCACCGCTTCTCCTCAATAGTGGTGTTCTCAATAACGGTGCCAAGAACGCTGAAAGCCATTGCGACGCGGTGATCATCATAGCAGTGTATGCTGGCACCACGCTTTAATGACTCGACGGGCATTCCAAAGATTTCCAGCCCATCCTCCAGTTCGTTCGTCGAGACTCCAAACTTGGCTGTATAAATGCCTTGTTAGTTCTGGTTTCGACAAGGCAAGTCTGGACGTACCAAGTTGATCCATCATAGCTTGAATACGGTTACACTCTTTTACTCGTTGGTTCGCAATACCCGTAATTCTCGTCTTTCCGGTCGCTACAGCAGCCAAGGCAGTCGCGGTCAAAAAGGCATCCGTCATCACCTCCATGTCCACGTCAATCCCCTTGAGTTGGCCTATGGGAGGACCAGTCACAGTCGTTTCGTCGGCTGTCTGCTCAACGGTACATCCCATCTTCTCGAGCACTTCCTTTGCGAATTTGGCGTCGCCCTGAAGCGATGCAGAGCCAATGTTGGCGATGGTGCATGTTGTGCCAGTGATGGCGGCAATGGCTAGAGGATACGTAGCACTGCTGGCGTCAGATTCGATGTTGTACTCAGATGGATTGCTATATGCGCCCTGGGGTATGTCATAGACGTCTAGGAGGTTGCTGGTTGTGGTGCAAACTCGTCGGGTGACATGAATACCAAAAACTTTCATCATGGCAATGGTCATGTCGATGTAAGGTTGGGAAATAACCTGTCCGCCAACAAGCTCGAGTGACACTGGTTCCTGAGCGTACGGAGCACATAACATGATAGACGAAACATATTGGCTTGACACGCTAGCCGCGAGTTGTATCTTTCCCCCGCGTAAGCCAGTAGGCGCAATTGAAAGCGGCAGACAGCCCTCTGACTCGAGGTAAGTAATGTCGCTACCGTTCTCTTTGAGCGCGGTAACCAAAGCTCCGATGGGGCGCTGCTTCATCCGAGCGTTTCCAGTGATTATGGTGGGGGTTGCGCTACCATTGGGTGGACTTTTGATCAAGGCACCAACAGTTGTGAGGAAACGCGCAGCTGTACCAGCATTTCCAAGGTATATTTCTTTTCCTTTGGGTGGAACCGTAAGGGAGCCCTCGCCTCCCTTTACGACCAAAGTTTCACCATTGTCTTCCCAGGAAAAGCTGGAGCCCTAACCAAGGTCAGAGAGGTTCTACATTCAATGTACGCGCGCATACCTTGAGATCTTCAATTGCTTGCATCATAACTTGGGTATCATCAGAGTGCAGCAGATTCTTAAGCCGACAAGTTCCCTTCCCTAGCGCCGCGAGAACGAGCGCGCGGTTGGAAATGCTCTTCGATCCAGGCGTGGCCATCTTGACAGGGTGGTTGGAGGGTGTACCGGAAACAACCTTCACCGCATCCGAGAGTACCTTGGTAATCTGATGGTCCGGAACAACGGTGGCCTTTTGCTCATAAGTTCCGCCAATCTTGGACAAAATGACAATCTTCTTGTCTGAACCGCTATTCTTCTTGTCAACTCGCATAATATCGAGTAGGCGGTCGACAGTGAGCAGCTTAGACGCCGGGAGACCGGCGATTTTAGGATCTGATACGGATACGGGTAGATTGTAACTCTTCAAGCAGCGCGTAAGACGCCCAACAGAGATTTGGGACAGCACGCCGAGCTGCCTAGCCAATTCCGCTTCCAAAATCATGCCGATGCTGATGCATTCTCCGTGAAGGATGGTGGGGGTCAGAACAGCTTCAATAGCATGGCCGATACTGTGGCCAAAGTTGACAAGGTTACGGAGGCCGGTCTCACGCTCGTCAACGGTTACAATATGTGCCTTGACAGAGATGGACCCGACGATGACCGAGAGAAGTAGTTGCTGGGCTACCGAGCGCGTTCCCTCGGTACGACCAGCATAGTTGACAGATGGTGTTTGAATGGCGGTAAATATTTCGTTGTAACGACTCTCTAGCGATGCGAATTCCGAGGCGTTCCAGATGGCAGCCGTCTAGCGCGGCAAATTAACATGCGAAAAGTGAATAGGAGCGAATTGACTATACCTTGACAACCTCTGCCATTCCGTTGGAGAATTCACGTTGCGGCAGCGTCTCCAGAAAGGCAGCATCAATGAAAATATATTCCGGCTGCCAGAAAGCGCCAATAAGGTTTTTACCGTGAGGAGTATCTATCGCAGTCTTTCCGCCGACGCTCGAGTCTACCATTGCCAGTAATGTCGTTGGGATCTGGCAAAACTTGACTCCACGCATGCTACAAATAATGTGAGAGGTGTATGAACGTGAAATGCGATCGGACGTACAAGGTTGCAGAGACGAAGCCGACGAGGTCACCGATGACACCACCGCCGAGGGCAAGGACTACGGTGTCGCGGACACATTTGTTGAGCAGCATCCAGTCTTCGATCTCAGCCTTTCCCTCTCTGCTCTTTGAGGTCTCGCCTGGGGCAATGACATGGGTCAGAAACCTAGATTTTAAACCAAGGCGCGAAATTTCTGCGGGGAATTCTTTCTGAAACTTCTCGAGATGGAGCTTTGCGATGTTAGAGTCCGTGATGAGGACATAAGTAGAGGATGGGAGGGTTGTTAGTACAGTATTGATGATATAGGGGATGAGATGGAATCCGCAGTGGATTGAGTCTTTTCCGAGGATGCACACTTTGTGGACAGACGGGACTGCCATTCCGGCAGCAGGGAACGGAGAAAGAGACTTTGAAGCATTGGAGTTTTATCGAGTTTTTTGTGCTCTGCGTAGGAGAGTATCGATCACGTGCGACGGCCGCGGAAAGCCGATTCGGACGGTTACGGTTTATGGTTTACCTAGTGCCCTACACTCCGCGCATACACTCCTCCCTTCCATCCTCCCATTTGATCGCAACGCTTCCATCTTCGTTGCCAAAGTACGCCGCCTGTGCAATCCCGCAGAACAGCCCTACTTCTACTACTCCTGTAATCATCTTGATCTCCCTCATAACCTATACCATATTTTTTATTAGCCTCGGATAGCACACAACCGCGCTCTTCCCTACCGTGTGCGGATCCTCCATCCGTTCCCGGGTGAATGGCGCATCAATTACAAAGTTGCCGTTATCAGTTACAACTGGTCCAGCTACCCATAGCTCAGCCGAGCACAGTTTAGACATACATGTATTGTTACCTTTCTTTATACCCATACGTAGCGTTGCATCCGGCGATCCAAGCTTCTCCTGAAGAATCCGTAGCACCTTTGCGTATGCAAACGGCACAACTTCAATCGGTACCCCCGGCTTGAACTGCTCAAGTCAATGATTGTCTAACTCTCGTACAGCAACGGACACACATTTGTTCCGAGAACTTCACCATTCTTCCGGTAATCAGCAACCACGATAAAGCTGTGACGACACAGGGTAAGCAGCGCCCCGCAATTAGAAACACATCACGAACGTCCGGGCCGCCTCTGCGAGCACCTTTTCTCGCAATTGACATGCTCCTCCTCCTTTGATGCAGTTCAGATGCCTATCTACTCTGGTCGAAGCTCAGTACATGACGGAAATCGTTCCTTCCGTAACTTACTCGTCTGCGCCATCAACAGTAACGTCTATTGTAGGGTACTGATCCACATCTCCAAGATTAAGTCCGGCTTGCACTATAAGCTGCTTTGATTGGAACCCTGCATTGATGCGCTCAACCTGGAACTTTTAATTATGATCTATCGCCTACCAGTCGGTATGAATACCCGGTCCTTGTTCACTTCCTTCCCCTGTTGTACAATTCGATCCACGACGTATGGAACCGTCGATCCAGATCCTATTCCAATAATCTTTGATGGAATAAGTATCGTAGATGTGATACCAGGTTGCGTCGTACCTTGTGCTCTGGTCTTACATGTTGATCGACAGCTGTATATGCTGCCAGCTTCTTAGACTGTTCAATGATATTTTCTGCCGCCACCGACGCTAAATCGATAGCTGTTGGATAACGTGGCTTGATAGACGAGCATAAACATACCAGGCACGACGCTGTCACGGGTGACTTCGAGGGGAGGCTGGACAGGCGGTGTCGTGCTGCTGTACAATTAACCGAGGGGTGATAAGATTAAATAGTTACAATCAGTCCAGTGAGTCATTGCAAACAATGTCGCAGGACGTACCAGTGCTGGGGTTGGACATGTGACGGCGAGGACATGCTCTGGTCTTTCAAAGATACACGGGCGATAGTTTGGATGGTAGATATTCGAAAGCAGCGCTGTGA
>Ga0137376_10001781_pt1 | contig 12354 bp, 20 predicted proteins | sample SagtaG_23_FD_104814 | JGI IMG/M metagenome (GOLD analysis project Ga0137376, IMG submission 104814) | Vadose zone soil microbial communities from Sagehorn Ranch, Mendocino, California, USA - Sage2_L_20_16 metaG | ecosystem: Environmental > Terrestrial > Soil > Vadose zone | place: USA...
GCCAGCTGGGATGAAAATCACATCCTATAATCATCATGTGCGAAGGCTCCTTTCTTTCCGAGAAGCCTTAGTCCTCAAACCAAGACTACCGGACTCGATCGAGCCTTCGCTCTTATCCAATCATTTCGATTATTTCATTGTCCCGAACAGGAGTTCTCAAGCGGCGTTATCAATGCTTTTCAGGGCGCTCTTAATCCCTTCGCGCGCGAGTACCCTAAATTCGACGTCGCGTACCTTTTGATAGTTGACGAAGAATTCTTCAATCTGTTTCAACAACGTTGGGTCCAAGTCATCTAGTTCCTTCACTTCCGCATAGCGCACCGACTGCTGCGCCACGGCGATAAGGCGATCGTTTTGACTTTCCTCCCCATTTTCCTTTTGGATGGCTTTGATGACACCCAGTACGCGCACATCCAGTTCGCAGCCGGGAAATGTGGGTTCATCTGTCAGGACGAGCACGTCAAGAGGATCTCCATCCTCGGCCCGCGTTCCAGGGATAAACCCAAAGTCATAAGGGAAAATCATTCCTTCCGGCAGGATTTTAGATAGCCGCAGCCGTGAAGTTTTCTGGTTGTAGGCGTATTTGTTCCTGCTTCCGCGAGGAGTTTCCACGATGATTTGCAACACACGCCCACGGTTCGCAGCGGAAGGGGGGCGTATGCCTTTTCGAGATTGCTTTGCTGATCGGTTATCCATCAGACCTTCCCTCTATTCGATCTCAGGCAACCAGGGCGGATACCGATACCAGTGCGGGCTGAGCGACGCGCGAGAATGATTGGATGGAGCTCCGCCTTCGTCGACCCTTTGTACTCGTGCCTAAGCTGCTTTTTCGCATCCGATTTGTGGTGGCGAGGGCGTGTTCAAACTTATCCTGTGCAGTGGCATGGATCTCCTTCAGCAACTTGCATCCGGTGTGCTGACTTAATTCTTCCGCAATTCCGGCCAGCTCTTCCCAATCGTGCCACTCGCCGATCACGTCCTTGACCTCGCCCAGGGTTGCGATAAATTCGCTGTCCGTATCCTTAGCCATCTGCAAAACGTATCTGAGTTCCTTTACCCTCAACCGAAACGGGTGAAGATTCCTCCGGTTTAGCGCGGGCCAACTGCGTAGCTCCGCCTCTAGACGTAAGGCGAGGGCAGCAGCCTCGGTCGGCCACTCACGCCCCTTCCCTGTCTTCTTCGCTGGCGAGAGCGCATTTTCGAGAAACCGAGCGCTTCGCTTGAGGCGTCTTCTGATTTCTGGCGCCTGCACCGCGGCAACCTTTTCAAGTTTGCGAGCATGTAGCTCACGCTGACCTCCCAGGTGTTCCAATAGTCGCACGGTACATTCCTTCTCATCATTGAGTGCAGGCTGCGAGGCAAACCCGGTGAGTACGTCCATGTCTCTGACCTTGCCTGCTTTCTTCCGAACAGGCTTAATGGCCTTCAAAAGAAGCCGCTCATTTTTCCTAAAATCGAGGCGTAGGGCGTATACCATCGCTTCCATTCGCCGAGTGCGAGTGCGGAGCTGATGCACTCGGGCCGCAGACGAATCCTCTAGAAGCTTTTTCAATGATTTGCGTAGCTTCCTCGGCTGTTTCCATAGTCCGTCAGCAGCAAGAGGCATTAAAAACTTTGATGACATCAGGCCGTACGCGGCTGGTTGGCACGGCGGATAAATTTACCCCTTGTGCCGGGTGATACGAATTCAGGCGGTTCCGCCTTGGCGAATTCAGCATTAAATTAGACACGAAGTACCGGAAGCGCCGTATGGACTTGAATTCGCCGGAATCGCAATACTAAAAAGGCGTGTTTCCTACAAACCACGTGAGCGGGATCCTGAAACCAGCCCTCGTTTTAGAGCAAGCGAGCGACGAAGCTGAGATTCTGCGTGCTTCGATCAAAGCTGGGGCGGTTAGCCTGAGAACTTGGAGCTGACTATGATCGCCCACGCGGAACAAACAACCCCTTCGCATGCTTCGAAAAAAGTTGTGTACGTTGCAATCGTTGCCAATCTCGCCATCGCCGTTTTCAAGTATGTAGCTGCGGCCATCACTGGCAGCCCTGCAATGCTGGCAGAGGCTTTCCATTCGACTGCAGATACGGGCAATGAGTTCCTGATGCTGTTGGGCATGAAACGTAGCCTGCGCCCGGCTGATACCTTGCATCCCTTCGGCCATGGGAAGGTTCTGTATTTCTATTCACTTCTGGTTGCTGTTTACATTTTCGGGATTGGCGGCGGTTTTGCCATCTATCAAGGAATTTCGCATCTGCGGCATCCAGAGCCCTCCGCATACGTGGGCTGGAACTACGTTGTGCTCATTTTCGGGGCCACATTCGATCTCTATTCCTGGCGAATTTCGTACCGTGAACTGCTATCGCGAAAAGATTCCGACGAGAGCGTGTGGAACGAGATTATTGGCAGCAAGGATCCGAGCGTGTTCACGGTGTTTCTGGAAGACTCAGCCAGCTTGTTGGGCACCGCTTTAGCTTTCCTTGGAATTTTTCTCGGCCATATGCTTCACAATCCATCTCTGGATCCGTCTGCCTCAATTCTAATCGGGATCCTGCTGGGAGCGGTGGCTGTCCTGTTGGGCCGAGAGAGCGGTGCATTGCTCGTCGGCGAGAGGACGAACCGGGCGCGAATAACGCGTCTTGGCGAGATTATCCGTGCCGATCCGGCAGTCGAGAAGGTGGGCGACCTGCTTACCATGCAACTCGGACCAGACCAGGTCTTGCTCACGGCTAACATCAAATTCCGCCGCGGAATGAATGTTCAACAAATCGAATCGACTATTAATCGAATCGAAAATCACATCCAACAGAAGGATCCAACGATTGAGCGGATTTTCATTGAGGCCGATCCCTTGGAAGGAACAACTAGACGCTTACCTGAAAGCGACGAAAGCAGCAAGCGCCAGCATCGTCGGTAGCGGCCTGTTACAATCCCTGCTAAGACGGTCGTTTCAGGTCGGGAACGACTTACGTTTGCGGACCGTCGGCCTACACAAAATCGTCGCGCAGTTCTTCATTGAACCTTGGATTGCCCTCGGCCCGACTCCCGCCGATACTGCTGATTCGCGAAGTGAGGAGTTGAAATGGAGAAGAACAGAGTGAAAGGTAAGACGAAGGACATTGCTGGTCGCGCCCAACGTCAAGTTGGAGAATGGACCGGAGACGAAAAGAACCAAGCAAAAGGTGCAGTCAGGCAGGTGGAAGGCAAATTACAAAACACCTGGGGAAAAGCAAAGGATGCGGTGAAGAAGCCTGGCGCATTGGAGCGACGGCGTCGAGCGGTGAATGAGTAAAAGCTCAGCGGCAGTTCGGCTCCGATAAGGCATTGGCTTCTGGATTTGTCTTCAGGAGCTGCCGCGTTCCTTCCAGGCCGTTTAGCCGTGGCATTCCAACGTCAAGTATGACCACATCCGGCTTGGATCGTTGCGCCTTCTTCACTGCTTCGTGGCCCTCCGCGGCCTCGCCACATATACTCCAATTCGGCTGAGCCTGCAAGAGTGACACCAATGCCTTGCGTATGACTTCATGATCGTCGGCCATGAAGATCCGTAGTGCGGTCATCGAGATCTCACACCCGAATTCTGGTGCATTTGCACCCGGAGCTTACGTTAGGGAATTGCGCTTCACAAGAGACAATTCCGGCCCACTCTTGAGTTCGCCGAGCCAAGCAGATCAGTTCTTTAAGTTACAGATAAACTGCACGCTGCGGCCACACAGCCGCGACCGAAAACTTAGCGCTGTTGGATGCGACACAAAACAACAGATGTATTTCGTACCGCATTTGGCCGAATTTCATAGCAGCCAGAAATCGCTTTCAAGCGCAATTCTGCTTTTGTGATTCCAGAATGTCCCTCTGGACGATTGCCAGTGCATCCCCTTGGACAACGTCCGGGATTGCTCACGAATCTCATAGCAGCACATTCTATAAGCGGGAGGCGTATGAATCAGAATCAGCTTCTAATTGTATTTCTGGTGATTGCGGTAATCGCGGTAGCTGCCGTCGCGTTTGCCGTGATGCGCAAACGCCGCAGCCAGAAACTACGCGAACGCTTTGGGCCTGAGTACGACCGGGTGGTCAGGCGGGAAGGGGATGTAGGCAAGGGTGAAGGGGTACTGGAGTTTCGCGAGAAGCGAAGAGAGAAGTTCAAAATCCGCCCCCTGTCGCCTACCGACAAATCCAGCTTTGGCCACAGATGGAATGAAGTTCAGAGCCGGTTCGTCGACGATCCCAAAGGAGCAGTTACCGTCGCCGACAGTCTGGTTATGGACGTGATGCAGGCGCGAGGCTATCCAATGGGCGACTTCGATCAGCGCGCTGCCGACATTTCCGTGGATTATCCAGTGGTCGTTGAAAACTACCGCGCGGCACATGATATTGCACTCCGTCATAACCGCGGGCAGGCCGGGACGGAAGACCTGCGGAAGGCAATGGTGCACTATCGAACATTGTTTCAAGAGCTGCTCGATGAATATCAACCGCAAAGAAAGGAAGCATGAAAATGGCTATGCCGTTGAGAAAAGCCCGCCCGGAAGAGGAACTCACGACCGCCGATCTCGCGCAGGGTCAAGGTCCTGCCCCAGAACCAAAGGGTCCCCAACCAGCAGCCGGTGAGCGGAACCTTGAACAAGTTTCAAAGACTGAGGATTCCGCGCCGTTATTCCCAAACGCTGAGTTGGAAAATCTGCGCGGTCGCTGGAAGGAAATTCAAACCGCTTTTGTGGACGAACCCCGTAAGGCCGTCGAACAAGCCGACGGTTTGGTGGCATCGGCGATGAAGCGGCTGGCCGAAATGTTCGCCGCAGAAAGATCCAAGCTCGAACAGCAATGGGACCGCGGGGATAGTGTCTCGACCGAGGACCTGCGCGTGGCATTGCAACGGTATCGGACATTCTTTCATAGGCTATTGTCGGTCTAAGGCAACTGCGACGAGCAAGCAAAGACCAGGGCTGCCAAGATCGCTAAATCAACCGCCAGCAAGCGACAGATTGTTAATGGAAATTAGTGTTCGGTCGATGGGTAACGAATCTCGGGCAAGAACCGTCGCTTCGGATGTGATGATGGAATCGAAAATGACTACAACGCGGCGCTAGTCTCCAGGCACCTACCGTGCTCATATTGACGGCAGCCTCAAGAATGCACAGGTGCGCAAGGAGGCAGAACAGCTTGCATCAAAAGTGCCCAATGTACGTCAGGTAGTGAACCAATTGGAGGTTCGTCCTTAGAGAAGAGCTTTGCCTCGTGCAAGGGAGTCGTCGTCAAAGAGGAGGCACGCAAAGAGCTAAGCCTACCGCATATCGCAAGCGGAAAAAGGAAATAAGTGTCGAGATGAAAGAACCAGCAGCGCAGAAAAAAAAGAGCATAACAATGGTGACTGGCGCACGAAAATCACTAAGCTGTCGCCGGCGTCAATTCGCATCGAGCGCTTGACGTTAATCCTGTTCGGATTCAGCCGCGAACTTGGCCCGGATGCCTGATTGGTTCAAAGCTCCACACTTGCTCGGCATGTGGGCAATTCGCAAAGCGTCGCAAGTCGAATTGGTCAACAAAGCGTTGGAAGAATGGATTATTCCGCAATCGATGAGAAGTTCATGCGTGTGGCGATCGAGCTGGCGCGCCGTGCCCTGGCCATTCCGGGCGCAGGTGAAGTCGGTTGCGTAATCGTGAAGAACGGTGAAGTCGTAGCTGATGGGTTTAATGAGAGCGAGTTGACCATCGATCCTACAGCACACGCCGAGATTGTCGCGATTCGCAAGGCTGCAAGGAAATGGAATGACATTAATTTGTGCCGAGCTACTCTCTATTGCACACTTCAACCTTGCGGCATGTGCAGCATGGCTTGTATCTGGGCCAATATCGGAAGAATTGTATACGGAGCCAGCAGGAAAGATGTGAACAGTATCTATTTTGAACTCCGCCATTTCAACACGGCGGATTTGATCTGCGATGCGTTCAGGAATGACCTTGAAGTTATCAGTGGCGTCCTGGCGGATCAGTGCTCCAAGCTGTACGTCAAGCCACATGAGGCTGTTCCCCCTAACAAATTAGAAGGCGACACAGTCCACTGAATACCAGCCATCGGGAATGACTACAGCGTCGTCTGGATTATGCGTAATTAGCCGCGCTCCTTCACCGTCACAGCCCTGGAGGATAAGATCGGGGTTTTAGAAAAGGTGAGAAGCGTTCGGATGATTCGGATCACCTGGAAAAGGCATAGCGCACTCAGGAAACAAAGCTTGGACGGTGCCTGGCTCGATTGTACACATGGGCGGTCCTTCATCTCCCAAAATCCTTTATCCCGAATGGCAGCATGAGTACCAGGCTGCGCTTTTGGAGCTTGACGTGTAACGGCGGGAGAAGCTGCGATCTTCAATCGAATACAGGCCATTTCGCCAGCTCATGCCGCGGAACGGCAGGCCATCGAAGATGGGCGGGATAATCTCGGATTCCTGTAAAACAAAAATGGTCAGCCACCCTCAGCCTTCCTGGTTCCGCGCCGGCTACAGTAATCACCCGATTTAACTGTGGCGTTCTAAACGTGAATGATGTGAAACTGCTGGAGCAGGGATTGGGCCGTGACGCCAGCCGCCATCCTTTCCATAGCGAAATGGCGGCTCAACCCTCCCCCGTAATACCTCGCAGCCAAGGGGAGCATTCTATGGACGCCATGAGATACCCGGAATGGCAGGGTCCGTTTCGAGAGGCATTGCTGGAAATTGATCGTGAAAAGCTTCTGACCAAAATGATGAAAGCAGAAGAGGCAATTTTCGTGCGCTTGCAGCAATTGGCACTTCTCGCTGTCGAGTTTGCTGCGAGCAGCAAAATTGCGTCTGTGTACTACGCGCCTTTATCCAGCAGTTCTCGCCTGAGTTGGACGAAGGTACTCTCCGGCAGAATGCCTCTCTCGACGACTTGAGACGCGCTTTCATATGGGCGGTTTTGGATAATTCTGTCCGCGAGCACCTCTCCAATGCCGTGAACGGCCATCAATTGATCGCGGGTCGCTGTGTTCAGCGCTTCTGCGGCGTTGTCTGTTTCCGTCACCCTCCTGGAGACAGGGGCAGAAGCAGGGGATTTCTTTGAGAATATAGGCAATTGGCGATCCCTTGGCCGGCCCGCGATCACGTCAGTAGCAGAACGGATAAACCGCTGCGCCCGTCTACCAACATCTGCGCGAGTCTCTTTTCCACGCTTTGGCGCTACTAGCAATCCGACAACGGCTCCGAATCCAAGTCCTGCGAAGAAACTTTTCATAGCAGCCTCCAGGCGCAGCTTTACGCGACTTGCGGTACTTTTCCCTGCGGGATCAGCTTATCAATGAGCACCGGCAGAATGCGAGCCAAAGCTGCACCGGGAGTACCAGGCCCGTACGCGGCCTTCACTTCTCGCTCAATTGCTCGCTTCTTGTTGTCAAATAATGCAGTCTTTCGATCTTCATTCTCAATCACCCAGTTCACCTCTCTTGTGCTCGTGCTTCTCAAACCTACTGGTCAGCTTGTTCCAAAATTTGCCTACTTTGCCCTCTTGGTGAGGCGTCGCAACCCCAATTTCACTGTCCGAGAACCCTGCTGCCCTGAGTTCCTCTATCGCGTTCTCGGCATTACTATCGTCTCTGAAAAAGCCTGCTATGGTTGCGCTAGTAGTTCCTGGAATTCTGGTTGTTGTATTGCCATGATCAATGCTCCATTTTTTATTTTTTTGGTGTTGATAAGTTGCGAGAGGTTGGCCTTCCGTATTTCCAACATCCGATTTTTTTACTCGCAAGCTAGCGATGACGAGCGATTAACAGTTAACTCTACCCAGGTTAAAATGACCTTGCAAATGACGTAATCCGTGCCATGCTGTAGAGAACTTCGACTGAAGCGAGCGGGGCGTGTTATTTGCACCATCGTGCCTCCGCTCCACGTGGAATCGCGTCCCGCCATATGAACTCCGTTGAGGAGACACTCCGATGAAAATATTTCGGATGCTCATGTTATTGTTCGGTCTGGCGTTGTTGTTTGCCGCCTATGTTCCCCTGTCGCGTGCCGATGAGTGGATAAAGCCACAAAAGTGACGTTCAATGAACCAGTGCAGGTGCCAGGGAAAGTCTTGCCAGCAGGAACTTACGTGTTCAGATTGCAGGACAGCACCTCCAATCGGCACATCGTACAAATCTTTAACGAAGACCACACCTCGCTGATTACCACGGTTTTAGCGATTCCTAATTACCGCTTGCAGCCAACTGGTAAAACTGTTCTCACCTATGACGAACGGCCCGCAGACCAACCCATGGCTTTGGCTGCATGGTTTTATCCTGGCGACAGCTCCGGACAGGAATTCGCATATCCAAAATCAGAGGCGGAACAGCTCTCCCGTCGGAATAAGAGAGAAGTTCCTTCGACTGGATCGGAGGAGGCATATCCTGCCGACCTGCAACAACGCTCCACGCAGACTGCGTCGGGCATTGCGTGCCTGATTGAAGACTTGAGGACTTGGTGTCAGCAGTCATGCCGATACCAAGTCCTTGGAAGGCATAGAGGCGGAGATGCCAGCGACGCAGCAGTTTTTGTCGTGCCGAATTCATCTAGGCTGCACGTCTGCTGCGAGCAGACCTGGCGCTGAAGGAAGCTCTTTGTTGTTGCTCTTCATTCATGATTTCATTCGGCTTGACCTTTTTACTAAAGCCATCCATCTTCTTCAATGTAGCCTTTTCTTCCTTAAGATTTTGATTGAGAAGTTGTACTACCTTGGTGTGCTTCATTTCGCGAGCCAAGTCCATCAGCGACTCGTACTCACAAATTTCGTAGCTCTCGACCTTAATCGCCGCGCCGACGTTGAAGACATCGATTAAGTCCTGCGAGGGATCCTCCTCCTCAAACGCCTTCTTCTCCTGAATTAGGCCTCGAATGCCATGACATTCGGCCTTTTCCGGCTCTTCCCCCAGAAACTCGAAACACCGCTGCAGCCGTTCAATCTGACCTTCCGTCTCCTTGCGGTGCTGGTCAAATGCTTTCTTCAGATCGGCACGAGAGGACTCATTGGCATTTTCCTCCAGCGCTTCGACCAGTTGCTGTTCCGCATCCAACATATCCTTTAATCCGTGCACAAAAAGTTCGTGGCCTGTTTGCATGCAAATCTCCTTAATGGCATTCGTTGAGTCGTTCCACATCCGAGCATTCCTCGTGCTAGATGCGCTACGTTCTGGTTAATGTTGTCGCAGTATTTGAAACCGCAGATAATGCGGTGCCTGAGCACCTCTTAGATTTTCACAGCAACGATAATAACCACGACGATAACTGCAATTGCAACTATCAACAAAGCCTCCTTGCTGAGTGCGCCTGCCGCAAAATCACGTTGCGACTTATCAGCACGTTGGGCAAGTTGCGCTAGTTCCGCATCGCTCAAAGTCGCAATTGCTCTCGTAACTTCGACAGGATCACTATGGACAACTCGGAGTGCGTTCTTTCCTGCTTCCGAGGAGAGAAATTGCCGAAGCGTCTGCCGGTTTTGTTCTCTCATGCGTGCTGCCGTGAGCAGCTCGCGGTGCAATTCCGCAGAAGTGACCAAATGCGGAGCTTGGGCGAATACATTTTGCGGAAGCGCAACGATCAGGACCAAAACGGAAGCTAGAAGTCCTCGGCTGAACCCGACCACGTGGAAATACATAAAGTATCTTCCTGAATGACGAAAGCCTTGGATGCATCCCCGGAGCGTGCAGTAAACGCCAACATCTAGAAATCGTGAGTTCCACACGGCGCCAGTCGCCAGTATTGATACTGCAAACTAAATATCACTTCATCTCGGATTAAAAGCCCAAGTTTTCCACAGATTTTTCTGCCCTTCGAACGAACCGCGCGGCTCTATGGACCACGATGTTGGGAGCAATTCTCAATTTGTCTCTACTCACACGCAACCGCTATTCGATGATTTCATCAAACCAGACTGGAGCCGGGGCGCATGACGAGACATTAGCAGCCGCTACAAAGGTCAGCGCACCTTTTGCCTGGTTGCCTGCCCCCGGCGCTAACTAGCCAGTATGGTCGCGAGGAACCGGAGTCGCTCAACGATGCTGAACATAAAGCATTTTCAGGAACTCTGCCGCCGAGTCGAAGAGGAACGAGAGCCTACCAAATTGCATGAAGCAACGCAGCAGATGATAGAAATGCTGGAAGAACAAGAGCTAGATCTCTTATCGCGAGAGCGTCATCAAAGCGAGCGAAGTCATGGCGGGAGCGAAAAACACCAGCAAATATGCGCTGATGATTCAGCAAACCGATTTGGGAAATCAAACTGATTCAACTACTCGGAAAAATCGCCCACATGCGCAAACGCTGTACCGCCATGCACAACCCCGCATGCACTGCGCCGAGCCAATTGCGAATGTAGGCAAGCCCTATGTTCGCTATCGAACCAGGCTGATCAGGTGCACTTCATTGAGTCGAGCCTGCCAGTAGCCCGGCAGCGGTCAATCAGGAATGCCCCTAGGTGAACTTTTGCCAAGCCGAAGACAATTGCAACAGCTCCCGATTTCGCGCTGCTTACACGCAACTGGCTGTGCCTTATCAGGTATTGAAACAGGCTTGACTGCGGCATTTTTTGCTTGCATCTGTCCGAATTGTAAACCGGGGGCATTCTTTTTGTCCGGGATCATACATTCTATGAAGGAGTTTAGATTATGGCAAAAGTTGAATCGATACAGGATCTATTTGAACGTGGTCTGCGCCACTTATACGACTGCGAGCAGAAACTTGTGAAAAAGGGGCTGCCCAGCATGATCGAGGCTGCCGGTTCGAGCGAATTGCGAAGGGTTTTGGAGCAACATCTCCAGGAGACCCGGAACCATATACGACGCTTGGAGCGGGTATTCACGGCCTGCGGATTCAAAGCGAATAGCGAAGACAATGATGTGCTCGACGAGATGACCAAGGAGGGGGAAAAGATGATCAAGGCGATTGACGCTTTGGAAGTGCGCGATGCTGCCCTGATTGTCAGCGGTAACCAGATCGAACACTATGAAATCGCAACCTATGGGTCACTAATCGCTTTCGCCCAGCAGCTTGGCTTCAGCGAAGCTGTCGCGCTCCTACAGGAGACACTGCAAGAGGAGAAAGCAGCTGACGCGAAACTAACGCAGATTGCCGAGACATCTGTAAATCCTCGGGCGACCGAGCGGCGCGTGGCTTAGGCTTACAGGGCAACTGCAGCGCTCCTGGAGCAACCCTCGGAGCCGGGATTTCATCGAACTCCGTCGCCACTTTGCAAATTGTAAGGATCAAGGAGGTGCTGCTATGAGAAAGTTATGCTTGTTGACAGCTGTTCTCCTGTTGGTGTCGGCCTGGGTGGTCGCACAAGATAGCTCACAGGCTGCTGGTGCCAAGGCATCGCAAACCAGTAGCAACGCCGGTGAGACCACAACGATTGAAGGCTGCCTATCAGGCTCTGCGGGCAACTACACCTTGACTGATAATTCTGGAAAGACTTATCAGCTGCAAGGTGATAGTTCTAAACTCGGCGATCAGGTTGGACATCAGGTGCGAATCAATGGAAGCGAAGGCGGAGCCGTGGCCAGCGCGACCGCGCCCTCAGGTGCAAACGCATCGGCCAGCACCAGCAGTTCTGGGAGCAATCCATCGTCCTCCAGTTCTGCAAGTAAGCCATCTGACAGCGCCCCTAACCCGTCTGGCAGTGCATCAGCAGCGATTCAGTTCAATGTGAGTGGTGTCACAAAAATATCGGACACGTGCACGGCGTCTCCGACGAGCAAGTAAAAACGCTGGCAAAAATGTTATTTAAGCCCCGGCCGAGTAAGAGCCTGGCGGGGCTTTTTCTTTTCTTTTTTGTTGGCTTTATTAGCTAGTAATTCTTACGGCACAGGCTCCGGAACTAAAGAGTTCAGCGTAACTCACGAACCGACTGTACTGTTTTTTACGCTCCAGTGAAGGCCACGATTTGATTTCCAAGCTCCGCAAAGGAAACCAACAAGTTCTCGTTGCGCGAGATCAATTGAGCGCGGCCATGCTCGATGAAAGTGCTTTACATTGCAGCGGTTCTGGTTGTGGTTGCCCCAATGCGGCATGATTTCGTTGCAGTATCGGAATGGAGTCGAGGAACTTATCGTTTTGGTTTGGCCAAGTTTCACGCTTTGACGTCTTCGCGCTTGCGTCGCGCTTCGCACTCAGCGCGCAGACGATCGTAATGCTTCGTTAGGCCCTCAAGTTCTTCGTCCGAGAGATGCTCGATACTGATCATTTCATTACGTGCACTGCGGATCGCCCGGATGACTTCGTCGAGTTTCAGGTGCAGCGCACGAGCGTCCCGATTTTGAGTGTTTTGGATCAGAAAAACGACGAGAAACGTGATAACCGTGGTCGCGGTATTTA
>Ga0137376_10001784_pt1 | contig 12348 bp, 8 predicted proteins | sample SagtaG_23_FD_104814 | JGI IMG/M metagenome (GOLD analysis project Ga0137376, IMG submission 104814) | Vadose zone soil microbial communities from Sagehorn Ranch, Mendocino, California, USA - Sage2_L_20_16 metaG | ecosystem: Environmental > Terrestrial > Soil > Vadose zone | place: USA...
ATGGAGCCGCTCGGTGTGGTGGTCGTGACCCCGCCGTGGAACTTCCCGCTCTCCATTCCCGCGGGCGGCGTGCTCGCAGCGCTCGCGGCCGGCAACGCCGTCGTCTTGAAGCCGGCGCCCGAGGCGGTGCTGGTCGGCTCGTGGCTCGCCACCTGCCTCTGGGACGCCGGCGTCCCGCGCGAGATCCTCCAGTTCCTGCCGTGCCCCGACGACGAGACGGGCCGCGGGCTCGTGACCGACCCGCGCGTGGGCGCCGTCATCCTCACGGGTTCGGTGGAGACGGCGCGCCTCTTCCTCGGCTGGCGGCCCGACCTCACCCTGTTCGCGGAGACGAGCGGCAAGAACGCCATCGTCATCACGTCGCTGGCGGACCGGGATCAGGCCGTCCGCGATCTCGTCCGCTCGGCCTTCGGTCACAACGGCCAGAAGTGCTCGGCGGCCAGCCTCGCCATCTGCGAGGCCGAGGTGTACGACGACGCGGACTTCCGGCGCCAGCTTCGCGACGCCGCGGCGAGCCTCGACGTGGGCAGCGCGTGGGAGCCGACGAGTCGCATCACGCCGCTCACGCAGGCGCCCGGCGCGGCGCTCCGGCGCGCGCTCACCGTGCTCGACGAGGGCGAGGAATGGCTCCTCGAGCCGCGTCCGGCGACGGACAACGCACAGCTCTGGTCGCCCGGCATCAAGCTCGGCGTGCGGCCGGGCTCCTTCTTTCACCGCACGGAGTGCTTTGGCCCCGTGCTGGGGCTGATGCGAGCCGAGCACCTCGACCAGGCGATCGAGCTCGCGAACGCGCAGCCGTTCGGCCTCACCAGCGGCATCCAGACGCTGGACGATCGCGAGATCGCGCGCTGGGTCGACCGCATCGAGGCCGGCAACCTCTACGTCAACCGCCCCATCACCGGAGCGATCGTCGGCCGCCAGCCCTTCGGCGGCTGCAAGGCCTCGTCGGTCGGGCCGGGGGCCAAGGCGGGTGGGCCCAACTACGTGCTGCAGCTCGCGCGCTGGCGGCAGGCGTCGCGCCCCGCCGGCGACGACGCGCGGCTGCCTGAGGCGACGGCCGCGCTGCTCGAGCGATGCGTGGCCGACCTGTCGGACGAGGACGCGCGTGCGCTCGTGAGGGCGAGCGCCAGTAGCTACGCGCGCGCCTGGCGCCGGCACTTCGGCCGCGAGCACGATCCGAGCGCGATCCGTGGAGAGCGGAACGTGTTTCGCTATCGGCCCTGTCGCCGCGTGATCGCGCGGGGAACGTCGGCGCGACCGGAGACGGCGGCCGCGTTGTGCCAGGTCCTCCTGGCGGCGTCGGTGGCGGGCACGCGCCTGACGCTGAGCCTCTCTCCCGACTCACGGCCCTGGCAGTGGCTGGCGGAGTGCGAGGGCGTCGAGCTGGTCTCCGAGGCGGAGGCTGGGTTCGTCGAGCGCCTGGCTCATCCGGGCGACGCCGAGCGGTTGAGAGCATGGGAGCCGATCTCGACCTTGGTGCGCGCGGCCGCGAACGGTACCGGTGTCACCGTGATCGACGCGCCCGTCCTCGCCAACGGACGCCTGGAGCTCCGCTGGTACCTCCGGGAGCAGACGGTTTCGCGCGTCGTCCACCGCTATGGCAGCGTGACGGGGCCTGAAGTAGGATCACAAGCCTATGGCCACTGAACCAGTGACGCTGAGGATCTTCTCCGACTACGTCTGACCCTGGTGCTATCTCAGTACCGTGCGTATTGAGAAGCTCAAGGCAGAGCACAACGTGAAGGTCGAGTGGGTGCACTTTCCCCTGCACCCGGACACGCCGGCGGAAGGCCGCTCGCTGGCCGAACTGTTCGCCGGGCGCAACGTGGACCGGAAAGCCATGCACGAGCAGATGAAAGCCCGCATGGACGCCGAAGGCCTCCCCTACGGCGAGCGCACCATGACCTACAACAGCCGCCGGGCGCAGGAGTTGGGCAAGTGGGCCGACACGCAGCCGGGCGGCGAGGCGCTCCACGACGCGCTGTTCCGCGCATACTTCGTGGAGGCACGCGACATCTCCCAGCCCGCGGTGCTGCTGGAGATTGCGGAGCGTGTGGGGTTGCCGGCCGCCGGCGCGCGCGAGGTGCTGGAGGAGCGGACGTTCAAGGACGCCGTCGACGCGGACTGGAAGCTCTCTCGCGAGTACGGGATCACGGGCGTGCCGACGTTCGTCGCCGGCCGCTACGGCGTCGTGGGCGCGCAGCCCTACGAGGCCCTGGAGCAGCTCGTGCGGAAGGCCGCGCAGGGGTGACCAGCCCCTTCGTCCCCGGCCCGCCAGTGCGCATCGCCGGCGCGCCCGGCGGTCCGCTCGGCGGCCTGACGTTCGCCGCCAAGGATCTCTTCGACGTCGCCGGGCACCCGACCGGCGCGGGCAACCCGGACTGGGCGCGACAGCTTCCGGTGCCGACGCGCCACGCGTGGGCGGTGCAGCGCTTGCTCGACGCCGGCGCGACGCTGATCGGCAAGACCGTCACCGACGAGGTCTCGCTCGGTCTCCTCGGCGAGAACGCCTTCGACGGCACGCCGCTCAATCCGAAGGCGCCCGACCGCGTGCCCGGCGGCTCGTCGTCGGGCTCGGCCTCGGCCGTGGCGCAGGGGCTGTGCGACGTGGCGCTCGGCACCGACACCGGCGGCTCGGTGCGCGTGCCGGCGAGCTTCTGCGGCCTCTACGGCATCCGGCCGACGCACGGCCGGCTCGACCTCGCCGGCATGCTGCCGCAGGCGCCGAGCTCGGACACGACGGGATGGTTCGCGCGCGACGCGGCGACGTTCGCCCGCGTGTCCGAGGTCATGCTGGGCGAGCCGATCCCGGCGAGCCTGCCGGCCACGCTCGTCGTCGCGGTTGACGCCTTCGGCTTCGCCGACGCCGAGACCGCCGCGGCGCTCCAGCCGATGGTGCGCACGCTCTCGGCGCTGATCGGCTACGTGCGCGAGGATCTCCTGGCCCCGCCCGGGCTCTCGGTCTGGGCGCGGGCGCAGCGGACCCTGCAGCCCTACGAGGCCTGGCTCACCTTCAAGGACTGGATCGACCGCGCGAACCCGCGCATGGCGTTCAGCGTCGCGCGCAACCTCGTCGTCGCCGGCGCGATCCCCGAGAGTGAGCGGCAGTGGGCGGCGATGATGCGCGCCGAGGCGCGCGCCCGCCTGGCGTGGCTCGTCCCGCCCGGGACGATCCTCTGCATGCCGACGACGCCGTTCCCGGCGCCGCCGAAGGGGCTGCCCCTCGCGACGCTCGAGCCCCTGCGCGCGCGAATCGGCTGCCTGACCTCGCACGGCGGCCTGACCGGTTTCCCGCAGGTGAGCCTGCCGGGCGCGACGGTCGACGGCCTGCCGGTGGGCCTGTCGATCGTCGGCGCGCCCGGCAGCGACGCGGCGCTCGTGGCCGTGGCGAAGGCGATGACTACGTGAGCCCGACGACCTCCCGGAAGCGGCGCAGCGTCGCGACGTGATAGTCCGCCTTCGCCAGCCCCATGCCCGCGGTGTGGACGCAGAGGTGCGTGACGCCGCGCATCGCCCGCCACGCCTCCAGCTCCTTCGCCCAGTCCGCCGGCGGGATCTGAGCCAGCGTCATGCGGCCCTCGATCCCGAACGCCTTTGGATCGCGGCCGGCCTCGCGGATCATGCCGTGGAGCCGATCGACGACGGCCTGGCCTGCAGCCCCGGGCCGGAAGTGGGGCATCCATCCGTCGGCGATGCGCGCCGTCCTCCGCTGCACGACCTCGCTCTCGCCGCCCATCCACACCGGGATCGGTCGCTGCACGGGGAGCGGGTTGAGGCCGGCGTCGGGGATGCGGTGGTGCTTCCCCGCGAACGTCACCAGCTCGCGCGTCCACAGGAGCCGCATCACCTCGATCTGCTCCTCGATCCGGCGGCCGCGCGTCCGGAAGTCCTCGCCGAGCGCCTCGAACTCGACCGGGTTCCAGCCGACCGCGACGCCGAGCCGCAGCCGCCCGCCCGAGAGCACGTCCACCGCGGCGGCCTGCTTGGCGACCAGCGCCGTCTGGCGCTGCGGCAGGATGAGGATGCCCGTCACCAGCTCGACCCGGCGCGTGGCGGCGGCCAGGAAGCCGAAGAGCACGAACGGCTCGTGGAAGGCGTGGCGATACGTGTAGGGCCCCTTCCAGCCGCCCGGGCGCTCGGGGTTGGCGCCCAGCACGTGGTCGAAGACCAGGACGTGCGTGAACCCCATGCCCTCGACGGCTTCGCCGTAGGCCTTGATGGCGGCGGGGTCGTTCCCGATCTCGGTCTGGGGCAGGACGACGCCGATCTTCATGGCAATCTCCTTTGAACGGTTCTCCTGTCGCGCGCCGATGGTTGCGCTATCGTACGCCCAGGTCAAGAGCGGAGGGCCGAGCGTGGCGCGCATCGATCTGGTCGACGTCAGCAAGACACTCAGGGAGCCTGGGGGCCGCGGCTCGACGTTTTCCATCCAGAATCTGAGCCTCAGGGTGCCCGATGGCCGGACCCTGGTCGTCCTGGGGCCGAGCGGATGCGGCAAGACTACGCTGCTGAAGATCATCGCCGGATTGATCCCTCCGGACTCGGGCGAAGTGCGCTACGACGACGTCGACGTGCGGGAGGTTCGCCCCGGCGACCGGCGCATCGGCATGGTCTTCCAGAGCTACGCGCTCTATCCGCACGTCACCTCGAAGACGAACGTCCTGTCGTATTTCCTGTTCAGGAAGAAGACCCCCGCACTGGACGCGCTGGCCCGGGCGAAATATCAGCGAACCAGCGAGCTCATGGGCGTGGAGCTCGCCGATCTCCTGGATCGCAAGCCGACCACACTGTCGGGCGGTGAAAAGCAGCGGGTCGCCCTGGGCCGCTGCATCACGCGGGACGCGGCGCTCTTCTTGGTGGACGAGCCGTTCGCCAGCCTGGACCAAGCGCTGAGGGAGAAATACCGCGTGAATCTGAAGACCCTGCTGCGGCAGTTCAGCATCACGACGGTGTACGTGACCCACGATCATCACGAGGCGTTGATTCTCGCGGATCTGGTGGCCGTGATGGATCGGGGGCGGATCGAACAGGTGGGGACGCCCCAGGAGATCTATGACGCGCCGAAGAACGTCTTCGTGGCCGGCTTCCTGAACCTGCACGTCGGGGCTCCGCCGATCAGCCTCGTCGACGCGCGCTGCCTGCACGAGGGGTCGCGGCTCGAGAACGCGTGGGTGGGCGTGCGTCCCGAGGATGTGGAGGTATCTCGAGCAGAGCGCGAGGATGGCGCGAGAGGGATCATCGCCGGCACCTCGAGCCTCCCCCTGATGAACACCACGCTCTGCACCGTCCGCGTGGGGGAGCACGAGGTCCACGCCCAGACCTCGGGCGGCGAGCCTCACGCGGCCGGCGACGCCGTCTGGCTCACCTTCAAGCGCTATCACGTGTTCGACAAGACATCGGGCGTGAGGCTCAGAAGCTATCCCGAGAAGCATCGGAGCTGACCCCAGGAGGACGTGATGATCGACCCCGCCTTCACGCTCGAGAAGAAGACCGCCATGATCGTGGGCGCCGCGAACGGCATCGGCCGCGCGACCGCGCTCGTCTTCGCCGCGGCCGGCGCCGCCGTCGCCTGCGCGGACGTCGAGGCGCCGGGCGCCCTGGCCATCGCCGCCGAGATCGAGAAGGGCGGCGCCCGGGCGCTGCCGGTGCATCTCGACGTCACGGACGGCGCCAGCTGCCGCGCCGCCGTCGCCGCCACCGTCGAGCGCTTCGGCGGCCTCGACGTCCTGCTCTATGGCGCCGCCGACAGCGACAAGGCCGCCACCGTGCTGGAGATGGAGGAGGCGGCCTGGGACCGGGTGATCCGGGTCAACCTGACCGGCGCGTTCCTGATGGTCAAGGCGGCGATCCCCGCGATGATCGCGCGCCGCGGCGGCAGTGTCATCCTGATCGCCTCGCAGCTCGGGCGCGTCGCCGCGCCCGCGCGCCCGGCCTACTGCGCGACCAAGGGCGCCCTGATCCAGCTCGCGAAGGTGCTCGCCGTCGACCACGCGGCGCACGGCATCCGCGCCAACACGATCTCGCCCGGCGCGATCGAGACCCGCCGCATGCTCCGGCGTTACAAGGACATGGACGAGGCGCGCAAGATGATGGGGCCGAAGCACCTGCTCGGTCGGCTCGGCCTGCCCGAGGAGATCGCCCGCGCCGCTCTCTATCTCGCCAGCGACGCCTCGGCCTTCATGACGGGCAGCGACCTGCTCATCGACGGCGGCTACACGGCCATCTAGTGCGCGGCGGTCGCGGCCTTCAGCTCGTCGAGCTGGCGCCGGGCGCCGGCGATCATCGAGTTCAGATCCGACGTGAGCATGACGAGGTCGAAGCCGCGCTTCACTGCGCCGGCGGCGAACGCGGCGCTCGCGCAGTGCATGCACGCCTTGATGCCGTGGCGGTGCGCCGCCTCGCGGATCTTGTCGCACGTGGCCATGTGCACCGGGTCCGGGTTGTCGCCCCGCGGGGCCAGGCCCAGCGCGAACGAGAGGTCGGCGGGGCCGATGTATACGGCGTCGAGCCCCGGCGTCGCGCAGATCGCGTCCAGGTTCGCGAGCCCTTCCTTGGTCTCGATCATGGCCATCACGACGATCTCGCCGTTCGCCTGGGCCAGGTAGTCGGCGCCACCGTAGTGCACGGCGCGCACCGGCCCCGACGAGCGCATGCCCACCGGCGGATAGCGGCACGCGGCCACCGCCTTCGCGGCGTCCTCGGCTCCGTTGATCAGCGGCACGATGATGCCGTACGCGCCCAGGTCCAGCGCCTTCATGATCGTCGCCGGGTCGTTCCACGGCACCCGCACGACCGGCACGGTGTCGGTCTGCGAGATCGCCTGCAGCATCGGCCAGACGTCGCACATGTCGGTCGTCCCGTGCTGCATGTCGACGCAGAGGGCGTCGAAGCCCTGGCGCGCCATGACCTCGGCGGTGAACCCGTGGGACACCGAGAGCCAGCCGAGCGTGACGAACCGTCCGTCGCGCCACATCTGCTTCATCCGGTTCGGTCGCACGGTCGAAGCGTAGCACAGGCCCCGCGGTGACCGCCGTGGCGTTTGCCCGGATCACACGCCCGTGGATCGTGGTGGGCGCGGTGTGGGTCACGCTGGCGATCGCCTCCGGCCTCTACTTCTCGTTCCCGGTCTTCTTCGTGGCGCTGCTGGAGGAATTCGGCTGGCCGCGCGGGGCGACCGCCGCGGCGTTCTCGATCTCGTCGATCGCGCAGGGGGCGCTCTCGCCCGTCGTGGGGATGCTCGTCGACCGCGTGGGGCCGCGCCGGGTCATGCTCGGCGGGGCCTTCGTGCTCGGCAGCGCGTGCGTCCTGGCGAGCCGGATCGATTCGCTCGCGTCGCTCTACCTGGTGACGGGCGTGCTGGCCGCGGCCGGCGTCTGCGCGGTGAGCTGGATCCCGAGCGGGGCGCTCATCGCGCGGTGGTTCGCCGAGCGGCGCGGCAGCATGATGGGGCTGGCCTTCTCGGGCATGGGCGCGGGCGTGCTGGTGATCGGCCCGCTCGCACAGTGGCTGATCATCGGGTACGGCTGGCGCGCCGCGTACCTCGTCCTCGGCCTGGGCACGCTCGTGGTGCTCGTTCCGCTCGTCGCGCTCGGTGTGAGAGAGCCGCCGGCGGCGGCGGGTCGTGGCGACGTGTCGGGTCCGATCCCGCCCGCCGACGCGGGCCGGGAGGTCGGCGACGCCCTGCGGACGCGGGCGTTCTGGGCGCTCTTCTTCGCCTACCTCTGCACGCCGCTGGCCGTCTTCTCGGTCGTCACCCACCAGGTGGCCTTCGCCGTGGATCATGGCTTCCCGCGCCTGTTCGTGGCCGGCATCTTCGGGCTCACCGGGCTCCTCTCCACCGTCGGCCGCATCGTGTTCGGCGTCGCGGCCGATCGGATCGGGCGCACCACCTCGGCCACCATTTCCTACGGCTGCACGGCCGTGGGGACGCTCTGCCTGCTCGGGCTCGAGGTGTGGCCGCACGTGGCCGCCCTCTACCTCTACGCGCTCTTCTTCGGCCTCGGCTTCGGCGCCCGGGGCCCCATCATCACCGCGATGGCGTCGCAGCTCTTTCCGGGGCGACGCTTCGGCGTCATCTACGGGATGCTGAGCGTGGGCAACGGGATCGGCGGCTGCGTCGCGCCGTGGTTCGGAGGCGTCGTGCACGACCTGACGGGGAGCTATCGCGTCGCCTTCCTGGTCGCCGTCGGCTTCTGCGTGCTCGGCTCCCTCTGCTTCCGGCTCGCGCGCCCGCGCCGCCCTCGCCTCTGACCGGGAGCCGTCGCTGTCGGGCACTTCGCCCGAACGCTTCCGCGTTCTGCCCGGAGAATCCCGCTCGCGCCGGGCCGCATCAACAGGACAAGGAGGAACCCGGCCTCATGTGGATCGTTCGACTCGCGCTGCGCCGCCCCTACACCTTCGTCGTCATGGGGCTGGTCATCCTGCTGCTCGGCGTCCTCGCGATCGTCACGACGCCGACGGACATCTTCCCGGAGATCGATATTCCGGTCGTGTCGGTGATCTGGAATTACGACGGCCTGACCGCCGAAGACATGGCCTCGCGCATCACGACCTTCTCCGAGTACACCATCTCGTCGGCGGTCAGCGACGTGCGGTCGATCGAGTCACAGACGTACCCGGGCGTCGGGGTCATCAAGATCTACTTTCAGCCGAACGTGAACGTGGAGGGGGCGCTGGCCCAGGTGACGGCCGTGTCGCAGACCATCCTTCGTCGCATGCCCCCCGGCGCGGTCCCGCCCTTCATCCTCCAGTACAACGCCTCCAGCGTCCCGATCATCCAGCTCGCCCTCGGCGGCAAGACGCTCTCGGAGGCTCAGCTCTACGACTACGGCATCTACCGCATCCGTCAGCAGATCGCGCCGATCCAGGGCATCACGCTGCCCCTGCCGTACGGCGGCAAGCCACGGCAGATCATGGTCGACCTCGATCCCCAGGCGCTCCTGGCGAAGTCGATCTCGGCGGCGGACGTGAGCGCGGCCGTCAACCTCCAGAACCTGACGCTGCCGTCGGGCAGCGTGAAGCTCGGGCCACGCGAGTACCGCGTGAGCCTCAACAGCAGCCCCGACGCCGTGGCCGCGCTCAACGACTTGCCCGTCAAGGTCGTCAACGGCGCCACGGTCTACCTGCGCGACGTGGCGCACGTGCGCGACGGCTTCGCCGTCCAGACCAACATGGTCCGGCAGGACGGCCGCCGGTCGGTGCTGCTCACCGTGATCAAGAAGGGCGGCGCCTCGACGCTCACGATCGTCAAGCAGCTCAAGGCGCTGCTCCCGAGCATCCGCGCCTCCGCGCCGCCGGGCCTCGAGATCAAGGAGCTCTTCGATCAGTCGCTCTTCGTGCGCGCCGCCATCACCGGCGTGCTCACGGAAGGCGCGATCGCCGCCTTTCTGACCGGCCTCATGATCCTGCTCTTCCTCGGGAGCTGGCGCAGCACCCTCGTCGTGATCACGTCGATCCCGCTCTCGATCCTCACGTCGCTGGCGATCCTGAGCGCGATCGGCCAGACGCTCAACGTGATGACGCTCGGCGGGCTCGCGCTGGCGGTCGGCATCCTGGTCGACGACGCCACCGTGGAGATCGAGAACATCCACCGGAACCTCGGCCTGGGCACACGGCTCGTGCAGGCGATCCTCGACGGCGCCCAGCAGATCGCCACGCCCGCCTTCGTCTCGACCCTGTCGATCTGCATCGTCTTCGTGCCGGTGGTGTTCCTGACCGGCCCCGCGAAGTATCTCTTCACGCCCCTGGCCATGGCCGTCGTGTTCGCCATGCTGGCGTCCTATCTGCTGTCGCGCACGATCGTCCCCACGCTCGTGCGCTACCTGCTGGCCGGCGAGGCCCACGGCGCGGCCGACGCGGGCGCGGCGTCGGGCGTCTTCGGCCGGCTGCACGACGGATTCCAGCGACGGTTCGAGCGGCTCCGCGCGGCGTACGTACGCGCCCTCGAGACCGCGCTCGCCCGGCGCGGACGCGTGCTCGCCGCCTTTGCCGTGATCGCGGTGAGCGGGGCGGCACTCCTCCCGTTCATCGGGCGCGACTTCTTCCCCGAGGTGGACACCGGGCAGTTCCGCCTCCACGTGCGGGCGCCGGCCGGGACGCGGATCGAAGAGACCGAGCAGGTGTTCGCGGACGTCGAGGCAGCCATCCGCCGCCTCATCCCGAAGGACGAGGTCCAGCTGGTGATCGACAACATCGGCCAGCCCCAGCCGATCAACCTCGCCTTCACCGACAGCGTGACCCTCGGATCTTCGGACGGGGAGATCCTCGTCGCGCTGAATCCGGAGCGTCATCGGCCGACCGCCCACTGGATGAAGACGCTCCGCGAGACGCTGCCGCGCGCATTCCCGGGCGTCACCTTCTTCTTCCAGCCCGCGGACATCGTGAGCCAGATCTTGAACTTCGGGCTGCCGGCGCCGATCGACGTGCAGGTCACGGGGTTCAACCAGCAGGCGACTCACGAGATGGCGCTCGAGGTCGCCGCCCGGATGGCGCGCATTCCGGGCGCGGCCGACGTCCACCTGCACCAGGTGGTCAACTCGCCGTCGGTGCTCGTCAACGTCGACCGGTCGCGCGCCGCCGAGCTGGGTCTGACCCAGCGCGACGTGGCGAACACCATGCTCGTCACGCTCAGCTCGAGCGCGGTCGTGGCGCCGAACTACTGGTCCGATCCCCGCAGCGGCATCAACTATATCGTCGCCGTCCAGACGCCCCAGAGCCGGGTCGACTCCGTCAACACGCTCATGAACACCTCGGTCACCCCGGGCACCGCGGGCCCGCCCCAGCTCCTCAGCAATCTGGCCTCTCTCGAACGACGCGAGGTCCCGGCCGTCATCAGCCACTCGAACGTGCAGCCGGTCTTCGACGTCTACGCCAACGTGCAGGACCGCGACCTCGGCAGCGTGGCGGCGGCGGTTCAGACGATCGCGGCCGAGCTCAGAGCCAAGCTGCCCCCCGGACACACGATCGCCGTGCGCGGCCAGGTGGAGAGCATGAATTCCGCCTTTCTCCGGCTGGGCCTCGGCCTGATCTTCGCCGTCGTGCTCGTCTACCTGCTCATGGTCGTCAACTTCCAGTCCTGGCTCGATCCGTTCATCATCATCACCGCGTTGCCGGCCGGGTTCTGCGGCATCGTGTGGATGCTCTTCGTCACCCACACGACGTTCAGCGTGCCCGCCCTCATGGGCGCCATCATGAGCGTCGGCGTCGCCACCGCGAACAGCATCCTCATGGTCACGTTCGCGAACGACCAGATGCTGGAGGGCCACGATTCGCGCACCGCCGCCCTCGCGGCCGGCGCCACCCGCCTGCGCCCGGTGTTGATGACCGCGCTCGCCATGATCCTCGGCATGTTGCCGATGTCGCTCGGCCTCGGCGAGGGGGGCGAGCAGAACGCGCCGCTGGGCCGCGCGGTCATCGGCGGCCTCCTGGTGGCGACCTTCGCCACGCTCTTCCTCGTTCCGCTCGTCTACAGCGTCCTCCGCCGGCGCCCGCCGCGGAGCGCCAACGATGTCAACCCAGGAGTGAACGATGCCTAGGTCGCGAACGACGTGGAGCCTCCTCATCGGCCTGGCGCTCGGCGTCATGCTGCTCGTCATCGGCGTGGTGCCGCGCCTGCGCCAGAACGCGGAGCTGGTCGCGGCCTCCACGGCCCCCGACGCCGGGGTCGTGTCCGTGGGCGTCGTGCCGCCCAAGCGCGCCGATGGACCGGTCGACCTCGTGCTGCCGAGCAACATCCAGGCGATCGAGGAGACGGCCATCTACGCCCGCACCAGCGGCTATGTCCGCGAGCGCTACGTCGACATCGGCGAGCGCGTGGCGCCAGGGAAGGTTCTGGCCCAGATCGACACCCCCGAGCTGGACCAGGAGCTCAGCCAGGCCCGCGCGGCGCTCGCCCAGACGCGCTCGGGTCTGGCGCAAGCCCAGGCGAGCTTCACGCAGTCCGAGGCGAATCTCCAGCAGGCCCGGGCGAGCGTCGATCAATCGAAGGCGAACGAGGGGTTCGCCGGCGCCAGCGCCGAGCGCTTCATCCGGCTCGAGCGCATGGAGCTGGTCGCGCATCAGGATGCGGACGAGAAGCGGGCGGCGTTCGCCGCCGCCCGCGCGGCCACCGCGGCCACCCAGGCCAACGTCGACGCGATGCAGGCGAACGTCGGCGCCCTGGAGGCCAGCGTGGCGGCGGCCCGGGCGAACGTGACCGCGAGCGAGGCCAACGTGCAGCGGCTGCTGGCGCTCCAGTCCTTCCAGAAGGTCGAAGCGCCGTTCGCGGGCATCATCACGACGCGCGGGATCGACCGCGGGGCCTTGATCACCTCGGGCAGCGGCACGGGCGCGAGCCCGCTGTTCCGGATC
>Ga0137376_10001786_pt1 | contig 12340 bp, 6 predicted proteins | sample SagtaG_23_FD_104814 | JGI IMG/M metagenome (GOLD analysis project Ga0137376, IMG submission 104814) | Vadose zone soil microbial communities from Sagehorn Ranch, Mendocino, California, USA - Sage2_L_20_16 metaG | ecosystem: Environmental > Terrestrial > Soil > Vadose zone | place: USA...
ATCCCTGAAGCATCGCCATCCATCAACGCCCGCAGGCGGGCCACGGCGGCGGGATAGCGCTGCGCCGGATCGGGCTCGGCCCGCAGCCGCGTCATGAGCGCGCGCCCGCCCAGCCGCTGGATCACCTCGTCCAGGCCAGGCGCCGCGGCCCCGGTGCGGCCCCGCTCCATCTCGTAGAACGCCAGCGCATCGCTGTAACGCCCCAGCGTGCGGGACCGCGCGAGTTTGAAGAGCGCGTCGCGCTCTGCGCCCGTGTCGCGCCGCGGCTCGAGCGCCAAGGCAAGGCCGAGGTAGTCGAGCAGGTCCACGAGCACCGCCTTGCGCGCCCGAATGCCCCGCTGCCGCTCGAGCTCGCGATACACGCGCGCCAGCGTGATCGCGTCGTCCAACGCGTGATGCGCCCTGCCGGCGTCGATCCCGAACCGCTCTGCCAGGTCCTCCAACTTGCCACTGCTGTGCGACAGCGAGCGCACGAGAGGCAGGGTGTCGTAGAACGCGAGGCTGTCCACGCCGTCCCGTCCCGCCGCGAGCCGCCGCAGCACGGGGACATCGAACCGCTGCCCGTTGTGGGCGATGAGCACGTCGTCGCCCACGAAAGCCCGGAAGCTGGGCCACACCTCCGCAAAGGAGCGCGCATCCCGGACGTCCACATCGGTGTAACCGTGGACTGCGCTCGCCCCGGGCGTGATCGGCCGGTACGGCTGCACCAGGGTGTGAAACCGCTCCACGATTTCGCCCTGCACCACTCGAGCGGCGCCGATCTCGACCACGCCGCACGTCGCGACGTCGGTGTCCGTAGTCTCGAGATCGAACGTGACGTAACGCTCCATAGCGTCCACCAACTCCTTCGAGTGCAACAGCTGGAGCGCCTTGAACACGGTAAGCGCGAGCCCATGGTCGCCCCCATCGGTCGCACGCAGCAGGAGGTCGGCCTCACCGCCGGACGGCACGTGCCGCGCGCCCGCCGCGGCCAGCATGCCCCGCACGGCGATTTCGACCCCGCCGGCCGGCTCGATCGCGATGCCGCGCCCGCTGGTGATCGCGTGGTCGAGCCGCTCGGCGAGACGGACGGCTTCAGGCATATCGGCCGGGTCGGTGAGCTCGTCGTGCAGCTCTTCCAGCGCGTTCCGATATGGCCCCACGCTCTGCGACAGGATCTCATCGACGAGCGGCGCGAGAGCACGATGCGACCGGTTCAGGGCGCGCAAGTTCTCAACCTGGTAAACGAGCCGCCACAGCTTCTTCGTGTCGGGGTCCGCCTTGGGCCGGCGCCGGGCGAGCGAGCGTACGGCCGAGAGAAAATCGCCCGAGCCGCTAATCGCCGCCTCCACTTCCTGGAGGAAATGCGCGGAGAGCACGCAGCGCGCGAACGCCTCGAGCGCCACCGGATCGCTCGGGTCACGCACGATTCTCAAGGCCGCGACCACGTACTTGATGACGTCGTCCTCGACCAGCGCGCGGCCGCGCGCGAGGCGGCAGGGAATCCCGGCCCGCAGCAGCCGCCCCTCGAGGTACTCACCCAGCTTGTGCTTGCGGTACAGAATGGCGTAGTCGCCCCATCCCAGGCCCGACGCCGCGCGGTCGCTCGTGAGATCCTGAATGAGCCAGGAGGCTTCTTCCTGCTCGTCCGGGAACGCGAACGCCGCCACCTCGTGCGGCGATTCCCGCTCCGCGCTCAGCTGCTTCTCGAACAGGTGCGGGTTGGCTGCAAGCACGCGCCGAGCGGTGTCGAAGATTTGGCGCGAGCAGCGGCAGTTCTTGTCCAGCACGATGGGCCGCCCGATTTCGTAGTCGCGGGCGAACCGCATGAGGACCTCTGGGTCCGCCCCCGTCCAGGCGAAGATCGACTGCTCGTCGTCGCCCACCGCGAAGATGTTGCCGTGCGGCGCCGCCAGCCGCTTCAAGAGAGCGTACTGCACCGCGTTCACGTCCTGGAACTCATCTACCAGGAGGTAGTCCCAGCGCGCCGCGATGGCGTCGGCCAGGTCCCCGCGTTCCCGCAACAGCTGCTCCGCCTTCACGACGAGGTCATCGAAATCGAGCATGTTGCGGTGCGCCAACCAGGCAGTGTACTCGCGATACACCCGCGCGTCGGCCGCCGTCAGGTCATCGTGCTGGACCCGGTGGCGGCCGAACCGGCTCAACAGCGCTCCCTGTTGCTCGATACCGACGTGCAGCCGGCGCAGGATCCCCTTTTGATACTGCTCGTCGGCGACCCCGAACCCTTTGCGGACGCCGGCCGCTTCGGCGTGCTCCCGTAGTAACGCCAGGCACAAGGCGTGGATTGTGCCCCGGGTGATCGCCTCCGCGCGATCGCCGAGCGTGGACTTGAGCCGCAGGGCGATCTCCTCCGCCGCGCGGTTCGTAAACGTGACGGCGCAGATACGTTCCGGCGCCATGCCGAAGGTGTTGATGAGATAATCGATCCGGGCGATGAGGCAGAACGTCTTTCCCGCGCCCGGCCCCGCGACCACCAGGACGGGGCCGAGCGGGGCCTCGATGGCGCGGCGCTGCTGGGGCAGGGGATCCAAGGCCATAAGGGAATCTACGAACGGTGCGCCGTGCGGTTGGCTTGACGCCGCAGACGGCGGGGACTATTACAGGCCATGACCGTCGAAGACATCGCCGCGCAGCTGGCGCGCGAGCGGGCGCTGAAACAGGCCGAGAAAATGGAAACCATCGGCCGGCTGACGGGCGCCATCGCGCAGCAGTTCAGCGAGGTGCTCACCGACATCCTGGCGCGCGCTGCCGCGCTGGGCCAATCGCTGCCTCCCAACCGCGACCTCGACCACCTGAGGGACACGGCCCAGCGCGGCTCGGAGCTGGCGCAGCGGCTGCTGGGCTTCAGCCGCCACCGCGTGCTCGACCTCCAGCCCCTGATCCTTTCCGAGTTCGTGCGCGAAGCGCTCGACAGCGCGCGCCGCCTGCTTCCGGCCAACGTCGAGGTGCAGTTCGAGGCCCCCGACGGCGGCGGAGTCGTCGAAGCCGATCCCGCGGCTGTGAGGCAGATCCTGGTGCATCTCGTCACCAACGCGCGCGACGCTATGCCGAAGGGCGGGACGCTGCACGTTGAGGTGCGGCGGGCACGGCTCGACGCGGCGGATCGGCCGCTGCATGCCTGGGTCGAGCCCGGATCCTACGTCAGCGTGGCGCTGAGCGACACCGGCGTGGGGATGGATGCGGCCACCGTGGCTCGGGTGTTCGAGCCATTCTTCACCACCAAGGCCGTGGGCGTGGGCACCGGCCTCGGCATGTCGATGGCCTACGGCCTCGTGAAGCAGCACCGCGGATACCTCCACCTCTACAGCGAAGTCGGGCAGGGGACCACGGTCAAGGTGTACTTCCCCGCCGTGCGTGATCCGATGGTCGACCTCGAGGGAACTGCCGCCGACGCGTTGCCTGGCGGGACGGAAACGATCTTGCTGGTGGAGGACGATCCCACTTTGCGCGTGGCGGCGCAGCAGCTCCTCTCCAAGGTCGGCTACCACGTCGTCACGGCGGTGGATGGCCAGCATGGACTCGACGCCTACCGCGCGCACCGTGCGGAGCTGCACCTCGTGATCACCGACGTCGTGATGCCGAAGCTCAGCGGGTTCGAGTTGTACGAGGTGATCCGGCGTGAGTCGCGCGGGGTGCGGGTGTTGTTCATGAGCGGCTTTCCCGCGCCGAATTTCCGTAAGACGGTAGGCCAGGATTCCGGCGTAGCATTCGTCACGAAGCCCTGGACCGCGAGCGAGCTGCTCGCGCAGGTCCGGAGCCTGCTCGAGGCCGCTCAGACTTCTTGACGGTGCCCGAAGCTCTACCTGACGCCTCCTGGACCGTGGACGAACGGTCCCTGGCGCGGTTCGTCGAACAGCTCGAGCAGCCGCCCGCCGAGCGCGCGTGGTACGAGCTGCGCCGGGAGGCGGAGCGGATCGCCCTGGTCCCCGGCTTCGACCGGCTCATCACCCTCGATGCCAACGCGATCAAGGAGTTGCCCCACCAGATCGACGTGGCCCAACGGGTGCTGCGCGACATGGGCGGCCGCGCCATCCTGGCCGACGAGGTGGGCCTCGGCAAGACGATCGAGGCGAGCATCATTTATAAGGAGCTCGCGATCCGCGGGCTCGCCCGCCGCGCGCTGATCCTGACGCCCGCCTCGCTGGTGGGCCAATGGCAGGGAGAGCTGGAGGAGAAGTTCTTCGAGCGCTTCGAGGCGCCCACCGAGCCGGACGATTGGCAGCGCGTCACCAAGGCGATCGTGTCGCACGACCGCGCGCGCACGCGCCGCCACGCCGAGGAGATCCTGCGGCACCGCTGGGACCTCGTGATCGTGGACGAGGCCCACAAGGTGAAGAGCGAGCGGGGTGCCACCTACCAGTTCATCGAAAAAATCGAGCGCGACTTCATCCTGTTGCTCACCGCCACGCCGCTCCAGAACGACCTGCGCGAGCTGTACAACCTCATCACACTGCTCCGACCCGGCCAGCTCGGCACCTGGCAGGAGTTCAGGACCCAACACCTGCTCTCGGGCGACCATCGCCAGCCCAGCGACCCCGAAGGCCTGCGGGCGCTCACGCATGAAGTGATGATCCGCACGCGGCGCTCGAGCGTGGTGGACGACCTGGATCTGCCGCCGCGCCGGCCGCGCCACCCCGAGGTGCGCCTGACCCGCGCCGAGTCGGACCTGTACACGCGCACCACCGACTTCCTGCGCCGCCTGTACCGGGAGGGCTTCATCAAGCCGGCCGAGCAGGAAGAGACGGAGGACGGGGCCCCACGCAAACGGACCAAGCGGGGGATTCTCCAGCTCGCCGTCATCCATCTGCGCCAGCGGCTCTGCTCCTCGTCGCGGGCGCTCGCCGAATCGCTCGCGCACCTGGCGGAGAGCGAGCACATCAGCCCCGCCTACCGCACGGTCGCCAAACAGCTCGCCAAACGCGCGGCGGGCGTCAAGACGCACGCCAAGCTGGATGTGCTGACGAGCCTGATGCGGGAGACACCCGACCGCCTCGTGGTGTTCAGCGATCATCGCCCCACGATCCAGCTGATCGAAGAGCGGGTGAAGAAGCTCGGTCGCACGCCCATCGTGTATTGGGGCGCGCACTCGACGGCGGAGCGCGACAAGCGCATCCGCGCCTTTCACGACGATGAGACGAGCGTGCTGATCGCCACGCGCGCCGGCAGCGAAGGCCGCAACCTGCAGTTCTGCAACGTGCTCGTGAACTACGACTTGCCCTGGAACCCGATGGTGGTGGAGCAGCGCATCGGACGCCTGCACCGCATCGGGCAGAAGCGCGAGGTGCATATCGTGAACCTCGCCGCAACGGGGACGATCGAGTCGTACATCCTCCAGTTGCTCGACCGCAAGATCAAGCTGTTCGAGCTGGTGGTGGGCGAGCTGGACCTGATCCTGGGCGAGTTCGGCGGTGGCCAGCAGTTCGAGGGCCGGCTCGCCACGGAGTGGCTCGCTGCCGAGAACGAAGCCGACTTCGAGCGCCGGGTGGAGACCATCGGCGCCGACATCGAGAAGAGCAGCGCGGCGGGCAAAGAGCTGGAGCAGCTGAACTCGGCCATAGCGCCGGACGACAACGCCATGCGCCTCGAGCGCCGCTTCGACACGCTGTCCGTCCCGGCGCGCCTGCGCCTCGGCCTGGGCACGAGCCAGCTCGTCAAGGCAACCGGCTGGGAGGCGAAGCGCCGCCGGCTCGGCGTGCACCTGACCGAGCTGCTCGAGGCGCTCGAGTCGATCGAGCCCATCGGGGGCGCCACGACGCAGCATCCGGCCGGCAGTCATCCCCAATACGGGGAGCTGGTGCGCCTCACGGGCCTCACCAGTGCCGGACGCGCGATCACGCTGGTCGCACAGGTGGACCGTCTTCCCATGGCACTCGTGGACATCCAGGTGGACGCCGCGTGAAGCGCCCCAAGCAAGCCCCGCCCAAGGCCCGGCGTAAGGCTCGTCCCCGGCGGCCGCCGCCTCGGCCTCCGGTAATCGCCGAGGCCGATCCGCTCGCCGACGCCCGCATCCGGCCGCTGCTCGAGCGCTACTGCAAGCTCGCCGGCGTGAAGCAGTCCGCGCTCGCGCCCGATCACTCCGAGCTGACGTTGCCCCAGGGCGAACGCCCGTTTTTCAGGGACCGCGCCGCAGTGCGCGTGGCGTTCTCGCTTGACGCGCTGGAGCGCGACCCCGACGCCGAGATCGCCGTGCTCGGCAGTCCGTTCCTGTCCCAGCTGATCGAAGCGATCCGGGGTCGCGCCGCGCGGCTCTCACTCGGCCTGATCGCGCCGACTGCCGGGGCCGACGCGAGCAGCGTCGAGCTGACGATTCCGGTGCGGGACGGCACCGTAAAGCGGGGTGCGAGCCAGGTAGCCGTGCATCCGGTGGGGCGACTCGTCGCCCGCGTGGTCTTGCGCGCCGGGGCGGGCGTCGAGGAATCGGTGGTGGAGAGCGAGGTCTACGACCTGTCTGCCGGCGCCAAAGTGGGCGACGAGCTGGCGGGGCTGTTCGGTGACGTCGAGGCGGGCCGCGTCGAGCCTGCGGATGCCGCACTGGCGGCGGACGCGGCGGCGGTGCCCGCGCGCGAGCCCGCCAACCTGCTCCGGCTGCTCGTGAGCGATTTGCGGGACAAGTCGGCGGAGCGTGTCGCCGCGCGGCGCGCGGCGGCCGAGCAGGCGCTTGCCCTCGAGCTGGGCAGGTTGGACCGGTACTTCGAGTCTGTCCTGAAAGAGCAGGCCGACCCTGAGGCGATTGGCACTGTCACGGCGCTCGCCGAGCGTCGCCGCACCGAAGAAGTGCGGCGCAGCCAGGTGCAGGCCGTGGTGCATCCGTTGCAGCTCATCGAGGCCCGAGTCCTGATGCAGCGCGCGGAGTGGCAGCTCGAGTCGGCTGCGCCGCGAGCGCGTCACGCGGCGTTCGTGGCGCAGCGCTCCTTGAGCGGTACGGCCGCCTGGATCATGGCGTGTCCACACTGCGGCGTCCCGCCCGCGACCCTCGTCATCTGCCGGCACGACCACTGCGCCTGTGACGCCTGCTCGCACCGCTGCTCGGTCTGCGCCGAGGATTTCTGTGCCGACCACGGGGTGCTCGAGTGTCGCGTGGACGGTCAGCCGGTGTGTGATGAGCACGTGCGGCGCTGCCCTTCGTGCCGGCTCCAGCACTGCACTGCCCACGAGGGGGTCTGCGCCGAGGACGGGCATACGGCCTGCGCGACGTGCCTGGCGCCCTGCGGCAGCTGTGGCCGAGTCGTCTGCAACCGCCACGCCGAGCTGAGCGACGCGGAGGCGCCCAAGGGTAAACGCCGGCTGTGTGCCGCGTGTTTGCGGCGCTGCGAAGGCGGAGGCGACGAGCGGGTGGGCGTGGACGAGGTGGCGCAATGCGCCAGCTGTGGCAAGACCGTCTGCACGGCCCATCAGGCTGCCTGCGCCGTGGATGGGCAGGTGCACTGCTCGCTGCACCTGCGCCGCACCGCCACGTCGCGCCGTCTGGTGTGCGGGCGGCACCGCGCCACGTGCGCCGAGGAGCAGGCGGTGCTGTTCGCGGCGGATGAGGTGGAGGTGTGTCCGGTATGCGGCAAGAGCGTGTGCGCGAGCCATCGCGCGACTTGCACGTACTGCGGCCGGCGCGTGTGTACCGCGGATTTGCGCCGGCAGGGGCGGCGCTGCGCCACGTGCTCGCAGCTCGCGGCCGCGACCGATCCCCCGGAATCGATCATCGCTGCCGCGCTGGCCGCGACCGGCCGGCGCAGCGCGCCCGGGTCGGAGCGCCGCTGGCGCATGGCCCGCGACCGCAGTCACCTCGTCGTTGAGCTCGACCTCGGATGGAAGCAGAAGGCCGTGTTCACGGTACGGCACGGGGAGAGCGCGCCGGACACGGTGGTGAAGCATTCGTTGCTCAAGTCTCTCCGGAACGCGCGGTGAGCGAGGACCCTCCCCGGCTCGCGGCGGCGCTCGCTGATCGCTACCGCATCGAGCGGGCGCTGGGCCGCGGCGGCATGGCCACCGTCTACCTCGCCCACGATCTCAAGCACGACCGGCCCGTCGCGCTCAAGGTGCTGCGGCCGGAGGTGGCGGCGGCGCTCGGCCCCGAGCGGTTTCTCCGTGAGATCGCCATCACCGCTCGGCTCGACCATCCCCACATCCTCACCTTGATCGACTCGGGCGAAGCCGATGGCTTCCTGTTCTACGTCGTCCCCTACGTGCGGGGCGAGTCGCTCAGGACCAAGCTGGCACGCGAGCGGCAGCTCCCCGTCGCAGAGGCCGTGCGGATCACCGGGCAGGTGGCGAGCGCGCTCGATTACGCCCACCGCCAGGGCGTGATCCACCGGGACGTGAAGCCCGAGAATATCCTGCTGCATGAGGGCGAGGCGATGGTAGCGGACTTCGGGATCGCGCTCACCGGGCTTCAGGGAGGAGGCGAACGCCTCACCGGCACGGGAGTGTCGGTAGGCACACCGGCGTACATGAGCCCGGAGCAGGCCGCGGGCGACCGCCAGCTGGACGCGCGCACTGACGTGTACTCGTTGGGAGCGGTGCTCTATGAGATGTTGGCAGGGGAGCCGCCGCACACCGGTCCGGCGCGGCTCAGAGCCGTGCGCCCTGACGTCCCGGCGCGGTTGGAGACTGCGCTCGCCAGGGCGCTGGGACGGGTGCCGGCCGACCGGTTCGCCTCCGCAGCGCAGTTCGCGGCGGCGTTATCGGGGAAGGCAGGCTTCGTCCCGTCGCGCCGTCGTGCGCTCGCGGCGGCTGTCGCTCTCGCGGCCGTCCTTGCCGCCGGCTGGGGCCGGCACCTGTGGCGGGCCGCCTATCGCCCCCTCGTGATCATGATGGACTCACCCCACCCGTCTCGCATCTACGACGAGGAGACGATCCGGGTGAGCGGCACGAATGCGGACGTGATCAGCGACATCCTGTCCGACTTGCCGATCGTGCGGCAGAAGGAAACGGGAGGACCGGGCTGGCACCGCTACGACGAGCTCGTGCGTTTCCATCCCGATCTCATCATCATGCACTACTCCACCTTCCGTGGCGCGGAGAGCGACGATCCGCGGCCCCCGCTCAAGCTGTTCCTCCGCTATTTCGCCGATGGGGATACCCGCTTCTTGATCTACACCCGTTCGCCGGAGGCCGCGGTGCGGCATGCAGTGGATTCCATGATGGCGGATGTGGACGCGCAGCACCCGGGGCTGGTGGCGCGCATCACGGTGTTTGGGACGCCGCAGCACGGCGGCGGCCCGCACTGGCGCGACCCCGTGACGGCGGGCGAGCTGAAGTTGGCGGTGAAGCGGATCCTGGCGCTCTAGTGACTCCCTCGAGCTGAGGTGACCGGCCCCTAGGTGACGGGCGCGAGGCGCTGCGCCACCTCGAGGAGCTTGGGGACGAGTGGCGATGCCGCGTCGTGCGGCCACAGCAACGCCAGCGAGCCGGGGATGGGGGGCTCGAGAAACGGCCGATACACGACAGTCCTCGACTGACGGTAGGCCGCGGTGCTGGCTTCACCCCAGAGCGCCCACGCGTCCCCCGTCGCGAGGTGCACGCTGAGGCCCTCCAGCGACACCGCTTGCACTCGAGCCGGCACCAGCCCGCGCGCTCGCAGCGCTTGGTGAAGCGCCCCGTAGAGCAGAGGCCAGTGCTGGCCGGCGATGTGTAGGAAGGTGCGGTCCTGCAGCTCGCTCAGGTGCACGGCCCGCTTGCCAGCGAGCGGGTGGCTGGCGGCCAGCAGCACGCCATCGGCCTCGAACGATACGAGACGATGCCCGTCGAAGCCTTCCACAGGCCACGACGGGACAAACAGTGCCGCGACATCGACGCGTCGCTCCCGCAGGGCGGCGTACGTTTCTACTTCATCCAGGCTGCTCAATCGAAGCTCGACTGTCGGATGCGCGGCCCGAAACGCCGCCAGCAGGTCCGCGACCACGGATCCCCAGACGACCAGCTCCCCTTGCGCGAGGTGCAGTGACGCTCCCCGCCGCTCGCCCGCTTGGCGGGTGTTCACGACCGCGCGCTCGGCATGCTCGAGTGCGGCTCGCGCGTCGGTGAGAAAGACGTCTCCGGCGGCTGTGAGCCGCGCGCCGCGCGGCAGCCGCTCGAACAGCTTGACGCCCAGCTCCTGTTCGAGGTCGCGGATTTGCTTCGAGAGGGCGGGCTGCGCCACACGCAGCCGGCGGGCCGCCCGGAGGAAGCTGCCTTCCTCGGCGACCGCGACAAAATATCTGAGATGCCGCAATTCCATTGCCATTTCAGAACACCTAGTTCGATATGGATGTTCCGGGACGCCCTGACGGCGCTACCGTAAGCCCTGGATGGCGCCGTCCACGAATCGCCGGATCAGGGCCAGCCGCATCCCCGCGCGGGCCAGCAGGAACGACCCGGCGGCGGCTCCCAGGAGATGGTCCGCCTGGGCCGGCACCGCCACGTCGCGTGTCAGCAGGCCGTCGCGCGTCGCGTTCGTGAGCGCCCGGGCGAGCAGCCCGTGCACCCGCTCGAAATGGCGCCGCACTCGTCTCGTCGCGGCGGGCTTCAGGGCCGCCGCCTCGAACGCCGCGTTGCACATCAGGCAGCCCCGGCCATCGCCGCTCCTACGAATCAGGTCGAGCACCCGGTCGAAGCACGCGCGGATCGCGGGCATCGATGGTCGCGCCACCTCGAGGGGCTCGAGCATCGGGTCCATGACAGCCTGCGAGTAGCGCTCGAGACTGGCGAGGAACAGGTCCTGCTTGCCGCCGAAGGTGGCGTACAATCCGTAGCGGCTCGCCCCGGTGCGGCGCACCAGCTCATCGAGCGCTGTCGCCGCGTAGCCGCGACGCCAAAACAACTCCATGGCCCGGTCGAGGGCCTCCGCCGGCTGAAACGCCTTGGTCCGAGGCACGCGCACCCCAGTTCAAGAACGACTAGTCTGGTATAACGCCGCGACCGCGTCGCCGTCAACGGGTGAGCCGAGCCCCGACCTATAGCTCCGACGGCTACCTCCCTTAACAAGGAAGTATTGGACTGGGGTCGCCGAGCCGCGCATGTGTGTGGCGGTGTGTCACAACGGAACAACTGGATGCCTGTCCCGCTGCGGGTGCTGATCGCCGAAGATTCCGAGGAGGACGCCCGGTTGCTGCTGCGCGAGCTCGAGCGCGCGGGCTACCACCCCACGTTCGAGCGGGTGGACAGCCCGCCCGCCATGGCGGCCGCGCTCGACCGCCACGCCTGGGACCTCGTGTTCGGCGACTACAGCATGCCGGCGTTCAGCGGGCCGGCGGCGCTCGCCCTGCTGCGGGCGCGCGATCCCGATACGCCCTTCATCTTCGTCTCGGGCACGATCGGCGAAGACGTGGCCGTCGAAGCGATGAAGGCCGGCGCTCAGGATTTCCTCACGAAGGGCAATCTCCGCCGGCTCATCCCCGCCGTCGAGCGGGAGCTGCGCGACGCCGTGGTGCGCCGCGAGCGGCGCCGCGCCCAGACGGCCCTGCTCGAGCGGGCCCGCCTCGCCGAGCTGACCTCCGATGTCGGCAGCGCCCTCACGCAGGGCGGGGGCCTGCGCGAGACGCTGCAACGCTGCGTCGAAGCACTCGTCCGCCACCTCGATGTGGCGTTCGCTCGCATCTGGACCCTCGACGATGCCGCCGGCACGCTCGAGCTGCAGGCGAGCGCCGGCATGTACACGCATATCGACGGGCCCCACAGCCGCGTGCCGGTGGGCCAGTTGAAGATCGGCGTGATCGCCCAGGAGCGCCGCCCCCATCTCACCAATCAGGTCGTGGGCGACCCGCAGGTCCACGACCAGGAGTGGGCGCGCCGCGAGGGGATGGTGGCCTTCGCCGGGTATCCCCTGATCGTGCAGGAGCGGGTCCTGGGCGTCATGGCGATGTTCGCGCGCCATCAGCTCTCCGAGTTCGTGCCCAAGGCGCTGGCCTCGGTCGCGAGCGCCGTGGCGATCGGTATCGAGCGCAAGCGGGGGGAGGAGGCGCTGCGGCAGTCGGAGGAGCGGCTGCGCCAGGCGCAGAAGATGGAGGCGGTCGGGCGCCTCGCCGGTGGCATCGCCCACGATTTCAACAACCTCCTGACCGTGATCGTCAGTTACTGCGATCTCATGCTCGAAGATCTCGCCGCCGGCGATCCCAAGCGTGCCGACCTCGGCGAGATCCGCAAAGCCGCGGACGGCGCCGCCGCGCTCACGCGCCAGCTGCTCGCATTCAGCCGCCAACAGGTGCTGGAGCCCAGGGTCATGGATCTGAAGGCGACGATCGCGAGCACGGAAAAACTGCTCGTGCGCTTGATCGGCGAGGATATCCGCTTGACCACGTCGCTGGCCCCGGATCTCGGAGCGGTGCGGGCCGACCCCGGCCAGCTCGGGCAGATCATCATCAACCTCGCG
>Ga0137376_10001790_pt1 | contig 12336 bp, 12 predicted proteins | sample SagtaG_23_FD_104814 | JGI IMG/M metagenome (GOLD analysis project Ga0137376, IMG submission 104814) | Vadose zone soil microbial communities from Sagehorn Ranch, Mendocino, California, USA - Sage2_L_20_16 metaG | ecosystem: Environmental > Terrestrial > Soil > Vadose zone | place: USA...
GAGGTCGGCGCCCTGCTCATGCAGGCGCTGGCCGCGGCCCGGGAGGCGGTGTATCCGAAAAACGTTCCCGCGGGAACGTGCGCGCCGAGCGTTTCCCAGGAAACGCCCACCCTGCCCCAGCAGCAGGCGGACGCGCTCGCCCTGCTCGCGGAGACGGCCCTCCACCACGGCATCGATCCCGGCGCGCCCGGCGAACGCTACCAGGTCGTGGTCCACGTGGATGCCGCCGTCCTGGCGGACGCCGACCAGGCCGGCCAGTCGGTCCTCGAGGACGGCGCACGCGTTCCAGCTGGAACGTCCCAACGCCTGGCGTGCGACGCGAGCCGGGTGGTGATGCGACACGCCCCGGATGGTCAGGTCGTCGAGGTCGGCGCTCGCACCCGGACCATCCCTCCGGCCATTCGGCGGGCGCTCCATCACCGAGACCGTGGCTGCCGCTTCCCGGGCTGTGGGGTCCGCTTCGGACAAGGCCACCACATCCGTCACTGGGCCCAAGGGGGGCCCACCACGCTCTCGAATCTCGCCTTGCTCTGTCGCAGGCACCACCGCGCGGTCCACGAGGAGGGCTACCAGGTGGAGCGACACCCCGACGGCGAGCTACACTTCCGGCGTCCGGACGGGCGGCTCTTGCCCGAGGTGCCGTCGCCCGCTGCGGTCCCCGCCGATCCCGTTGAGGTGCTGCGAGCGCGGCACGAGGCGCAGGGGCTCCGCATCGACGCGCGGACGGCGACGCCCAGCTGGCTCGGGGAGGGGCTGGACGTGGGCTGGGCGATCGACGTCTTGCACCCGTTGGCGAGATAGGACGACAGAATCGGGTCAGCCGCGGGCATCAGAAAGATGAGAAGGTGGCTGACATGGCCGCGCGCGATGTCCTGATCGTCGAGGAGGACCGCAAGCTCCGCGAGGTGCTCCATCAGATCTTCCTCTCCGCCGGCTACAACTGCCTGCTCGCCGGCGACGGGCACGAGGGGCTCGAGGTGTTCCGCCGGTCGCACCCCGCGCTGATCGTCGCCGCCCGCGCCGGCCACGCGCTCACCGCCCCTCATTCTCGGCATCTCTCGGGCATCGACCTGCTCCTGCAGGTGCGGCAGGAGGACCCGGACGTGGCTGTGATCGTCCTGGCGGGCGCGGCCGACGTGAAGACGCTCATCGAGTGCCTGAAGCTGGGCGCGCACGCTTACCTCATGAAACCCATAAGCGTCGACGAGCTGCTGATGGCCGCCGATCGAGCGCTCGAGCGCCGCCAGCTCATCATCGAGCATCGCCAGCACGGGCAGGCCGACTGGCCGCCTGCGCCGCGCGACATCCTGATCGTCGAGCACAACAGCCAGCACCGCGAGCTGTTCCGCCAGATCTTCCTCTCCGCCGGCTACAACTGCCTGCTCGCCGGCGACGGGCACGAGGGGCTCGAGGTGTTCCGCCGGTCGCACCCTGCGCTGATCGTCAGCGACCTCAACCTGTCTGTCATGAGCGGCATGGAGCTGCTCAAGCAAGCCCGTCAGGAGGACCCGGACACGGCCGTCATCATCGTCAGTAGCGTCTCGGTCGTGCACGACGACAAGACGTTCGGCGTTGTAGACATGAAGACCGTCATCGAGTGCCTGAAGCTGGGCGCGCACGCCGTCCTCTGGAAGCCCGTGTTCTATGACGAGCTGCTGATCACGGCCAAGCGCGCGCTCGAGCGTCGCCAGCTCCTGAGCGAGCGCCGCCAGCGCCCGGACAGATTAGCGCGGCCGAATGCTCAGGGAGGAGCGTAGTCTTTCAGGGGGTGGGGAGGACTGGATGCCGAAGAGATACAGCTACATCACGGTTGACGTGTTCACCGATCGCGCATTCGCCGGCAACCCACTGGCGGTCGTGACGGACGCAAGTGGCCTGACGCCGGAGCAGATGCAGGCGATCGCGGCCGAATTCAACTATTCCGAGTCGACGTTCGTGCTCCCGCCGGAAGATCCATCTCACACGGCACGGGTACGGATCTTTACCCGGCAGAACGAGATCCCGTTCGCCGGACACCCAAACGTCGGGACCGCGTTCGTGATCGCACTCCAGGCCGAGCGGAGCGGAAAGACGATCGGGTCAACGGTTGTCTTCGAGGAGGGCGCCGGTCGGGTGCCAGTTGATTTGGCACGGGATACCGAGGGGCGAGTGACCGGCGCAACCCTGACGGCTCCGCAGCCGCTCACGGTCGGCAAGACGATCCCCGCGGCGATCGTGGCAGAGTGCGTCGGTCTCGAGCCGACTGCCGTGCTTACGTCCCGGCACGAGCCCATCGTCGCATCGGTGGGGCTTCCGTTCGTGATCGCGGAGGTCGCGGACGACGCGCTCGGGGCAGCCCGGCCCGACGCGCGGGCATTCAGCGATGCCGCCCGCCGTTTTCCGCTAGGGACCGGCCGCTTCTCGGTCCACCTCTATGCCCGGCCGGCCGGCCGGAAGGGACAGGCCGACTTCCGGGCACGCATGTTTTCGCCCTTGGGTGGAACCGTGGAGGATCCCGCTACCGGCAGCGCCAACGGCGCGCTCGTCGCGCTCCTGGCGAGCCTCGAGCCGGCGGCAGACGCGGCGCTGGCCTTCGATGTTCTCCAGGGAGTCGAGATGGGGCGTCCGAGTCTACTGGCTGTCAGCGCCGAGAAGCGGGGCGGCTCGATCGTACGCGTGCGGGTCGGCGGGCGGTGCACTCCGGTGATGGAAGGAGCGCTTACCGTCTAAGGCTTTCCTGCCCCAGTCGCAGTGAGACCAGGAGGTGCGTGATGGACGAATCCAAGCGTCGCTTCATCAAACAGAGCGTCGGCTTGCTCGCGGCGAGCGGTCTGGTGGCAGGCGGAGCGAAACGCGCCGACGCAGTCGAGCCGCCGGAAGTCCCGCCGTCGATGAAAGCCCCCGGCGCCGGGATGGGCGAGTACGGCAGCCCCGCCAAGTACGAAAGCAAGGTGACGCGCACGCTCATCCGCTCGCAGCCCGGCACGACGGGCAGCGGCGCCTCACGCACGCCGCTGGAGTCACTCGAGGGCATGATCACGCCCAGCGGGCTGCACTTCGAGCGGCACCACAGCGGCGTGCCCGACATCGACCCGGACAAGCATCGGCTACTCCTCCACGGCATGGTGAAACGTCCGCTGGTCTTCACCGTGGACGCGCTCTTGCAGTATCCGATGATCTCGCGGATCCACTTCCTCGAGTGCGCCGGCAACAGCCAGCTGCTCTACCAGCCGGCGCCGCCGAATCTCACTGCCGGCCAGACGCACGGGCTCGTGTCGTGCAGCGAGTGGACCGGTGTGCCGCTGCGCTTGCTGCTCGAGGAAGCCGGCGTCGACCGCAGCGCGCAATGGATTCTCGCCGAGGGCGCGGACTCCGCCGCCATGAGCCGCAGCATTCCGATGGCCAAGGCGATGGACGATGCGATCCTTGCACTGTTCCAGAGCGGCGAGCGGCTGCGGCCCGAGAACGGCTATCCCGTGCGCCTGTTCCTGCCCGGGTGGGAAGGCAACATGAGCGTGAAGTGGCTCCGGCGCCTCAAGATCGTGGCCGCGCCGATCATGACCAAGGACGAGACGTCCCGCTACACCGACCTCCAGGGCGACGGCAAGGCGCTGATGTTCACGTACCCGATGGAGGTGAAGTCCGTCATCACGCGTCCGTCGCACGGCATGACGCTGCGGGGCGCCGGGCTCCATCAGATCTCCGGCATCGCGTGGTCGGGCAACGGGACCATCAGGCAGGTCGACGTGTCGACCGACGGCGGCAGGACGTGGACGGAGGCGCCGCTCGTGGCGCCCGTGCTGCCGCGTGCGCTCACGCGGTTCCGGCTGCCGTGGAAGTGGGACGGCACCGCGGCCGTGCTCAAGTCGCGCGCCACCGACGATACCAGGGCCGTGCAACCGGAGCGCGAGAAGTTCATCGCCGAGCACGGCACCAACGCCATTTTTCACTTCCACGGCATCCAGGCCTGGAGCGTGGCGACGAACGGCGAGGTGAAGCATGTCTACGCGTGATCTCGTCTGTGTGACGTTCGCGCTCGTCGTCGCTGGCTGCGCGGGCGTGGGCGTGACCCCTCGCGCCATGGAGAGTCCGAACCTCGGGCGCGAGGCGACGCCCGCGCAGATCGCGGGCTGGGACATCAGCGTGGGACCCGACGGCGTCGGGTTGCCGCCGGGCAAGGGCACGCCGGCCACGGGGTCGGTCGTGTACGAGCAGAAGTGCCAGGTCTGCCATGGCGCGAAGGGCGCGGGGCAGCCGAACGACCGGCTCGTCGGCGGGCAGGGGACGCTCGCGAGCAAGGCGCCGGTGCGCACGATCGGCAGTTATTGGCCGTACGCGACGACCGTCTTCGACTACGTGCGCCGCTCGATGCCCTATCGGGAGCCGCGGTCGCTCAACGACGACGAGGTGTACGCGGTCACCGCGTACCTGCTCAATCTCAACGGGATCATCGGCGAGAACGACGAGATGAACGCACAGACGTTGCCGAAGGTGAAGATGCCCAACCAGTCGAACTTCATCGTCGTGTATCCGCCGCGCGGGAAGTAGCGGTCGCGCGCTCCGTATCGTGGTCGTCCATCTGATCGATGGGACGTTCGAGTTGTTCCGCTACTTCCTCTCGCCGGCGGCGGCCTTCGACCGCAGCGCTCCGGAGGAGCTGAGAGCGGTGCGCGGCGTCGTCGCGTCGATTCTCGGGATGCTCGAAGGCGGCGCCACGCATCTGGGCGTGGCCACGGACCATGTCATCGAGTCGTTTCGCAACACGCTCTGGCCCGGATACAAGACCGGCGAAGGTCTGGACCCGCTTCTCTACGCCCAGTTCCAGCCTCTCGAGGATGCGCTGAGCGCGCTCGGCGTGGTGGTCTGGCCCATGGTCGAGTTCGAGGCCGACGACGCGCTGGCCGCGGCGGCCGTCATGGCCGCTGCCGATGCGCGTGTCGAGCAGGTGGTCGTGTGCACGCCGGACAAGGACCTGGCGCAGTGCGTGCTGGGCGACCGCATTGTCCAGCTCGATCGGCGCACGCGCGACCTGCGCAACGAGTCGGGCGTTCGGCAGAAGTTCGGCGTCTCGCCCGCGTCGATTCCCGACTGGCTGGCGCTCGTGGGTGACAGCGCGGACGGCTACCCCGGGCTGCCGGGCTGGGGCGAGAAGTCCGCGGCGACGGTGCTCGCCCGCTATGAACGCCTCGAGCACATTCCGACGCTGGCCACGGAGTGGGACGTGGCCGTGCGCGGAGCGACGCGGCTGGCCGCGACCCTCACGGAGCAACGCGAGCGCGCCCTCCTGTTCAGGGAGCTGGCCACGCTGCGCGTCGATGCGCCCATCGGCGCCGACGTGGACTCGCTTCGCTGGAGGGGACCCCGCGCTGACTTCGCGGCCTGGTCAGGGCGGCTCGGCACGCCGGCGCTTCACGAGCGGGCCACTATTGTCGCGGCGGAATGCCGGTCGACTGCCACGACACGAACTCCAGCCCGGACGGCCGCTTCGCCCAGATGGCGGTGAAGCGCAGCGGCACGGTGCGATCCTGGCCGCCCGACGTCACCTCGTACACCGCGGTGCCGGTGATGATCGCGAGACAGCCATAGGTGCGCGTCGTCACGTCGCTGTTTGGAGTCATCTTGCGGTACTTGGTGCGCCCCGAGCGCATGGCGTCGATGTACGTCGCCTTGTTATCGGTGGCGGCCGAGGAGTGGTTGTACGTGAGATCGTGGCCGAACAGCTTCTCCATCGCCGCGAAGTCGTTCGTGGTCTGCGCGGCGTAGCGCGCGGTCTCGGCCTTCATCGCCTCCTCGGCGGTGATGGTGCCACTGCAGTCCTCAGCGGAGGCGGTGCCGAGAGCGACGAGTCCCAGTATCGCGAACACAGCGAACAGCCGCAGGAATCCGTGTGCCATAGCGCGCTCCTCTCGTTGGCCCTCGAACGACGGGCTGTGTCCCCTCTTGCGTCGGTGCCCGCTTGATACAACGCTGTCGAAGCAGCGGTCAAGCGGGAAGTTCGGCGCGGAGCGCTCCTCGGGATGCGGCGCTTAAAAGCCCCAGAAGATGTGACTGAAGACGAACAGCCAGGCGAGCACGGCGGCGCGGATGAGGAGCGGCAGATGCCTGCCCACCAGGACAATGAGAAACAAGAACGTGGAGATGATGCCCGCGAAGAAATAGACGGGATGGTGGCTCTCCGCGAAACCACGAAGAAAGCGCGAGATCGTGACGTGATCGCTGACGAGTGCGTAGGCTTCGTAGACCAGGGCAGACGGCGTGACCAGGATGACTACCCAGACGATAGTCTTCGATAGCGCCTGGCTCACCCGGCGGGGCTTAGTGTCGTATCAGCTGGATTGCAGCGAGGAGAACGGCCGCGCCGATGCCGACGATTCGGACCCAACGAGGCACCGACTTGGTGGCCTCCGAGAGAGACTCCTGGGACGATCGGACCGTTTCGTTCAAGCGCTTCATGACCATAGGCTAGCACATTCAGGGTGTCGTCGCCGCTCGCTGGAGGGCGATCATCGGATAACCACTGTCGCGCCAGGCATAAAAGCCGCCGGCCAGGGGCCGCACGCGCTCGATGCCGCGACGTCGTAGCAGGAGCGCCGCCCGGGCGCTCGAGGCCTCGCTGGGTCAGGTGCAATAGAGCACGATCTCCCGATCGCGCGGGATCTCGAGATGCCGCGCCTCCAGCTCCTCGGTCGTCAGGTGGAGGGCGCCGGGAATGATCGACGGCTCGGTCTCGAAGTCCACCCGATGGCGCAGGTCCACCACCATCATATCCTCGCCCGCGTCCAGCCTGGTCTTGAGCTCCGCCGGCGTGATCCTGGCGATCCGGATCCTCCTCAGAAAGCGCTGGCGCGCGATGAGCTTCCAGGCGATGTAGGCACCGAGTGCCACGGCCACTAGCACGATGACCCAGCTCCCCAGGCGCGCGGCGTAGCTCGCCGCCAGCTCGAGCTGGGAGCTGAACACCCAGCCGAGGCCGACGAAGGCCCCCGCCCAGATCACGCCGCCGAGCCCGGTGAACACGAGGAACTCGAGCAACGGCATCCGGACGATGCCGGCGAGCGGCGGCGCCGCGGTGTTGAAGCCGGGCACGAACTTGGCGAACAGGAGCGAGCGGGCGCCGTAACGGCCGAAGGCGTCCTGGGTGCGCCGGACGCACGAGTCGGGCTCGAGGAAGATCCGGCACAGCCAGCGGAGAATGCGGCCGCCGCCGACGCGGCCGATCCAGTACCAGACCGTGTCGCTCAGCAGCGAGGCCAGCGCGGCTGCGGCGAGGACGAGCGCCAGGCTCAACCGACCGTTCCCGGCCAGGGCGCCGCCGGCCAGCAGGAACGGTACGGCAGGGAGCGGCAACCCGATCTGCTCGGCGAGCACCCAACCGAAGACGACCAGGTACCCGTGCCGGACGAGAACGTCGATGATTCCGTCCATGGCCGCTCCGGCAGGATATCAGGTTGACCCCCGGTGCGTTCGAGAGCGAGACAGGGACATCGGCCGGGCCGCCACAACCGGCTGCTGGTGTTGCGCCTGCGCCTCAAGGCCACTCCGATTCCCGACGGCAATAAACTCGCAGTGATCTTCTACTTGATCTGGCTGGACAGCACACCTAAACTTCGTTGCGTTTCGTCCACTCACTAAGTTGTGTTCGTCGTCTACGTTTGGTGGGCACCGAGGGGCATCTGCTTACGGACGGCGTGTCGTTTCGCGATCCGTCATGGCGGCCATCGATACCTTCCGAAAGGCCTGCAACAGGTATTGCGTGGGACGGCGAGAACTAGGGATTGGGGATGAGTGCGAATGATGAAGTAGTTATCACCATCCATGGTGTGGAAACCTTGGGGCAATGGCAGAACGAAGTCCATCCTCTTCTCACGGGGCTTCCCGGCTTTTTTCATCACCCTTACAACTACTCTAAATTTGCCTGGTGGCAGGTCGCCTTGCCTGTTTTCAAGGAGCGCGCGATTGAGAGATTCGTCCAGATGTACAGCTCGCTTCGGGATCAGCATCCTGGTGTTGTGCCGTCCGTGATCGCGCATAGCTTCGGAACTTACGTAATCTCACGAGCGCTGCGCGAGTTTGGGATAGCAATTGACCGCGTTGTGCTTTGTGGATCAATCGTCGATCGACGTTACGACTGGGCGCGACTGATCCGGCGTGGACAAGTTCGAGGTATCCGGAACGAGATCGCTAGTAAGGATCGCCTGGTTAGAATGTTCAGGAGCCCTGCGATGAGGGCGCTGGTTCCTGGCTCCGGGTCGTCGGGTGTCGATGGATTCTCTTGGAGGCTACCTCAGCTGGAGCAGCACCAATTCGGATTCGGGCACAGTGGGTATTTTATAAACAGGGATCACTGCCGAAGCGCGTGGCTACCGTACCTGCGAAGAACCGAAACCTTCATGACGCTTTGCACACGGTGTCAGCACGGCCCCGACGCAGGTGCGACCCGGCTGCGATTCGACACTGAGTACCGTTCCACCATCGAAGAGGTTGTTCGGCGCTTATCGTATATACGAAATCCGACAGACCGCCAGATCAAAGAGTATGTCGCGATCGTCCGCGAGAACGTGGTGCGCGAGGGCGCGCTCGGCATGCTGCCGCCAACGCAACTGATCGAGAAGCACGCCTCAGCACTGGAGCGGGTCCTGAGACGAGATCTATAGCAAATGGCATCCATACGAGAAGAAGTCGCCGATGCGATTGAGGCCATCCGGCGCGATGGTACGAACGAGAGCGCATGGGCCTCGTTCTATCTTGGGTTGCGTCCGACCGTGGCCTACTTGCTCTTCGTTCGCGGTGTTCGTTTAGGCCTCGTGTTGAGGCGACACGAAATTGAGGAACTCTGCCAGGACGTATTCTATCGATTTCTGCGCTACAGCCCTTGGCGACGAGACTGGCAGGCCTTACCAAGCGCGGGAGTAGTGGGCGCCTACATCGCCGCTGTAACGCGGTCGGTGTTGGTCGATCACTTCAGTGTCCATAGCGCGGAGGTCAAGAGCAGGTACCTCGCAGAGGCCAAGATCGCTTCGGATGATGCTCAAGCCCAAGCTGGTGAAGAGGTTGAAGCGCACGCAGAGGTTGCCGAGTTGCTGAAGGGGCTAAAGGTGGAGGAACGCAGGTTGCTTCAGGGGTTGATAGATGGGCATGCCCTAGCTGAGGTTGCGCAGAATTTAGGCATTTCATATAGCGCGGCAGGGGTTCGACTCCACCGACTAAAGAGAAAATTACGTCGTTCGCGACCATAGCCGTGTAAAAGATCTCCCAGCGGAGCCGTCTTTTTGGGTGAGGTGCGATGGCAAGGGTTTGTCTCGTAATGAGAATGTCTCACCCAAAAAGACGGCTCCGCTGGGAGATCTTAGTACCGTAAGATATTGATAATATTATCTTTGTAGGACAGCAGGTAAAAGTAAGGCAGGCGCGACGGTATCTAGAACGGTATATCTCGGTATATCTAGAGATGAGAACGGGGAACGGGGGACTCAATGAAGGATACGAATCAAGATCCAAGCTATGAGGCGGCCCTCAAAGCTGTCGCGGCGGAAGTTGGACTACGTCCCGATGAATTCGCAAGGCAGCTAGAGAAAGAGGCGCAGAACTTCAGTGTTACGCGTGAGTGCTTAACGCTTGATGAGATCGGTACACTTACTGTCACCCGAAGTAAGCACGTCGCCAAGTGTAGCTTTTGTCTAATGCTTCTCTACATCGCAAGTCCATCCGACCGGGAGGTCGCAAATTTTGTGCGTAGCGCCGTGCGCCCTGACTCCGAGTCGCCTAGAAATCTGCGCACGCTGGAGCGCGAGGTGAACGCACTCGAAAGGGACATGATTCTTCAAGCACTGAAAGCACACGCAGGGAACACACGCCGAGCAGCGGAGGCTCTCGGGATTTCGAGCTGGGGCTTGCGCTGGAGACAACTCCGCTACAGAATCTCGTAGTCGTACTCGAGCAGTCGTCAATGCGGCGCGAGGGCACCGTGCGTTAGGAGGCCCTCCCACCGCAGTGGGATACGAGTCGTAGCCGACTCTCAGTTTTCCGCACTGCGTTTCAGCCCGCCAAATCGCTGTGATCCGCTTTGCGCCCAGCGATCTTGAGGACCTGAACGTTCAGTCTGAACGGAGTCGCCCAGGTTCGGCTTCTCGAACAGCGTGAGCTGATAGGGCCGGCGAACGAGAGTTACGAGATCCCGTGCCAATTATTCCAGAAAGTCTCGGTCAGCAGCTGATCATCGGTGACAACACGCACCGTGCTGCCAGTCAAACGTTCCTTTAAGAGAAAATAAGACTCTGCGCCGCTCTTCTGAGCGAGATCGTATTCCATTCGATTGCTCAAGATTCTCTCCAGGAGAATTACGGCCTGGTCGAAGCTGTGCGTGATCATAGCCCCATTCACTATTCCGGTAGTGAACTGAACTAGCCGCGTCAAGGGATGAGCATCGCGATAGAAGTGGTAGAGCTCGAGGCCGCGGGAATCGTCGGGGCAAAGTATGATCACGGGCTTGCCGAGGCTGAGCGCCATCGCGCACTCACTGACTTTGCCGAAGCTTTCCTTATGCTGAGCGAAATAGAGAAGGACCTTAGCAGTCTTGACCATAAGACATTCGATAATGCCCTTGTCTTCATGATGTAGGGCCGCGCTCAGGGTGGGGTCAAAGTAGCGAATGTGATATTCATTACGAAGAAGGGGGGACGTAAATATCTTCTCGCATGTATCGCCCATCTCACGAAAATCCTGACGGCTACGCATCGAGGTTGCAACATAAACGTCTAAATCGTTGCAGAACGACAGATACACTCGTGTATTGTCAAGGGCGGCGCGCCGGGCCGCTTGGGAGGCTTTCCATTGCCCCGAGTACAGCGCGACTACCTCGGCTTCAGTCTTTAGGGTGTCGCTGGCGTCCTCATACATTAGTTCGAAGAGCCCCAGCTGTCCTTGGCCCTTCGCAAGCTCCTCGGTCTTAGCCTTAAGAGCTCCTGGTGTGGCCGGCTGGCCAGCTGCGCGGAGCTGGTCGAAGGCTTGGAGTGCTAGTTTAACGTGCTGTGACGACTCCAAAGAGCCCGAAGCGTCGTACGTCTTGCAAGCCATTTCCGAGATTAGGTAGCGATTGTCCTTCGCAATCGCGCTTGGTTCCCGGACGGCACCTCGTCGCCGGAGCAATGCATCATCGAAGCGTTTCGTCGCGAAAAAGCCCAGGATATCGTCAAAGCTTCGCCGGCGAAGCTCTCCATAAGCCTGCCGGAAGTTTCCCCAGTACAACATGGCGTCGTACATGAAGCGTCTTAGACCCCACTGGAACTGTTGAATAGTGCGAATCTCATCGGCCTTTGCGGGGGAATAGTCTTCGCGGCCGAACGCGCGACGGACAGGGTATGGATGGTGATCCGGGGACTCAAGGAAGTAGTATCTGAAGAACCCTTCGCTCATACCGGCTTCTGAGGCTCGATGTAACGATTGATTGATCCGTGACCACGAAAGCCCACCTTCGTCAATTGCCAGGAGGCCCTCGACAAGTGCTTGGTAAAGGTCATCGTCTGTCAGCAAGTCTCTTGACGCCAGCCCCCGCGCGAAGGAGGGAAAGTAGGAGTTGAAGACTGCACCTAATCGAGAAGTCAGGTCGGTCGCCATTGTCGCCTCCAATCACCGAGAGTGGGGCTGCTCACCGAGGGAGTGGGGCGGGGCTGCCCGCAGGTCTCGGCAAGTGTGTCGCACTCGTCATAGTGACCTTGCCCAATCCAGACGCACTGCGGAGACTTGGGTCTGGGAACGGTCTGCTGTAGTAGTGTGGTCGTCAAAGCGTCGAGGAGAAGTCGCAGCAACGGCCTTGGAAGCGCTGCCAAATAGCAAAAGCTCTGGGGAGGGGTAAACCCCGGGCAACCTCTACGCATCGATTGAAGAGGTACGGGCGTCGCGAGAGGAAATGCGCGGCGTACAGCAATGGCGAATGCCACCGATGCCCCTCTGAAGTACAAGTCATACTCTTTTCGAGAGAGGTGCGCGAGCCGACCGAACTGGGACCAGAGCAGATCTGGTGTCGCCGCGTAGGTGGCGTCAACGACCAAGAACCCAGAGAGCGCCTTGATGGGCGAGGCCTCGTAGAGGGCTACGAGCGCCCCAGGACGAAGTCGTACGGCGCATCGGCGAAGTTCTATGCGCTTTGAACCATTTAGAAGAGCACGGCAGAATCGTGGACGCACCGACAACAGTATGCCGCCCGACGATTCTGACGTATTCGTCATGACAACTGCGTTTTGTAGACTGCGGCGAAGAACGCCGGTGGTACACGAACCGGTGCCTGCAGTGTTGTGCCGGCGAGACCGTGCTCGCCGAGCAAGACTTGGGGCACCCGCCAGGGTACCGGGCGCGAGAAGA
>Ga0137376_10001791_pt1 | contig 12333 bp, 13 predicted proteins | sample SagtaG_23_FD_104814 | JGI IMG/M metagenome (GOLD analysis project Ga0137376, IMG submission 104814) | Vadose zone soil microbial communities from Sagehorn Ranch, Mendocino, California, USA - Sage2_L_20_16 metaG | ecosystem: Environmental > Terrestrial > Soil > Vadose zone | place: USA...
AATCATGCGCTGTTCTAATGCCCAAAAAAGTCGCGATGACGGCAATGTTATGTTCGAGAAGAGACGAAGGGTTGCATCACCACCTAGAATCGCCGTACGAACCTCAAAGCCTGTTAGGCACGTCAGGCCTAGACCTGCACAAGCGGCATCTCCACCTGCCAAAACTCAAAGGTCTAGGCTTGAACGGAAAATCGACACTGGACAAGTGAAGTCAATACCCCAAACACGAACTTCCGCGTTACGTACAGAACGCTGGGTGCATGGTGCCGCAAGTTCTAATGTGGCAATTGGCAAATTTCCTCGACGTGTTCATACTGCCTCAGGAGAGGAAACGACGTTGAATGAAGAAGGCTCCTGAGATTCGCAGCATAGGAAGGACTTCGTTCGTTATTTCAATCAGACATGTAACATATCATGCATACTTAATCAAATTCTTCCCTACGTAACCAACAAAGGACACGCTTGTGCTCTGCGACACGTTAGATTATGGTAAACAGATTCAATTCCCTTATACAAACACTTTTTTTTTACGTAGAAACCTATCTAGTCATCGCCTGCGGGAATATTTACCCTTTTTTGATAATTAAAATCACACCAAAAACACAAAATTGAAGTGCCTTGTAATTCCCCGCCGTCACGATATGCAGACCCTGTCACTTTCACTGGTTTCATCATAAAGCCCAAGGAAATGGTGCGTGTTGTGCAATCTACTAATCAATCGCTACGCCGAACTCATCCGACTGACTCCCACTTCAGTTAGTGCCTTGCTTGAATGCTGTCATTTCGAACACATCATTGAGAGCCTCATTGTTCTCCCATGCTATAGAGGCCGTACACTGAGGCGATGACCGCGCTGATCGTCCCACCAGCTTCCTGATTGACTGTTACGAGACGCCTCGTATCATCTAAGATCCAAATGCTCGAAGGAGCAGTCCTTTGTATTCCGGACGACCGGTTTCCGCGGTGGCTCATTAGAGAGAGAGCCAGACAGGCATCATGCGGGCTACGCAAGTGTCCACTCTTTCAATTTCGGGGAAATCGACATGATGTGTCTCCTTCAACCAATTTCGGGGAAACAGTGGCACGATGCGCATGCCAGTGTTGAGCCGTCAATATATCAATTCTTTGGCTGCGCACACCACAGCAGTGGACAACCGAACAATAATGTGCACTGGCGGAGGCCAGCGACACGTGTGGTAATTCCCATGGGACAAACCAATCAGCGTTGAGACAGTCTAAGGCTTTGACAGCTGAGACCCCCACATCGGTGTCTTGCGCCCATCAAGTCCCATCAAGACCTGAATCCGTATGTAAAAGCAGGGCACGTGTCCAAATGCGGTAAGGTTTGGCGTCAAAGGATTTGTTTTTTTGATCCCATGCGATGCAATTTGCCGTCTAGCGCAGAAGAAGCTTCTTGTGCATCGCTCATGAATAATGATGTCCTTCGCTGTGTGACGGCTTGACGCGTGTTTAACACGCGACCTCAAATTTGGTATCTCAGTATATATGTCTCGTTCTGGTTATGATTTCATATCCGTTTGTGCTTCGGTCTCCCTAACTGCAGCGCTAATCCCGTATGCCCATGCCAATGAAACATCCTAGACACACTTCTCCCAGCTGCACCAGCGAAAAGCCCGAAACAGCAAATCAACCGAAAGTCCACAAGATTTTGCAAGGTATCAGACAACGAGAAGGAGTGAGTCAGTCTTTCGTTTTCTCGACCTTTCGTATTGATATCATGCAGTTTTGTACGTGGGGAGAGCGTTGGGGTAGCTCGGACTACGCCAGCCGTGCGAAACCTGGCGCCGACGGTAGCCGGGAAGCGCAACCCATATACGACCAACAGATAGCATTTTCTTCCTCGCCAACCAGCGAGGAGTCCGCCACTGCGTCAGAATCGGTTGAGGCTCAGCGCAGGCAGTGGTCTAGAGCCCAAAACAGAAGGTCGGAACGTTGTTCGGCAGCCAAGAGGGTCGAGCCTTATCGAGGCACAACTCTCCAAAAAAGCCAGAGCACCTCTACAGCTCTGGAATTCGACCCCAGAGCATTGAGTGTCTCCGTATCATCGTCTGAAGGCTATGCAGGCGTCTCCGGCCGAAAAAGGCACCGACTCGGAAAGGCGTCTTCCCCATCGTTATCGAGAAGGCACGCAGATCCTACGACGTCCAACAGCGCGGCTATCCCCGTTCACCGTAGGACTTGGCCTGGCGCTACGTCTCGTTCCCTTGGTTCGAACCCAATATCATTCCCACAAGGTTGCGTAGCCCCGCAGGACGATTGGATTTGGTCGTCGAACGAGGCCGAGAGCCTTGCACACTTCCAGCAGCATAATTTCAATTCTTTTGGCCCGTCCCACGCCACCTCTGCGGGTGGCATTGCGCAGACCGGCCAACAGATCTCGCTTGAAGCTTCATATGCCGCTCCTGGCGGTGGCACGCCGATGCCAGGCTACAGCCATGGTCCGTCTGACAGCATCGTATGGCCGTGGACCTACCCCGTTGTTACCGCCACTCGTCCTACCCTACCCTATAACGATGACCCTGAAGCCAATCAGCGTTTCTAACCTCCATCATACTATAGACCCTGCAGCGGCACTTTTCATCTGATTAGAGCCCTAAGGGTTCCCCGTGAATCATCTAGTCGCAGGCCTCAAGACACCTCCACCTCGCTTTGATCGCCAGGACTAGAGAGGTATCGAAGATACCCGCAATTAATGATATACCATACCTTCACCTTATCCCTGCTGTGCTAGTCGTGTTTCTGCTGTATCAGTATGATGGAACCATTCTGCCGCTTTCTTTGCTCCAGTATCCTCCGATCTGTTTTGCTGTCGTTCGCTTTCCATTGTTTGACTCACCACACTGTAACCGTAGTACTGTACCCAGCTATACATTTTCTCCATTTTGAGCTTAGCATTGTTAAGGCCAATTAATTATTCGATGCCATGCACTCCGTGGCCAGCCGCCCGTGAAGTTAATTCCCTGTTGGCGCAAACACAGCCAAACATACTGACCCGAGTTTACTAGTAGTTACATCCGACAACTCAACTCGATATGCCCGTTCCTTGGGAAGCTCTTATTCCTTTTGGTGAATGAACTCTCCACGATCAATGTACATCCCTGATTCTTTTAGGCTTATTAACCGCCATGTTTGGCGCTGCCGGCACGCTTCTAAACATATCGTACAGAGCGCAAAACCTAGGCAAGGTATGGAAGCCAAGTTGCCGAGATGAGATCATAGGCTCATTCCTGACAAGCCACCACGGTACCACGTTGACCGCTGGGAGGAGATGATGATGAGACGCGACGAGAGGCTAACGGGCCATAGAAGGGGACAGTCGGTGCGTGCTTTAGCCGGCTTGGTTCACAGCACAGATCGTTTGACACCTTCCTAACTCGCAGGACGATCCTGTAGCCCCGGCAGCATTCGCAACGAATAGCGTGTGGCACGGGGAACGTCTTAAGCAATAATAATGGTATGGAGATACATGTTGTCAGGTCATCGCCCTTCCGTCCGGTGCAGGATCTGGTATACAGTACCGCTATTGCCGTAGCTCCATATCGCTCTTTGACTTTACTAGAAGTAACTCCGGACAATCTTGTTCATTTCTCCCCGCGGAACACGTGTCCATGTTACATGTACGACATAACTGTCCGTCATTTCCGCTCAGGATACAGCAAATCGGCCGATGCAGTGCATTGGAACGAGCATCTGCGCGTGTGTTGATGAACCAAAGGGCGTGCACGATTCACCTTATGGGTTAAGCATAAATAGTATGTGGATTAGGATGTGCCAACTATGTCAACAAGCGCTGCAGTATGGGGTTACTTTCACGCTAATCCGGAAAGATTTGGATTACAACGAATGCCGACGTAGACGGTAACCGTTACTATTGTGAACAAACGATCCGCCCTTTCTTCGTGAAGTGCTCGCCCAATCTCCAACAGTATAGATATGCGGTGATATAAAAAAACAGATCAAATCCAACTCGTCCATCACGAAAAAAAGATGCCGATGCCAAGGCCTTGATTCGTCGCCTGAGAGTTTACTATATACAGCCTCAGGATAGTGACAAGTTAGATATCCAAAGATGAGGTATGTATTTGAGTCAGTTCGCCACAGCATCTTGAAGCCATGCTACAAGTTCCTGAATTTGTTCGTTGCCGACACGAGCGGTGGCCATGGTTGCTAGATCATATCGCTTGTTCTCAAGCGACTCGCCGAATTTGTGGAGACGCTCTAATTCCGCGCTGGAGAGCCATGTGTTCTCAATTTCCATAGCACAGGACAGGATAATTCCATGTTTGGAGTGAATCTTTGCCGTCTGGGCGGGACCGGTGAACCTTATCGTTATGGCTGAGAATGGGTAGAACTCACGACATCGCCCCATGGAAAAGAATGGCTGACAGTGTACGTAAATTCGGGTGTTTGCCCATAGCACCACTCCCAGCTCTAGACCGTCAGAAACTTTGATTAGTGCATCGAAAAAAAAGGAAAGATGATACGTTGATTCGTCATGGGGTTGGTCAACTTACGGGAAGCTCCGCCATGCCTTTGCTCATGTAGTCAATGCTTGTTAGAGCTTCTTCATCTCCACCCATAACACAGCACGGATCCTGTGGTCCATTTTCGTTAGTTCCTTATCCCCATGGATAAAGTGCGAACCTTGTCGCCCACACAAGAATAGTTATAATATGGAGGAAATGATACTTACTTCGTCACTAATCCTATATTCAGAACGAAATTCGCCCACGACGGCATCGGTGAACGCCTCATGTGTTACAGATGCATCAAACTTGCACAGGTTGCATACTGGGGATGGCACAGAAGGCACACCTTTTGTCACCATATTCTCCTAGGTATACAAAGACACATTAGCTCTCATTAATCCAAACACTTCTGAGCGCAAATGGCACTTCAGTTACACGCATATCTAGCATGGCTCAGGGCGACGTAGCACCGATTCGGCGATGTTTCGAAGCCGAGCCAAAAAAAAATGAAGGTAAAGGAGTGGTATTGAATTCCCTTGGTAAATCACCTCTGGCATTTTCCGCGATCCGAAGAAACGGAAAAATAGCTGCTACGAACAGCCGGTTCGGCCCGGGACCCACCCCCAATATTCGAATATCTGCCGCTGAGTTAAAACAACCGGCACCAGCAGGAGGCGCCTTGATGGATATTTTGCAATCAGGGGTACAAAAGGCTGTAGGGGACATCTGATCCTCGTGGAATCATTGCGGAGATAAAAATCCAGGGTGGAAACGTGGAAGACGACCCTGTGGCGAGGCGCCGATACGGGCGCCCAAAGTGAAATTGTAGTATCTCTTTTGCTTACTTTATTGATTGGTTTCAGGATGTTTCCAAGTGCTTCAAGATCCGTTGAAATCAACATAGTACCATGATGGTAAGCTCGTCGATTTACTATTTTATATGCAGACCCTGATACGTTCTGTGAATGTTAGTATGTCGAGATGAAAAGAAATGGAATGAAGCATATCTTAAAATCTCCAACGCAGATGTCGTTTCGATCATTGACTTGGGCATCGATACCCAGTGAACGAACGGCTCGGACCACTATCTGAGCGGTTGCGTGACGATCAAAGGAAGCGCGTGGAAGATGAATAGAGAAATTGGTGTTGCCAAGATCCTATAGCTTCATCAGTGCGTGATCGGATAAGGGGGATAACGGTGTATCGACATAGCGCCGTGGATAGTCTAGAAGAAGCACATACATGATACACTGTTCCTCCTCCACTCCTTCTCCTAATGAAGGGCACAGCGTGTTCTTCGTGCGACTCGCTAGCGAGCCTTTCCTGGTTTGGTCGCGAGCGCAGGGCTCTAAAGTTGATTTCCTTCCACGGATTCTGGTTCCGGCCGATCACCACACAAGGCGAATCTCGGTAAACTAGAAGAAGGGGTTTTTCTACTGGTGCATGTCGAAACAACCTGGAAATCACCAATCAGGAAACTGACTGCTCCACTATGCGAAGAGAAAGGATCAAGACGAGCTGCCTGTCTTTCAACATACCAATCTTCGAATGTAAGGTTGAAGTATGGATTGATGGATTGAGATATGTAGATCTGATGCTGTGGAGGTGAAGAAAAAGGCGCCAATGCTGTTAACGGCCTGCGAAAGCGCGTCGGAGATAAGTCATTAGCGTTCTGGCTGTGACCGTGGGTGCCACTTGTTGTAAATGGTGAACGCGTTTTTGGACATGAAAGGAGGGATACTGTATGTCTTGAGGAGCGAGGTCTAATGAGAAAGGAACTCATGACACGGATCGCGGTGGTTGGAAAGTAAGGGTCATTGAACAAGTAGCCGACCCAGAACTCTAAGTTGCAAAATGCAATAAAAAAAGAGATTATATACAAGTGAGGTGCATGAACGTATGTTTTACATTCATGGTATCTACGTAAACGCGTGGATTCTAGGTCTACGCAAAGCGTACTGTGTCCAAAGTTCTTCATAGTTTCTTGAGTCCACCTAGAGAGCGCATTACTTTTGCACAGCCTTGAAAATGGGATTCTCGATCTCATGTATAGGCTTTTTGCCTGGAGGCGTGCCAGGTATCTCCTTCTTCATGCCCTAAAGCACAATTGTGAGATAAGTTATTTAGCCACGACAGCAGCAATCGTACTAGCTTGTCAAACATGCACGAGTTGAGTTTTCGTTCTTGCTTCCGGCAGTACAGGTATTCCTGAGAGGCAGACGTGAGATCTACGAGGAACAATTCAGAAATCGTGCTAGCGAACCTCGTTATTCCGATCCAAGCAGTTCCAATGTGTTTGGAACTCTTGCAAGCAATGCTCGCGCATCTTGTTGATTCTGAAGAAGTCATTTAGTTGTTGACCTGTCCATATGAGGAACATGCCCACAAATCTCTCGCGCAGCGCGTTACTCTCCTTCCCTCCTTCAGACAATGCTCGGGGTCCCGATTCTCGTTCTTGCAAAGCATGAAATCATCTTGTGTCCAGGAATTGAGTCAGTCTATTCGTTCATATTATCTCGCGGCGTTTTCATACCATTATACTTCTGGCAATGAGTCCCAATGAAGAAGGCGGCGCTCTTCAACGGGGCACTCGTCACTCCCAGCTCTTCCACCTTTGGAACATGGTCCGGCATAGGTGTTGGTTCGACATATGACTCAGCTGTGGTTGAGCCCGGCTGAAACGAAGACATTTTGGCTGTGAGTAGAAGAGAAAGTTGGGACTGGTTTCCGGCTCGGCGTTGGTCGCTGGACGCTGGGATGGGTGTCTCCGGAGCACCGAATTCTAAAACGAGTAAGATTTTCACGCGTATTTAATTTATTTCTCTATTTTAAATTCGAGATCTTGTTCTTTCCAGACGCTACCATGGCGAGTATCACGATTCAGCGATATGCATAGGAACTAATGCACACATAGCTGCGAACACCGCCTAAGATCTACCAGTTATTGATCAAAACGCACAAATTAACGATATTTTTTACTTTGCCTCCAAGAACAACGATAGCACAGGTCAAGGAAGAGGCTCTGTCTGCGTTAGCTTCTGACGTGTATGAAGCGCATGCGGATATAGATGGTACACCTGTCGTTCAATCCGTCAATGACTTTGAGCTATGTCGAGTCCCACGCGAAAATGACCGTAATCGAGGAACAACTGGTCCAAGTCCAAACTATGAAGTACTAGACCCGCGTAGGGCACTCAGAGACTATGGTTTCCTTTCATGGGAGACATTGTTCTTGCAATTCAAAAGTGATGATGGTAAGTCCTGCGTTCCATACATACATCTTTCGTACTGGACATAAGATTATAGGTGAACTATTGCCAATCACGGCCACAATACCGTCCGTGGACGATGACGATGACGTGGTCGTGCATCAAACACCTGCAGACGCAATGTCGGAGGATTCGCCAGCTGTCCGCAGCACGAACAAAGGAAAGAAGAGAAAAGTACGATCGGACGACGAATCAGAGTAAGAAGCGAAGAAGCGCATCTCTGTTTACACAATCCACCACGATATGATCTGTGCATATACTTTTACGTCCATTGGGTATGGAAAGAGCACGACATTAAAATTTTGACGTGGATCAGGCAATAGTAGTTTTCTGCCACTTGTGCGGCCTCAGAGGAAGGAGAGCAGCTGCAACTTTGCGACCTTCCTCGGAGAGCAAATTGTATGTTGAACAAGCGTTCCGCTGGAAAAAGACATCATCATCACCTTCAATATGTATAATGACCACAGCATACCGTGTCCATAACGTCCAGTTGGATCCCCAATAAACTAAGATGCTTTCTTATACCTGGAGGTGGTTGTGAGACGACTTTTCCCGTCCCCATTAATAGAATCTCTAGGTATATGCGTGTCAAGTCATAGCATCGCGTGGTTGCGGGCAAACGTACCGGGTCTTGGCGCACCAATCTCAAACAGCTTGAAATGGTGCGTTCCCCAGCCATCCCACAGCGTCTGCGGGACGTCCCAGAGAAAGACTTTGCCCTCAAGAAAAATGCATGCGCCAGGGATGGCTAGGCCATCGGCGAGGTGTATTCCGTCATCAGCTATGGACGCAACTTGCACGGGTGGTGGATTATCATCTGCCAGAATATTTGTAAAAGTACTGCTAGAGCGTTTTAGGCCGTAGCTTGCGCGTCGTAGACCATGCGTGGTCAATACACCTAGTCCAAGCCTTTGAAGTGTCGCGGCAGCCATTTGACGGGGAAACCCTAACCACATTTTTTCTCCAGCGCGATGAGCATCAGCGAGCCATTCTTGCTCGCTTCGTACAATAGCCATCTCTGTGCCTCAGCGAACCTTCACAATGTGTCTCTGGCTGTGCAATCTGACGGCGTTCACGTTATCGAGCTGTCAACACTCCGGCCTATTATCTCGCATACTCTAGGCCCATCCACGTCTTTCGCTTGCTCGCCACTGACAGTTTCAGATGGTCATATTCATACAATATATGCGCCTATACAATCATCTTCTGAATTGTCCGATGAGCAGGAGCACGGCAGAACTATCTGGGCGTGGCGCGAAGATCTGAGCTCAACTATTGCCGATCGAGCAGAGGCGCATAAGAAAAAAGTTTCTGTGACTGTAAGTCTTATCTTTCAATATATTGGTTGGTGTCAGAACGCAGCCCACCAACACTTGTAGCTCTGTAGGTTCCACATACAATAGCTGGCCTGTTTTACGTGCCTGAGCTATCAAACCAAATTATTGCTCTTTCTCCCGGTGGTGCTATCACCACACTAAATTCAGAAGATCTGAAGAAGCAGAAGACCTGGATATCCCAAGTTGATGGCGCAGGCCGTTCACTTTTGAAATCTTTTGTATATCCTAGGTCAGGATGCTCATTCCTGTCGCCTGTTGAGACGCCTAGGAATGGAGTTGTGCTCGTGCTCCTTCTGGCAGATCCAACTACCAGCGATACAAGAGTGGAGACAGTTTGCATCACAAGCGAGGACAAAGAATCACCCTTTGTTCTAGCGAGCAGCTACCGGATAAATATTGCACAAAATGTAGGCCATCTATAGATCAAACATGGCCGCTAACGTAAATCCGGACAGGAAATACTTGACGTGTCATGTAACTCAACCGGACATCTCTCCATTCTCAGTGCGTCCCAGTTAACTATGCGGTCATAATGGCAATTGAACTTCTGATATAGCTACTGATGGTGAATGGCATTCATTCGCTGTAAAACCCTCGGAAGAGGACCCAAGCACATTGATGCAAGGCGTCGACCCTTTTCAGCTGAAAAATCTCCAATTTACGCCTGATTCCCCCTCAAAAAACGTCGCACTCCTTCCTCTGACATCGACCCATGTTCTTCTTGCCGGTATCTCCCCATCATCAACGGAAATAGTCATTCACATATGGGATCTCCAGTATTCCGTTTTGCTTGTATCGCATACCCTCTCAATCCCATCTTCTCTCTCTTCGTTCTCACCACAAACGATATCAATATCACTACTCCCATCTCTGCCGGCCGCGTCATCCCAGGCAGCCTTAATAGACTCACAAGCGCTCCTTGTCATATCTTCGTCTTCTCTATCGACAAGTAAAAGCAAGTCAAAAAGCAGGTCACGATCCGGCGCAGTTGCAACAGCTGTTTTTGCTGTTCCTTATGTCGTTCCGCGTGTCTCCACTATCGCCAATGCTATGGGACGGGCTAGCGTGAGCGCAAAATGGATAGCACCACGGGAAGATGGCGAGCGAAACGAAACAGACGATGATGTGATGTATAGCGGAATGGACAAAAGCAGAAAAGAAGTATTAAAGGAAATGAGCGACGCGATGGAGGGGAAAAGACCACAGGCCGCGAACGACGCATTTTTCAAATGGGAGAACAATCAAAGTCAACCGACTGACAAGCCGCTGGTTTTCGGGCATGATTTCGTCAAACAAGTTTTGGATGTGATTATCCAACCAGCTAAAAACCCATCAAGTGTCATGTATTCATCCACCGTCATCAGACATCTGATCAAACGGAAAGCAGTGAGTAACAGCATGTTAGAAGGTGGGTTGATCAGAGCACTAAAGGCAAAGGATGATTGGGTATGTGTTGACGCTCCCGTGCCGTCTGATTAACTTTAGCCGCTGTAGGCCTCAATTGGCTTGGCGATGCAGAACGTGATGGACATCACCGAGTCGGAGATTGTTGAGGCGCTGTATCATATCGTCCGCGCCTGTGAGGAACAAAGCAATCCCCCCAACACGGAGGCAATGGATGTTGACCCGGGCAACTCTTCTAACGTGACTTCTGCCAGGAAGGATACACCTACTGTGCCCTCCTTCTTGAGATGCTGTGTGAACTATAGGATAACGCCACCCCAACTCCGGCTGGCGCTCCGTGGGCAGCACTCCACAGTTTTCTCAGCGCCTGAACACGCGCTCGTGATCCTCCGCATTCTGATCGACTGGCTGCAAGTATGGTTAAATCGTGATGTGATGCTATCATCGGGGAACAAAGAGCAATGTGAACGATCTCAAGGGAAGAATGGAACCAACGAGGTGCCTGAGCTGCAAAAGGTGAGATACACAGCTCAGCCCCGGTTTCATGGTCTGATCAGACGTGCGGCGATGGCAGATTGTATCATTTACACAAGTGTATCTGGACGCAACATCTCTAACTCTAGTCCAGCATCCGCCTGCGCAAGAAGTCCTTCGCCAGCTGGCGTCATCACTAGAACCTGAAATCCAGTTCACAGAGGCAGTTCAGCCATTGTGCGGAGCACTGGATGAATTTGCCAGAGCACATAGAAGGGCTCTGCGTGACGCGGGGGACAAGGGTGTCAGTAACGTTAAAGGAGTGAGTGCCGGAAGTAAGCATCAAGAAGATTGGAGGCAGCGGAAGAAACGTGCTCGAGAGCAGGAAGGGATGAGTATCGGACTCTACCAGTTGGAGGAACTTGTACTGTAGTCACGTTCTAGATATGAAGTTACTCTGGAAGTGTTCAGACCAGTACCAAAACGAGAACCGCTGAACAAATATAGAGCGGACTCGGACCGGTGCTCCTCAGACGCGCGCCAGCGTATTCTTGAGATACACCCATGCGATCATGGACACGGAAATGAGAGTGGGAGTCTTGACAGGTGCGTGAACGTCAATCAAACTGTGCACAAACGTTGACATTGAACGTTGAACCTTTCACTACGTAACCGAACTTTGCATCATCAATATCGGCACCTGTAAGTGAGTGACACGGCCTCACTCAATCCAGGTGCAGACCAATCTGGTCCACTTGTCCGGGAGCTCCTTGAGGCTTCGTCGAATCCTCATCAGCCGAAGTATTCGTGCGAAGTGCACGCAATTGTGCCTGATGATGTAGTCTACATCCGCGAAACAATCGCTTCGTGGGCAAGGCACGGTGACGTGGATTGGATTATCACAACGGGAGGGACAGGATTCGGCGTCCGCGATTGCACGCCGGAGGTGAGAACGATGCGATAGATGCGCTTGACGCGATTCTCATACTCGCCAATCCCCGCCTTACCTTCTAGGCAATCAAATCTATCCTGGATCGTGAAGCCCCTGGGCTGGTCCATCTGCTGCTCTCCAGCTCGCTGAAACATACGCCACTTGCGGCTTTGTCGCGGCCTGTGGCGGGCACAATACGAAATACACTTGTCGTAACATTACCCGGCAGTGTCAAGGCTGTAAGAGAAAATATGGAAGTTTTGCTAACGGACGGGATGATTTCCCATGCCATCGAGCTAATTCGGGGTGGTTCTGGTCAAGCAACGCATGCTACCCTGGCTAGCAGCGACGTTAGTGCGCAAGGTCATTCTCACCGCCGTCATGATGACCATCACCACCACCATCATCACCACGGTCATGGCCACCAC
>Ga0137376_10001792_pt1 | contig 12332 bp, 12 predicted proteins | sample SagtaG_23_FD_104814 | JGI IMG/M metagenome (GOLD analysis project Ga0137376, IMG submission 104814) | Vadose zone soil microbial communities from Sagehorn Ranch, Mendocino, California, USA - Sage2_L_20_16 metaG | ecosystem: Environmental > Terrestrial > Soil > Vadose zone | place: USA...
GACCGGGGTCGGCTGTTTGCGTTTGTTCTCGTGGCGAATCTCTACACCGGCCATGAAAAAGCGGCGGGCCTGCTTGTCGCGCTCCGGGTGAGAGATTTACCGGGCAATAGAATCGAATGGGAGGACAGCAAAATGGCCGCAACTTACGAAGTGCGCTTCCAAACTGTGCCGCCAGAAAAACGCGAAGAATACGTCAAGATGTATAAACAGGCGATTCAGGAAATCAAACTATCCGGTTGCAAGAGCGGCTTGATATTCTGCAGCGAGGACGATCCAGAGAGCGTGGTGGTACTGCTGGAGTGGGAGAGCAAGGAGCATCATCAGCGCTGGCGCGGCACGCCGCCGCATACGCGTTTTCGTCGCGCCGTCGAGGGCTGGCGGTCGAAGCCAAGCTCCGGCGGGTACTATTTCGCCGAAACAATCTAGCGACTTCGCGCTCTCCGTGCCTGGGTGGCGGCGGCGAGCGGCAGACTTGAATATCGGGCCGGCTGCTGCAAACCGCACATTTTATCATTCACCTCATGACCGGAATTCCCTGCGCGGGACTAGAGTGGTTCGCAGACACTTTGCGCAGACGTTATCCGTGGTTCAAGTCCCGCGCGCGGGCGGATCCAACAGACAGGCTCTGCCTGGCTCGCGCGGGACGCGTAAGGTCTCGGAATATCATTGGCTTCGCTAAGATGATCGCGAGTATTACATCGTTTCCGGGTTATTTTCATCGAAGCAGTGCCAATGTCAATTGCTGGCACCTGCCTTGCGTCATACTTGTCAGGTTTAGAATTTACCTATAACATTCCTAACTCGGTTTAGTCACAGCGTCTATTCAATTTAGCAGGGAGGTGATTATGGCATTGTGGAATCAGACGACACCGGATGAGACCAAAGAAAAGCCCCCGGAAAAGCCCGCCGAGAAGCCACCCGTGGCGGCCGCAGCACCAGTGGCAGCGGCGTCGCCCATTCAAGCTGCGCCCATTACCGCGCCTAAGGAGACCGTAACCAAAGAGCGCGGGGAATCGGTCTTCGGCGCGGGCGTTACCATCGAAGGCAAAATCGAAGGTGACGCCAACGTGCGGATCGCCGGAAAGTTCAAAGGGGATATTCAAATCAAGGGAGATTTGAATTTAGAAAAAGGCGCGCACCTTGAAGCTAAGATCAGTGCGGCGAATGTGACGATCGGCGGTGAGCTGGCAGGCAATGTGGCCGCAAACGGTCAGGTGAAACTTCTCGAATCGGCTCAACTGATCGGGGATCTGAAAGCGAACACGTTGACCGTCGCTGCCGGTTCGCGCATGCGCGGCCACGTCGAGTTCGGCTGGAGCCCGACGGAGATCGCTAAGTTCGTCAACGGCAAGGTCCACGACGAGAAGAGCTAAGAGAAGGGAACCGCGGGATGAAAATCATGCGCGCGCCGGCGGCGGGGGAATCGCGCACCTGTCCGCACTGCAAAGCGACGATACTTCAGAGCGCCGCATCGTGCCCGATGTGCCGCCATGTGTTGAAATTTACGTCGTTCGGCTATGAACCCCCGCGGTCGCAGCCGACTACATGCCCACTATTGGTGGAAGGTACCCTTGAGCATCCCGGCGAGGGATTGCCGTTGGAATACAACATGTTGATGGAGGTCCGCGACCAAACGGGCAAGTTGCTGTCCCGGCAAATCATCGGCGTCGGCGCAATTCGCCAGGGGGAGCATCGGATTTTTTCCCTGCGCGTCGAGATGTCTTCGGCTCCATCCGCTAACTGAGCCAGGCGCGACGGATTTTGGCCCCACCTTTAGGCGGATTGGTTTGTTCCGAATCCGCGATGCTTCTGTATTGCGATCCGTCAAAGTGTTTGCGGCTTGGGCAAATTTCTCAACGGTCCGCAACTTCAGGACGTAGGGATTAACTCGCCCCAATCTTGCTTACTCGACCTTCGAATTGACTCGTTTATCCCTTTGTACCTTTGCGCGAGTCACTCCGATTAGGTTGAAGTCGACGGCTGATTTTCTGGAATTTCGCGCGTCGCGGTTAGCGGCTCGATCCGGCGAGTAGACGACCCCAACCTTGCACTGGCGGGATGATGCCGGGGCGCACTAGGTCGTTCCAAACTTCAGCGCTCATATTAGTAAAGGCCGGTTTACCGAACTCTTCTTCCAAAGCCGGAATGACGTGCAATGACATCGCTGCGCCCCCCGGCACCGAAATACCCTCAGCTTCCGGCCAGGTTTTTGCTGCTTCGCGTCCCACATCGAGAGCCATTTCCAAGCCCTGCTCCAGGGTCATGGCGAAAGAATCCGACGCCCACTGGTTGCGTTTGGTGATGCCGACGACTTTGATGCCGCCCGCTTCCAGGTAACGGATAATCGCGTTATTGACCGGATCAGCCCACCGGCTGCCGATGGCAAGTTTGTTTAATCCGAGATGTTTCAGCGCAGCGATCAGGGCTTCGAGCGGGGCGTCGGCGGAGATCCCGGTTCGTTCTTTGGTTTGACGCAGTAATTCGATCACCCGTGGACGGGTCAGCACCGCTGAGATCGGCGCGCCGCTAAATATAATATGATCCACTTTTTCTTTGGCCAGCCGATCGACGCAGGTCCAGTAATTCTTGATCGCTTTCTCGACGCCTTCTTCCGTGTAGTTCTCCAGCCCGAGCCCCGTTGAGATTTCCATGAAATCGAGCGGCAGGAGGCGATAAAGCTGGTAGCTGCGCCCGCGCTGGATGTCTTCGTGAGCGCGCGGTTGGATCACTCCATAGCGAAAACGCGGCATGAACTTTTTTACGTAGTCGGTCATCGAAAAGCTCCTTTTTGATTCACGAGTGAACGCTGAATTTATCCGCTTATAGAAAGCGCGGCGAGTTCTGTCAAGGTGGTTTGCTCCTTTCTTTGAGAATTTGACATATACGATCTTCGACAGATAGTTTTTGGCGCCGGTCGCTTCAAATAGCATATTTTAAAAAGGACACATCGCTCCCTAACGAAGCTGGGGAGTGGTTTAAGGGCTGATTACGTTAGGCGAGACGCGAACACATACCGACCGTTGTTCGATGCACTCGGCTCGCTCACGTTACTCAATCCTGACCGGATCACCACAGCGTATGGTGCCGCCGCGCACTACCGCAGCATAAACTCCGACATTGACTTGGTTATGCTGGGCCGCCGTGCGGAGAATTCCCGGATCCATCGAGAGATTCCCCTGCGCGAGAGTGGTCATTACGCAACGCCCGCAAGGACCCGTGATGTTCAGGCGAACTTCATCTCCGATGGCGAGTGTGTGGCCGACCCAGACATTCTCCGCGAAGCTTTTCTCACCTGAAGCCGGTTGCACTACGATGTTTGGACGAAAGCGCCGGACCTCGAAGCGGCCTTGCGGATACAGTTCATGCAGCCGATCGAGCGTGGCCGTGGTCAATAGATGCACCATAGCGCAGTCGAAGAATGTCTCCTCTGGTAAAGTGAAATCGGTGACCGTGTCCCGGTGGTCGAGCCCTTCCATGTCCGGCCAGTACTCCTCGGCATTGACGGCTCCGTGCTGGGCTGCACCCAGGGTCACCTCACGGTCGAGTGCCTTTGAGAGGATCTGGTTGAGATCACCATCGTCACTGGTAACGGTAGTGCTATTGGGCAGGGTAATTCGGACCGGAGGCAGTTTCACGGACGCACGTGCTGGCTCGATGAAGTTGGCGCGGAAATCGAATAGACGTGGCCATTTTCGCGGGTTCTTGGCGGTTGCCACCTTCCCGTCGGAGCTGTCGACGAGGGCATACGCACGATCCCCAAGCAGCCCACGTTCCGTAACCTCAGTGGCGTTTAGTTCCTCTCCCATCATGGACTTCACGGGATATCGCCAAAGCGAAACCACCGAACCAAGTTCTGTCTGCGCCGTATCTGACATACTCGGATCTCCTTAGATTCCTGAACCCAATTTTCACGTAAGGCAACTCACTACCAGCCCGCAGCCTATTTCGTCCGCTAGAGCAGAGTCAACCTCCGTAACTAACGTGAGATTGAATTGATCGACGTTTCAGTATCAAAGCTATTTCGGCTCCCTCGGTCAAACGCCGTGAGCGAAATTGACGTATCGCAGGTCACTGCGATATATTGCTGAGAATGGCAAAATACCTTTGCCGCTCATGCTTAACGCTGAGATCATCCGACAAGACTATGGCTTCGCGTGAGCAGTGCGCCGACGGCCTGATGGACATCCTTCTTGCATCCAAGTTGGTTGAGGTAGATGAAGCGGCTTAAACCGCGCCCAAAAAGCTCTCTGCCATCATCTTCTCCCGTGCCTCACGCTCCAGTCGCCGAAATTCGTTTTGATACTTGAGCGGCGGCGATGATGGCGATTCAAGAACAGCGCGATTATGGAATTGCGCTGTTTGAAAAGATCCGCTTCGATCGCGCTTCGGCGGAAAAGTTTTACGGTATCTTTCGTGAGCAATATAACCCGGAACTATCGCTTCCAGATGCCGCGATCGAAGACCTGTTAGCAGTGGGAACGTTCAGGTCGAAGGAGAAGGAAAAGGCGCCGCCGACCATGCAAGCTGTGCGTGACCGGAGCTTCGCCGAGAAGGCGAGAAGGTAATTATCGGATTGTTCAAAACGTTCAGACCGTTCCAATCGTTCAATTCGCCAGATCCAATCATGCCAATCGTTCCAATATGGGCTTGAGGGCCGCGGCGACGCCTTCGGCGATGCGGTGCATGCCGGCGTCGTTGGGATGCACATTGTCCGTGACCAGCAGATAGAGCGGATCATCGATCATTGTCAATCCATCGAGCAGGTACAAATTCGCATCCGAGCTTTGGCGTCGCTGAACCATACCGGCGATGCCGTCGCGGTAAGCGTTCGGTCTCTCGCCGTTTTGATTGCCACCGCGTTTTAAGTCGGCGCGATTCAAAATCGGCGTGATGCAGAGGATCGGCTTGGTCGGCGCCGCTGCTCGAATCGTGGCGAGATAAGCATCGTATTTTGCGATGTATTGCGTAGCGGTTTCCGGTTTTCCGGCTGCATCGGATCCAATCAGGGAATTCGTCCCGATCATAATCGTGAGCACGTCCCAGTCGCTCCGGCTCGCGATCGCCTGTGCGACGACGTTGTCCGCCCACGCGCTGCCGCCAAAGCCATAATTGAGCGGCACACAGCCGAGTTTCTCCGCGACTTGCCAGACGTAAGTTTCGCGCGGGCTGGTGACGCCGTCGCCGTGCGTGATCGAGTCGCCGTGAAATAAAACTCGCGGGCGGTTGTCCGGCGCTGGGCGTCTTAGTGTGGCCTGCGGTTCGATACCGATGGCATGGACGATGATCTCGGCGTTGCGATAGTAAAACGGAAAGAGCACCTGAATTTCAGCTTCGCTGGATATCTGAAGATCGTCGTAGATCGTCACGTCTTGCCGAGTAAATTGGGTCAACGCCGCGATGCTGGAGACGAACTTGCCATCGCGGTAAAGCGAGAAAAACGATGGACGAGAACGCTCCCAGGCGACCGCCTCGTTATTAGGCGTGTCGGGCGAGTCGATGAAGGTAACCGACAAAACCAGTTTCCTCGAGTCCGTGCGCAAGCGCAACGTCACACCCGCCGCCGACTTGCCGCGGCGCGCCGTGCGCGCCGGCCATTGTTCGCGCCAAAATTTCGCCACGCGCACCGGCTGCAGACCGTTGTCTCTGGGTTCCCAGCCCGCGACATTTAGCCAATCGAGCCGTTCGTCGCGCACGTCGAGCCACTGGAGTGGCGCGTCTATTTCTATTTCCATTGGCCTTCTCGAGATGATTTTACTCAGGACGGTGGACATTCCTGTCCGCCATTCACGGCGGGTTGGAAATCCCGCCCTCCAATTCCATCACGCGCCCAGCGCCGGTATCACTTTCGTCGCGAACAATTCGATGGAGTGCATCACCTGCTCATGATGCAACCCGCCGAAGCTGAACATGCCGACTAAAGTGTCAGGTCGCGCCGTCTCGATCATGACGCGAGCTTTCTTGATCACGGTGTCAGGACTGCCGATGAGGGAAGTGCCCCATTCGTCGAGACGCTCGACGTTGAGACCGCCGGGAAAATACGGAAAGCGCTCGGTAAACTTCGGCAAGGCGTCACTCGAAACAGAGTCGCCGCGCCAGACGTTGTCGGTGGCCAATTGCCAGAAGCGGGTGATTTGTGGGATCGCCTCTTTTAATGCCTGCTCATCGGTATCGGCGACGTAGATATCGCGCACCATGATCGCATTGCCGGTGCCCGGCAATTCGGCATGCTTGGCGCGCTCTTCACGATAGGCGTTGATCGCGCGCGCGCAATTGGCGAGCGGTTGCCGGGAGAGAGCGAGATTCCAACCTCGGCGCGCGACCATCGCCGGGCTGTCCGGCGAAGTGGCGCCGTAATAGATCGGCGGATGGGGTTTCTGCAGCGGCTGTGGCCGGCACGAGATCTCTTCATAGCCCCACGCCTTGCCGGAGTAACTGAAGGTCTCTCCCGTCCACGCGCGCATGAGGATCTCGATGCCCTCGTCGAAGCGCGCCTGAGCCGTTTCCCGGTCGAGCCTGTGCTTCATATCATCCTTGGGCACGCCGCGGCCCAATCCGACATTCAGCCGCCCGCCCGTCAGGATGTCCAACATGCCGCACTCCTCAGCGAGACGCATGGGGTCGTAAAGCGGCAAAACGCTGACTAGGTTTCCCATGCGAAGGTGTTTGGTGCGCGACGCGAGCGCGGCGATGATTAAGTTAGGCGACGCCAGCATGCCATAGTCGGAGTGATGGTGCTCGGCGAACCAAGCCTCGTCGAATCCCTTCCGCTCCGTGAGGAGAATCTGTTCGAGCAGCTCTTCGAAGGCTTGTCTTTCAGACACCCAGGGCCGGGCTTGGTTGTAACTAAAAGTTCCGAACCGCATGAGTAGTTCCTCCAAAAAAATTGCTGCCGACACGAGCTAAATCGAGTGATAGCACATCCGCCGATCCTTCTGCGAGAGAACTGCGGCTTGGGCCGCCGCGCAAGTTAAGCGGTATTTCCCATCGAGCAGCAAAGTCACATTCCGAGCCATGTCTGAATCGCGCCGGCCTCGAACTGGATGTGCACCAGCGATTGGAAAAGCATGTGAAAGCAAGCCCAGGTGATCGCTGCGGCGATGACCGAAGAAAGCCAGCTCACGGCGCTTTGAAATTTCAGATAAAGAAAAATAAACAGCGGCACGGTCGAGGGAAATCCCAAGAGATAAACCAACGCAATGAAGGCGACGATCCAGGCAAAAATGCCGAGCACCCGGCGCCGCACTTCGTCCGGCGCCACGTCAGTGGAAAAGTCGACGTCCATCTCGGCGCTTCCGCTTGTTTCCGGTTTTCCGAAAATCACCACCAAAAGCTGTATCGTCGCCAGCACCAGGAGCGGTACGCTCACCGACAGCGGAAAGAGCGCGGCCTTGAACGCCCAGCCGCGCGCCAAAATAATCGAGCACAGAGCGACGGCGATCAAGAAAACGCAGAAGAGCAAGCTGCCTTTACGCACTGGCTCCCCTCGCTAAACGTTGGCGGCGCTGCTGAACGTATGGATAGGCGATGACCGCTACTAGAACAGCCGTGAGCAGCATGACGATCGGGTGAGCGAGCCAGGCGAAGCCATAACGGTTCATCGAAATGAAGAGATAGGTTTCGATGACTTTCCCTAGAACAAAACCCAAGACGAACGGCGGGCGCGGCCAGCCGAACAGCACCATGACATAACTCAGCAAGCCGAAAATCAATGTCACTATCAGGTCAGCGATTTGACCGTTCGCCGTGTAGCTGCCGACGAACACCAACAAGAGAATAAAGGGAATGATCAAGCTGCCGCGCACGTAGGTCAATTTTGCGAGCTGGTCGAGAACCAGAAGGCACAACAGCACGGTGATGACGTTGGCAATGGCCAGCGTCCAGACCATCGAGAAGGTGATGGTCAGATGCTTGGTGAGCATGTCGGGTCCGGGCATGATGCCCATGATCAAAAAACCGCTGAGCAGGATCGCCATCGCGCCGCTGCCGGGGACTCCGAACGCGACGGTCGGAATCAGCTCGCCGCCTTCCTTTGAATTGTTCGCGGCGCCGGGACCGAGCACTCCGCGCACGTCGCCTTTGCCGAAACCTTCGCGCTCTTTCGAATTTTTCGCGCTCTGCACGGCGTGAGCATAGGCCATCCATTGCGCGACGCCGCCGCCGGCGCCGGGCAGGATACCGACGAAGACACCGATGACGGAGCAGCGGAACACGAGCCAAAAATGGCGAAAGGTATCCTTGACGCCTTCGAGCACGCCGCGGCTTAAATTTTCCGGCGGGCGATCGCCGGCGATCGAGGTACCGCGCACGGCCAGATCGATGATCTCGGGGATTGCGAAAATTCCGACTAATACGGGGACGAAATCGAGGCCGTCCCAGAGATACATCAAGCCCATATCGAAACGCAGCGAGCCTGACTGGCGGTCTTGACCGACGGTCGACACCAGCAAGCCCAAAAGCCCCATGGCGAAACCTTTGATCTGCGCCCGCGTGCTCGAACCGCTGAGTGACGTGATGCACGAGATACCGATAAGCGAGAGCATGAACAGTTCCGGCGAGCCGAACGTCAGCACGAGGGGCCGCACGATGGGAATCGCCAGCGCGAGAGCGACTGCGCCGATCAACGCCCCCATCAACGAGCTCATCAGCGCCGCGCCCAGGGCGCGACCGGCCTCGCCTCTTTTAGCCATCGGATAACCGTCCACCACGGTGGCAGCGGAAATCGCCTCGCCCGGCACGCCGAAAAGCACCGAGGTAATGTCTCCGGTCGTGGCGGCCACGGAATGCATGCCCAGCAGGAACGCGAAAGCCTCGGCCGGACTCATCTTGAAAACGAACGGCAGCATCAATGCGAGAGTCGCGGCGCCGCCGATGCCGGGAAGCAAGCCGACGCAAAATCCCAAACTCATGCCGACGAGCATTAAGCTGAAGGCCTTCCATTGGAGAACCAGAAATAGACCGTCGATGAAAGCGTCGAACATATTAATTCGCGATGTGCATCCGGCGCGTGTGTACGTGATAAAAATTATGCGATTGCATAACGAAAACGAGAACCCGCGCGACTATAGTTCAAGGTTGGCAGTCGTTCAAGTCGTTCCAATCATTTGGATCGAGCGTTCAACGTTCAATGTTCAAGGTTCAAAGTTGGAAAAAACAGTTTAGGAGTTCATGAGCCTTGAACGTTGAACCTGGAACTTTGAACGAATGTTTCATTGACGCATTGTGGGCGCGGTGTTAAGAAAGTCGGCGAAAAGCAGGTCGACAACCGCGCAGAGAGGAATAGCTATGGCAAAACTCGTTTTGGCCGCCGGAGTGCCGCATCCGCCGCGGCTGGTGTTCGAGATGCAGCAGTCGCCGGGCAAAGTGAAAGGCGAAGCGTTGATGAAACAGGTGCGCGAGCAACTGGACAAGGCCGAGCCTGATTTGATCATCGAAGTGGACAGCGATCATTTCGTGAACTTTTTCTACAACAATCTGCCGTCGTTCTGTATCGGCATGGCGGAGGAAGCGCAAGGTCCCCAGGAAGATTGGTGTCCGATGCCGCGCTATACCGTGCGCGGCCACGTGCCGTTGGCCAAGGCGCTTTTCAAGTACGGCGTGCATGATAAATTCGATCTCGCCGCGGCCCATGAGCTGCGTCTGGATCATTCGCTGACCGTGCCGCTTCATTTTCTCAATCCGGGCATGCGGCTCCCCGTTGTGCCAATATACACCAACGGTTTCGCTTCGCCGTTGCCGCTGGCGACCCGCTGCGTGGCCCTGGGCCGGATGGTGCGTCGTTTCATCGACGCGTGGGAGGGTAAAGAGCGTATCGCGCTGATCGCCAGCGGCTGCTTCGCCATGGACGTCGGCGGTCCGCTGCGCGGTTGGGTTGATACCGAATGGGCGGAAACCATATCGAACCTGCTGGTTCGAGGCCAGTATCAGACGTTGGCGCGCCGCGCCACGGAAGAGCGCATCAACGCGGCCGGCAACAACAGCGGCGAGCTGCTGAACTGGATCACCGTTGCCGGCGCCGTCGGCAAGACCAAACCGTTATTTCTCGAAGGCGACGAAGGCAACGGCTATGCCGTGTGGAAATTCGAATAGAACGAGCGCGATATGAGCGTTTATCAAGTCAACAAGCTACTTTATCGCACTGACAATGATCTGGCGTTCCGCAAACGGATGATGGAAGAGCCGGAGGCGGTGATCAAAGAATTCAATTTGACCGAAGAAGAGCGCGACGCTTTGACGTCAGGGGCGGTGGGCAAGCTCTACCAGATGGGGGTGCACACTTTTTTGCTGAACCATCTCTATCGCTACGAGCTGTTCGGCGTGAACCGTGACAACTATTTGACACGCATCCGCGAAGGCATGCCCTACGATCCTCGCTTCGAGCTGGGCAATATGCCGGTACAACGTTTTATCAAAAAATAACCGCCGAAACCCTTAGCGCCCGGCCGAACGATTTGAACTCAATGAATTGTTCACTGTGAAACCGGAACTTTCCGTGCAAAAGTTCAAATCGTTCAAGCCGTTCAAAACGTTTGCTTCGCAAGACGCACGAACTTACCATTTGCGTAAATTAACTTTCGGCCTTGATGTATTTGCCCATTTCTTTGAGCGTCTCGGGGGTTTGGTTCATCAACGCATTAAAATCCTTCATCACTTGCTCGGGCGAGATGAATTGCATGTCGATCTTCGCTTTCTTCGCCTCCGCAATCATCTCGGGGTCTTTGATCGCCTTGGCCAGCGCGTCGCGCAACATCGCCACGCGATCAGCCGGCGTTGCCGGCGCGACCGCGAAAGCCCGGCCGATCGCCCCCGGGATCGATTTGATCGCCATCAGTGATTTTCCCAATGCGGTAGATGCCAGATCTTCGTCCACCGGCAAATTCTCGAAACCCGGCGAGGCGACGCGTCCCCGCACCAGCGGTCGCACCGCGCCGCGGTCCGCGGCGAGCTTGATCGTCGTGGCGAGCGCCGACCAGGCGTCGACTTCCTTGCGCTCGATCGCCAGCAGCACGTCGCTGTTCGATGGATAGCCGGAGACGAGCTTGAGCTTCACGCCGGTGAACTCTTTGAGCAGCAGAGGAAAGTCATGGGCGTTAGAGCCCGGGCCGGTGGTGCCGGCGACCAGCTCACGATCGGCTTTCTTTAGCTCGTCGAAAGTTTTGTACGGCAAGTCGGAGCGAATCGAGAATGCCGCGCCGTCGGCGCCCGATGAGCCGAGCCATTGAAACTTGCGCACATCGAAGCGCACCTGCTCGATTTTGGAGAGTTGCGCGATGGCGACGTTGGGATTCGAAGCGAGAATCGTCAGACCGTCGGGCTTGGCGACATTGAAAACATTATTCGTCGCCAGTAGATGCGCCGCGCCCGGCATATGCTGCAATATCACCGCCGGCTTGCCCGGAAGATATTTGCCCAGATGATGGGACACGATTTGCGCCGCGATCTCGAGGCTGCCGCTCTTGGCGCCGATGAGCAGAGTAACCGTTTTTCCTTCGTAAAAATTTGCTTGCCCCCATACCGGCGCGACGCAGACGATCAGCCACGCCAGACAAGCAAGCATCCGCAAAGCTCGACTACGTTTCATATAGGTCTCCTCCAAAAATAATGAATGCCGCTACGAATGACCAACACTTGTGGACCGCAACGATTCGGGCGATTTACACGCTCGCCCTTTCCCGGGGTCGCCGCAAAGGTATTTGATTGGGGGTGTTGTAGTCAAGAGTGGGGGAGTTCATTCACGTCAAATCGAATTGACAGGCCCCAAGCGCGTCGCGTACTTTGAATTCCATGATCGCTACGGATTGCTATCGTTGCGCGTCGCTGTATCGATCGTTGCGCATCACCTGGCTGGCGTGGGTGCTGGTTGCGCTGCCGGTGTTCGTATCGGCGCAGTCTAATTGGCAGGAGGAATGGGAAAAAACTCTGCGCGCGGCGGAACTCGAGGCGCAGTTGACGCTCTACGGCTGTTGCTACGAATACGACCGTGTGATCGAAGGATTTAAAAAGAAGTACCCCAAAATCAAAGTCGCTACGGTGCTCGGCTCGGGCAATCAACTGGCGACGAGGATGCTCGCCGAGCGACGCGGCGATAAGTTTATCCCTGATATCGTCAGCGCCGGCGCCAACACGATCCACGACGCGCTTTACAAGGCGCATATTCTCGAGCCGATCAAGCCGGCGCTGATTCTTCCTGAGGTCCTGGATCAGAGCAAATGGTACGAGGGCGAACATCGCTACATCGATCCGGAGAAGCGCTATATTTTCGCCTTTGTGGCCAATTCGCAATCCGGCCAAGTCATCTATAACGCAAAGCAGGTGCATCCCGCGGAGTTCAAATC
>Ga0137376_10001794_pt1 | contig 12329 bp, 10 predicted proteins | sample SagtaG_23_FD_104814 | JGI IMG/M metagenome (GOLD analysis project Ga0137376, IMG submission 104814) | Vadose zone soil microbial communities from Sagehorn Ranch, Mendocino, California, USA - Sage2_L_20_16 metaG | ecosystem: Environmental > Terrestrial > Soil > Vadose zone | place: USA...
ATAGGTGGGGCTCTTCTGGATCTCGTTGTACTCGACCTCGACGACGATCTCCGGCGTGACGCGCACGGTGTACCCGTCGTCGCTGACGGCGAGCGACTTCAACCGTTCGGTCATGGCCGTGAACTCCTGGTCGGTGAGGCCCTTGAAGGTCTTGCCGACGTCGGCCCACCCGTCGCTGTCGCGGACCGCCAGGTGATAGTTGGAGAGCCAGCCGACGCGGCGGCCGGAGCCGCGATCGGCGGCGATGATCACGCAGTCCACCGTCTCCGCCGCCTTCAGCTTGAACCAGCGCTTGCCGCGCCCGCCCGGCTCGTAGGCCGCGCGCAGGTCCTTGGCCATCACGCCCTCGTGGCCGGCGGCCAGCGCACGCGCGAGGAACGCGTCGGCCTCGGCCACCGTCGTCACCACGGAGCGCTCGGCCAGATAGCGGCCGCTGGTCACGCGTCGGAGGGCCCCCCATCGACGCTCCGAGGGCTCGTCGATGAGGGACTGGCCCTCGGCGACCAGGCAATCGAAGAAGTGCAAGGCCAGCGGAACCTGGCCGAGGAGCGCCTCGACGTCGTGGACGCGGCGGAAGCGACGCATCAACTCCTGGAAGGGCAGCGGTCGGCCAGCCGCATCGAGGGCGACGACCTCGCCGTCGAGGATGAACGGCACGCCGCCGAGGTCGCGGCGGACGATCTCGACGACGTCGGGAAGGCTCGCGGTGACGTCGGACAGTCGGCGGCTCCAGATCCCCACGCGCTGGCCATCGGAGTGAACCTGGATTCGCGCGCCGTCGTACTTGAACTCGAGCGCGGTCACGCCGCCGTGCGCGGCGAAGACCTCGCCGAAATCCGACGTGATCTCGCCGAGCATCGGCAACATGGGAACGAACAGTCGCGGCGTGACGGCGGCGAGGGCGTCGGGGCCTCCGGTGAGCGCGAGCGCTGCGACGGTTGCCAGGTCGCCGAGAAAGAGGGCGGCGCGCCGCGTCCGGGCCTGATCCGCGCCGGCCGCCTCGGCGATGGCTTCGAGCACGAGGCCGTCCGACACCCCGGTTCGCATCTCGCCGCCGATGATGCGACCGATCACCTCGCGCTCGGCCTCGGAGGCCCGGGCCGCCAGGGCGGTCAGCCGCTGGTCCTTGAGCCGGCGGGCCCCTGCGCCGCCGGCCTCGGCCACCCCGACGAACGCGGCCTCGACATCGGCGATGGTGAGGGGTGGGCCCGTGGCCGGCCCCATGTCCCTGGCCGGTGCCGGCAAACCGCGGACGTTCAGCACCCGGGAATCCGACACCGGGAACGGGCGTCCGGTCATGAATGCGACGGCGCTAGCGACCTCGTCTGCCGGCAGGGTGCGCAGGAACTCCGCGACCAGCCGACGCTTGCCCAGGCGGCTTGCTGTCCTGACCAGCTCGACGCAGAGCGTCGTGAAGTCGGCAAAAGCCGTCATAGGCCACCCATTATGCGCAAATCCCCGCGAATCTTGACTTGGCCGGCGAGGCCGCCCTACGCTCGAATTCATGCGTCGGACCGTCTTTTACCCCGTACATGCGGGGGCGGCAGGGGCAGCGGCCTCGCTCCTGGCAGATGAGTTCGACATGCGGAAGCTCGGTCCTGACGAGGTCGTAGCCTCGACCGTGCCGCTGGTCTTCCTCGCCGACGCCGACGGCCCCGATCGCCCTCCCGGCTCCAACGTGAGGGTCATCGGTCTGGTCGATCCGCGGCGGCCCGGCACCTGGCCCGAGCACTGGTATGGGCTCCTCCCGGCCTACCCGGGTCGCGCCATCCTCGTCCGCGCCATCGCCAACGCCTTCGCCGATCTGGACGCCGCCGAGGAGATCGCCCGCCTCGGTCGCGAGCTGAGCGAGCTCAACGCGATCGGTATCCGCCTGTCTGCCGAGCGGAGCCCGGCGGCTCTCCTCGAGGTGATCCTGACCAAGGCGCGCGAGATCACGAACAGCGATGCCGGCTCGCTCTACCTCGTGGAGCACGAGGCTGACGGCAACGCACGGCTCTTCTTCGCCCTGGCCCAGAACGACAGCCTGGAGGTGCCGTTCCGGGCCACCACGCTGCCACTGTCGAGCACGAGCGTGGCCGGCTATGTGGCCCTGACCGGCGCGCCGGTCAACCTGGCCGACGCCTACACGCCACCCGAGGGCTCGCCGTTCAGCATCAACCGATCGTTCGACGAGCAGACCGGCTACCGCACGAAGTCCATGCTCGTCGTGCCGATGCGCACGCCGCAGGGCGAGACGATCGGCGTGCTGCAGCTCATCAACTGCAAGCCCGGCGCGGGCGGGCGACTCGTCGATGCCGACGACGTCGCGCTGCGCGTGCAGCCCTTCAGCGCACGCTACGAAACGCTGGCCGGATCGCTCGCCTCGCAGGCGGCCGTGGCGCTGGCCAACAGTCGTCTCTTCCAGAACATCAGGCAGCTCTTCGAGGGCTTCGTCGGGGCCGCCGTCACCGCGATCGAGTCGCGGGATCCCACCACGTCCGGCCATTCCTTCCGCGTCTCCGAGCTGACCGTCGGCCTGGCCGAAGCCGTCGACCGCTGCGAGCAAGGGCCCTACGCCACCGCGCGCTTCACCACCGACGAGCTGATGGAGCTCAGGTACGCGGCGCTCCTCCACGACTTCGGCAAGGTCGGGGTGCGCGAGCACGTTCTCCTGAAGGCCAAGAAGCTCTACCCGGGTGAGCTCGACCGAATCCGCCAGCGCGTGGCATTGATCAAGCGCGGGCTCGAGCTCAAGTACACGGGCAAGAAGCTGGAGACGCTGCTCGCCCGCGGCCGTCGCGGGTTCGATCGCCAGGCCAAGGCCATCGACGCCGAGCTCGGTGCGTTCCTCGGAGAGCTCGACGACCACCTCGACCGCATCGTGATGGCCAACGAGCCGAGCGTCTTACCGAGCGACGTGGTCGAGCACTTGCGCGGCCTGGCTCTCCAGACCTTCGAGGACCACCTGGGCAACCACCAGGCGGTCATTACCTCGGAGGAAGCCAGGATTCTCGCCATCCCACGCGGCAGCCTCACCGACACCGAGATGGACGAGATGCGCTCGCACGTCGTGCACACGTGGGAATTCCTCAAGCGCATTCCGTGGACCAAGGAGTTCCGCAGGATTCCGGAGATCGCCCGGGCCCATCACGAAAAGCTCGACGGCTCCGGCTATCCGCTCGGCATGAAGGCCCTCGACATCCCGCTGCAGTCGAAGATCATGGCGATCGCCGACATCTACGACGCGCTCACGGCGGCCGACCGCCCGTACAAGAAAGCCGTTCCCCTCGAGCAAGCGCTCGACATCCTCGACGGCGAGCGACGCATGGGCACGCTCGACGGCGAGCTGTTCGACCTCTTCGTCACGGCCAGGATCTTCGACCGCACGCGACCGCGCTGAGTCGGCTCCTTCACCCGGCGAGCAGCAGGAACAGCGTCCCCCACGCGAGAAAGGCGCCGAGCGCGGCGAGGCCGCGCGCGAGCTCACGGGCGATCTCGACGCGCTCGGTGCGCGTGCTCCTCACGTGTTGAGCGGTGGGAAGTAAAAAAAAGGCGCGACGACGGCGGCTGGCGAAGAACCCGTAGCACGTGGCGGCGTGCATCATGGGTGGCCTCCTTTATATGGATACGTCTCAGGCGATGCCGCGGACCAATCCGACGACTCGCCCGACGATGCGAACGGTCTGCTCCCGGGTGTCGATGACGATGGGAGCGAGCGCGGGATTCTCGGGTTTGAGGACGACGCGCGGCCCGTCGCGCAGGAAGCGCTTGACCGTGGCCTCGCCTTCCCCGCCCTCGGCGTCGATGAGAGCGACGACGATGTCGTTCGGCTGGGCGCTGTCCTGTCGCCGGACCAGCACGAGGTCGCCATCGCAAATGTGCGCGCCGATCATGCTGTCGCCGCGCACGCGCAGCGCGAAGACGTCCTCGCCGTTCCCCGGAAGCGACGAGGGCGCCAGCGGCAGCTCACCCTCGCGGTTCTCTTCGGCGAGCCGCGGCCCACCGGCGGCGATGCGTCCGAGAATCGGGATCGAGCGATACGCGCTGGCGGGGGATGGCTCCGTCAGCGTGAGCGCGCGCGACGTCCGTCGCGCGCTCGCCCGGCGCTGGAGCGCGCCCTTGCGCTCGAGCGCGCGGAGATGATCGAACGCCGCGCGCGGCGTGACGCGGAAACGCTCGCCGATCTCGCGGACCGTCGGCGGGACGGCGTGCCGGGCCGTGAAGGATCGGATGAAGCCCAGCACCTCGCGCTGCTTGTCCGTGAGCTCTCGCATGCTGGCATTCCCTCGTTTCGCCGGTGACTATACTCAACGCGTGTTGAGGGAGTCCAGCAAAAAAAGAGGGGGCCCTCAGGCCGGCTCCCAGGGCACACAGACCGGGCACTCGACGAAGCCCTGGTCGCGGGCGTCGGCAACCCGCTTGAGATAGACGCGATCGGCCTCCTTGATCCGCGGCACCCACGCGCACTCTCGCCGGTGAAACAATCGCGAGCCGCGCTGGGCGCAATAGGGCTCGCCGATGTCGACCGGCGCGGGAGCGGCCGCGACGCTGTCGTCGGTGCTCGCATGAGTCGGCTCGAGCTCGGAAGGGAGCGTCGTCGCGGTCGCCGTCGTCGCCGGCTCCGGAGTCGACGGAGTCGTGTGGATCACCGGATCGGAGTCGTTGAGATTGAGGTTCGTCTCGACGGTGCTACGGAATTCGTCGCTCGCGCGGCGGAACTCGCGCATGGCCCGGCCCACCATCCGTCCCAGCTCGGGCAGCCTGGATGGCCCGAAGACCAGGAGTGCGATGACGCCGATGACCAGCATCTCCTGAAGCCCGATGTCGAACATGGAAAGTAGAGTAACACGCGGCTCCGAGGCGAAACGGCGGGGCAACCCGGTTTACCCCAACCCAGAAGAGAATTGCCCAGCGAGCCCGCTGACCGGCACCGCTGGCGCAGACTTAGCGAGCGGTCCCGTCAGGCATACATGTTGCTGTGCTGAACCGCATGACTGCTCTTCGAGTCCTTCGCTACCTGATCCTCCTCGGCGCGATTGCCGCGCGCGAGCGTACACTCCTGCGCATGGGTCGCTAGGAGGCGACGACCTCGTTCCTCGACATCGGCTCCGGCACGATCCCCTGCTTCTCTTCCGGCGTGACGAGCCCGCACTGAACGATCTTGTAGAGCAGTGCCTTGTAGCTGATCTGAAGGAGGCGGGCTGCCTTGGCGCGGTTCCAGTGCACGCGGTCGAGGACTTCTTTGATGGCGACGCGCTCGGCGTCGCGCGCGGCCTGGCGCGCGATGTCCTTGAGGCTGATCATCTGCTCGGGGTTGATCGTCGCCGTCACCGCCGCCGTGGTCACGGCCGGCCGCGGGCCGCGGCCCAGCGTGGCCGCGATTTCCTGGTGAACGGTCCGATGGGTGCCGAGCACGACGACGCGCTTCACCGCGTTCTCGAGCTCGCGGATGTTGCCAGGCCAGTGATACTCGACGAAGACGCGCATGGTCTCGGACGGGATCTCGATCTTGCGGCCGTACTGGGAGTTGAACTGGGTGAGGAAATGATCGACGAGCACCGGGATCTCTTCGCGCCGCTCCCGAAGGGGTGGGATCCGGATCTCGATGACGTTCAGGCGGTAGTACAGGTCTTCCCTGAACTGGTGCGCCCGCATGGCGGTCTCGAGGTCGCGATTGGTGGAGGCGATGAGCCGCACGTCGGTGCCGATGATCTTCTCGCCGCCGACGCGGGAGAACTCGCCGTCCTGGAGCACGTGCAGGAGCTTGGCCTGGAGCCGCAGCGGCATCTCCCCGATCTCGTCGAGAAGGAGCGTGCCCTGATCGGCGGCCTCGAACTTCCCCGGCTTCTGCCGATACGCGCCCGTGAATGCGCCCTTCTCGTGACCGAACAGCTCAGACTCGAGCAGCTCACCGGGCAGCGCGGCGCAGTTCACCTTCAAGAACTGGCGATGGGCGCGAGGCGACGCCTTGTGGATCGCCCGGGCCACCACTTCCTTGCCGACTCCACTCTCACCCCGCAGCAACAGCGTGGTGTTGGTGGCAGCCACCTTCGCGATCAGATCCCGGATCGGCTGCATCTTGGCGCTGCTGCACAGGTCCAGGCCCTCACTCATGTACAACCCCCCGAGGAAGATGAAGTCGCATACGTATGAACGCAAGTGCACGGACAGTGCCATTCGTTTCCTTATTACGGCACGCAATCATTACAAGTATTTGTCGTGGTTGGCCGTCCCGAGAGCTTTGTAACTTTGTAAGAAGTTCAAGCCCAGTCGTAGTCAACTTTACAAAGGAGGATGTATGAAGATCCTCATCGTGGATGACGAGCCGCAGGTCGCCGAGATCCTCGCCAAGTCCCTCGGCCGCGAAGGTCACCAGGCCACGATCGCCACCTCGGGGGAGCAGGCGCTCTCACTGGTCGGTACCTACGATCCCGACGCGCTGTTCCTCGACGTGTCCATGCCCGGGATGAATGGCCTCGACGTCCTGGCCGAGGTCCGGCGCCGCCGTCCCTCGCTGCCCGTCGTCGTCATCACCGGTCACGCGACGCCCGACGAGGTCGAGCAGGTCAAGAAGATGGGCGCGGTCGACGTGATCGAGAAGCCGGCACCGCTCACGCACTATCAGCTCGCGCTGAAGCGGCTCGATATCCACTGAGCACCGCCGAGGGACCAACGACGCGAAGCGCGGCGGGCAAGCGCTTTCGTCGGCGGGCCGATCTGTGATAGAGAACTGCGCGTGTTCGTCCTTCGCCTGAGCGCTCGGCCTCTGGCGATCGTCGCCGCCGCGGCCGTTCTCGCGGTGGCGTTCCCGACGTTCGGGCAGCTCCTGCGTCCCCCTACCGACCCGCAGAACCTTCAGCAGCCCCGGAAATCGCCGATGACGCTCACGCCCAGCGTCACGGTGAGCGAGGAATTCAACGACAACGTCTTCCTCGACAACACGCGCAAAGAGTGGGACATGATCACGCGCATCACCCCGGGCGTCACCTTCGAGGTCGGCGAGCCGACGTACCGCCTGGCCGCCGGGTACTTTTTCACGGCCGATCTGTACGCCCGTCATCCCGAGCTGAACCAGGCGTTCGACGCTCACAGCTTCATCGGTGACGCTGTCTGGAAGGCTTCGCCACTCCTCACGCTCAACGCCTTCGACACGTTCACGCTGACCACCGACACCAATCTGATGAACCAGGAAAGTGTGGCCACGGGTCGCAACCGCTCGTACAGCAATTACATGGGGGGCGGCGCATCCTATCAGGTCGATCCTCGGACGACGGTGCGCGGCGGCGCGCTCTGGGTCGTCCAGCACTTCCAGAGCGAGGACCTCTTCGATTCGGACACGTACGGCCTCGATCTCGCCGTCGACCGCGCGTTCACGCCTCGGTTCACCGGCACCATCGGGTACGAATACCGGTTTTTCGACATCCAGAACCTCCCCGACACGACCACGCACACGCCGCGCCTGGGCGTGCGGTTTCGGTTCACGGAGACGATCACCGGCACGCTCTCGGCGGGGCCCACGATCGAGACCGGCAGCATCTCGCGGGTCACGCCGGCCGTCATCGCGTCGCTGAGCCAGCGCTACGGGTGGGGCAACATCAGCCTTGATTACACGCGCGCGGTGGGCACCGCCGGCGGCCTCGGCGGCACCGCCGACAACCAGTCGGGCGGCGCGACCGTGCAGCTGACCTCGTTGATGCCGCGGCTGGTCGTGCAGGGGGGCCCACGCTACAACTCGTCGGTGTCGCCCAATCACAGCATCGACGTCCAGGGCTTCACGCTCCCGGTCCAGGCGACCTACCGTCTGCAAACCGGCATCGCGCTCATCGCCGCCTACCAGTTCTTCCATCAGCGCTCGGAGAGCCGCGCCTTGACGCCGGCGGGAACCGCGATCGCGGCCGACGCCGACCAGAACCGAGTGTGGGTCGGCATCCAGTTCGGCTACCCCTTCAAGTTCGAGTAACGCGCCTCTCCGCGTCGCCCCGGCCGTGGCGGTCGCAGTGCACGGCTTTGCGTACGCGCCGGCCGATCCTTCCCGTTTTTTGTCCCCGAATTGCGAACCCCGTTGCGCGCTGACCGACGCCGGCTTGCGCGAAAAACGCACGCGCTGACGCTTCTCTGCGGCCGATTGCAGCCGTTGGCACCTGGCTTGCGCTATCTCGCTTGTGGCTGTTGTTACAAACGCCGACTGACGAATGTCACTCGCACAGCGCTTGGCCTGGCTCGAAGTCGTCTCGACGCTGGCAATCCTCAGCGCCGTGATGCTGACGTCGGTGCCGCCCGAAGGAATCGGCGGCATGGGCGTGACCTCGGCCACCGCGGCGGCCGCCGCCCAGATCCTCCCGCGCTTTTTCATCATCATGGGGATCTGCTTCGTCTGCTTCTACTTCTGCGACCTGTACAACTTCGAGGACCCCCACGACTTCGGTGATCTCTTCGGCCGGCTGTGTCGGGCGCTCGGCTGGAGCGCCCTGCTGCTGGCCACGACGTACGTGGTATTCCCCACCACGATCGTCCGCGGGAACTTCGTGTCGCACGCCTTGATGCTGCTCCTGGTGGCCGTGCTGCTCATCCGCAGCGTCGTGTACTCGATGGCCAAGCGCGCGCCGTTTTCCGAGCGCGTGCTGATCATGGGCGTCGGCACCCTGGCGACGGTGATCGCCGATCAGATTCGCACGCGGCCGGATCTCGCGGTCCGGCTCATCGGCGTCCTCAGCGACGGCGGCACCGCGACGACGTTGTCGGCGCCGCGCCTGGGACGCTACGACGACGTGGCCGACGTCGTCCGTCGCCACCGACCCGATCGCATCATCGTGGCCATGCCCGACCGCCGAAGCCACCTGCCGGTGACGCAGCTCCTGGCGTGCCGCGTGCGCGGGGTGCGCATCGAAGACGGCCCGCAGGTCCTCGAGCGCTTCACGCGCCGGCTCGCCGTGGAGTCGTTGACGCCGAGCGCGCTGATCTTCGGCGACGGCTTCCGCGTCACGCGCGCCCAGCTCCTCGTCAAGCGCGTGATGAGCGTGGCCATCGCGATCGTCGCGCTCGTCTTGACGGCGCCCTTCATGGCGGTGGTGGCGCTCGGCATCACGCTGGAGAGCCGCGGCCCCGTCTTCTTCGTCCAGGAGCGGGTCGGCCTGCACGGCCGCCTCTTCCGTCTCGTCAAGTTCCGCACCATGCGCGTCCTCGACGCGCGCGAGACGGACACCGTCCTGCGCGACAACCGCAGCCGCGTCACGCGGCTGGGCGCCGTGCTCCGGCGCTATCGCCTCGACGAGATCCCGCAGTTCATCAACATCCTGCGCGGCGACATGAGCCTCGTCGGCCCACGGCCGGAGATGGCGGAAAACGTCGCGACGTTCTCGACGGTGATCCCCTACTACAACCTGCGTCACGAGGTGCGGCCGGGGCTCACCGGCTGGGCCCAGGTGCGCGCGGGATACTCGATGAGCGTGGAAGAGGTCACGCGGAAGCTCTGCTACGACCTCTACTACATCAAGCACATGTGCGCGCAGTTCGATCTTCGCATCCTCTTCGACACGGTGAAGTTCGTCCTCAGCGGGAAGCGGCCCGGATGACGAACACCAAACATTTCCACACATTCAGCAGCCGGGCACCCATCACGTGCTCGGCTCTCGCGCCGGCGGTGCCGGCGCGGCGGGAAACGGCGCCGCGCAGGTTCGGCACGTCTCTTGCGAACCACCAGGGAAGGTCGTCATGAAGTTTCCCAGCTTCGACCCGTCCGCGACCGTCCCCGCCACTGGCGGTGGGGATCGCCCCGTCCTCGTTGTCGAGAGCGATGCCGATCAGCGGCGGCGCGTGACCGCGCAGCTCGCCAACTGGGGATACGCGCCCGTCGCGGCTGGCTCCGGTGAGGAGGCGATCGAGCTCGTGGCCAACGCGCACTTCGCCTTCTCGCTGGTCGCGATCCGCCTGCCCGGCATGTCGGGCGTCGACTTCCTGCGGCGCGCCCAGGATCTCTGCGACACCGGCCACGTCATCATGGTGGCCGACAACGGCCACAGCTCGCAGATCGTGGAAGCGATCCAGACCGGCGCCGACGATTTCATGCGCCGGCCGTACACCGCCGAGGACCTCGAGAACGCGATCAAGGCCGTGGCGGGCCGGCCCCGGCCGGTGCCGGCGCCGACGGCGGCGGCTCCGGCCGGCGGCGACGAAAACGGCGCGCGGCTCGAACGCGAGCTCGGCCTGCTCGTCAGCCCGCCGATGCGCGAAGTCCAGTCCATCGTCGAGCAGGCGGCCCGCGCCGACGTCACCGTGCTCATCTGCGGCGAGACGGGCGTCGGCAAGGAGCTCATCGCCCACTCGATCCACGCGCACTCGCCCCGGCGCCGCGCGCCGTTCGTGAAGGTCAACTGCGCCGCGGTCCCGCGCGAGCTGCTCGAGAGCGAGCTCTTCGGTCACGAGCGGGGTGCCTTCACCGGCGCCCACCAGCGCAAGCCCGGACGCTTCGAGACCGCCGACGGCGGCACGATCTTCCTCGATGAGATCGGCGAGCTGCACCCGGCGCTCCAGGCCAAGCTGCTCCACGTGCTGCAGGACGGCGAGTTCTCGCGCGTGGGCGGCCGCAACAACATCACGGTGGACGTGCGCGTCATCTGCGCCACCAACCGCGACCTCGCCCGCGAGGTGGCGGCCGGGCGCTTCCGCGAGGACCTCTTCTATCGCCTCAACGTCATCAACATCTTGATTCCGCCGCTGCGCGAGCGGCGCGAGGAGATCCCCGGCCTCGTCCGCTACTTCGTGCAGCGCTACGCGCGCCTCTTCAACTTCCCGGAGCCCGAGATCACCGCCGACGCCATGCAGGCGTTCGTGCAGTACGCGTGGCCCGGCAACATCCGCGAGCTCGAGAACTTCATCAAGCGGATGATCGTGCTCCAGGACCTCGGCCTGCCGCGCACGCTGGTGGCGACGCCGATCACGGCCGCCGCCGCGCCCGAGAACACCGACCCGTTCGGAGCCACCAAGGGCCTCTCGCTCAAGGAGATCTCGCGGCGCGCGGTGCTGGAAGCCGAGCGCCAGGTGATCCGGCGCGCGCTCGAGCAGTGCCGCTGGAACCGCGTGAAGACCGCCAAGATGCTGAAGATCAGCTACCGCGCGCTGCTCTACAAGATCAAGGACATGGGCCTCAAGCAGGAGTCGGCGGCCTCCTGATCGCCTACATGAAGGAGACACGCATGAAGTGGCTCGCACTCGTTTCCATCGCGCTCGTGATCGCCGCGCCCGGCGCGGCGGGGGCCCAGGGTCGCACGCCGACCCAGATCTCGCCGGCAGCGCCCACCGTCGGCGGACCGTCCGGAATGCCGCCGGCCCCCGCGCCCGGTCGTCCGGCCCGCCCGGCGACGTCCACGTTAGCGGACACGGCGCCCGGCGCGCCGGCAGCCTCGCCGGTCACGTCGGTGCCGTCGGGCACGCCGATCCCCTCGGACTACGTCATTGGTCCCGGCGACGTCCTCCAGATCTCGGTGTGGAAGAACGACACGCTCTCCCGCGTGGTGCCTGTGCGGCCCGACGGCAAGATCTCGATGCCGCTGCTGCACGACGTCAGCGCGGCCGGGCTCACCGCCATGCAGCTCCGGGACAAGATCTCCCGGGCGCTCGCCGAGTTCCTGCCCAATCCCGAGGTCGCCGTGGCCGTCACCGACGTACACAGCATGCGGGTGTCGGTGCTCGGCGAGGTCCAGAAGCCGGGCGTCCTCGAGCTGCGCGGGACCACGACGATCCTCGAGGCGATCGCGATGGCCGGCGGCTTCCGCGACTTCGCGTCCCCCAGCAAGATCACGGTGATCCGCACCGACGCCGGTGGGCAGACGCAGAAGATCCGCTTCAACTACAACCGCGCCGTCTCCAACGGCAGCAGCGACGAGAAGAACCTCGTCCTCAAGCCGGGAGACGTCGTCGTCGTCCCCTGACGGCGCGCCATCATGACGACGTCACCGACCGCGTCCGTTCCCGCCCGTGGTGCCGGCCTCGCCGGCGTGCTCGAGATCGCCCGGCGCCGGCGCGTGCTGGCCATCGTGCCCTTCCTGCTCGTGCTCGCGGCCGCCGCGTCGCTGGCCTTCTTCCTGCCCGGCCTGTGGACGGCGCGGTCGCTCATCATGGTGGACCGCCCTCAGGTGCCGGAGTCGATGGTGAAGTCGACCGTGGTCAGTGACCTCGAAGGCCAGTTGATCAGCATGAGCCAGGAGATCATGAGCCGGCCCCGCCTGGCCGCGATCATCCAGCGCTACAACCTCTACGCGCGCGTGCGGCAGAGCTTCGGCATGGACGAGGCCGTCGAGCGGATGCGCAAGGACATCAAGCTCGAGATCCAGGGAGATCCCGAGCGCCGG
>Ga0137376_10001798_pt1 | contig 12316 bp, 11 predicted proteins | sample SagtaG_23_FD_104814 | JGI IMG/M metagenome (GOLD analysis project Ga0137376, IMG submission 104814) | Vadose zone soil microbial communities from Sagehorn Ranch, Mendocino, California, USA - Sage2_L_20_16 metaG | ecosystem: Environmental > Terrestrial > Soil > Vadose zone | place: USA...
CAACTATATTGCCCGCAGGCATTTGCCTGTCAAGGAGGTAGCCTATGAAATACGCCCTAGCTTTGATCACCGCGCTCGCGTTCCCAATGGCCCCGGCCCTGGCCCAGGATTTCGAGATTGGCCCTGGTGGCGTGCATGTCGAGCCATTCGGCCATCATTGGGATCATGAGCGCCATTGGGGCGGCGGGATGTGTCACCGCCTGCGCTGGCACTGTGTGCACAAGGAAGAGCTTGGCGAAGAAGGCATGGGGAACTGCGAGCGCTATCGTCGCGAATGCGGCGGCGACTAAAGCCACGCCGTTGCTATCCAGAGCAAGAATAGGATGGCCATGCCGCAGAGGATGGCGATAAATGGCGTCATATGAACTGAACGCCGGCGAAGAAGGCGCTCAGAATTCCACCATATAAAGCGCCGCCTTCGCAAATGTGCGCCATAGAGGCGTCTGGTTCTTTAGAGAAAACCCAGCCGCCGAGCAAAATGGCGACAAGAGTGAATATGATCGGCGAGAAGGTTGTAAGCATTCCGGCCTCCTATCAGACGTGGCCTAGCCATATGAGGAATATTGCAAAAACAGTGCCGACAATCATGCCGGATACGGTAGCTCCTATAGCCGCTACAGCAAATTCACGCATGATCGCGCCCTCCATGCGGAGATACTGAAGGGCATTTGCCCCCGTGTCAAGCGCTATTGGCTGGCAATGAAGGCGAAACCAAGGGCAAGCGCTGTGACGGCTATGCCGAAAGCGAAGGCGACGAGTTCAGGCCAATAGTGCGGCATCTTATCGCCGCTCAATTTACCTGCCCGCCTGACGCGGTGGAACAAGCAACATTCCCAGGCAATGACGCTGCGTGGCCGTTTGTCGCCACCACTCCATTGAGGACTGCGGTGCACTTGTTCCCTGTAGCGGTACCGATGAAAGTGCCGTTTGGTGCGCCACCCCAATATTCTCCATTGGCAAAAGCGTAGACAAACGCCCAATATGACGGGTTGCCAGAGATCGTGATCGAAGCCCCATCATTAAAGACTTCCGAATTGTTGTTCGTCATTATCCCGACGGTCGCATTGCCAGAGAGATAGATAGGTCCTGTGAGAACCAGAATTGCGCCGCTGTCACCTGCGCAGAGTTGATAGAGCGAGTTCTGCACATAGACATTGGCGCCGACAGTAAGGACCCCTGACTCCTGCGCGTAGACGCCGCACTGGCTGGGAGACGAAAGGTGAATGTTCTGGACAACGACGCCTTGGTTAATCGGCTCGAGCTGGCTCAGCGCATCCTGCGCCCCAGATGCCGATAGAAGGGCCGTGCCCGCCCCGTCGACAATCAGGTTGCCATGCCCGACGCCATTCCAAAGGCCAAGGACTGCTAGCGCTGGAGACGCTGCCGTGTAAGTCTGACCGGCGGTTAACTGAATGGTGATCGTGTGCCCATTGTAGTCATAGCCATTAGCGATGGCTGACATCGCGCCATTTGGAGACGCACACGGAGTAGTGGACGGTCCGCACGTTGCCGTGTCCGATCCAGTGGAGCTGTTGACGTAGAACGAGGTATTGGCCGTTAGCGCTGTGCGGGCCAAACTTGGAGTCGCAATGAGACAGCCTAGAAGGCAGGCAAGGGCAATCCTTGTCATTTACTACTCCGCGAATGTGGGCAAAAAGAAAGGCGCCGTCTGGGCGCCTGGGCTTGTCAAATTGAAAAGGGCGTCAGATCACTGTTCCATTGCCGAGATATCAACATTGCCAATGGCGCACGTACCGCTGCTTGACACTAACGCGAGATCAATCCACCTCGCGGTGTTCAACGTTTGCCCAGTAAGGACACCGGTGTTCGAGAATGGCATATTGCCGCCCGTGAGGTCGATTCTGGTTGACGGCCCCAGGGCGGTTCCGGCTAACGCTGCGCCATTAGTTGGAGCTGTGCCAGTTCCGGTACGAAGCGTCACGAAACAGCTCGACGACTGAGAAATGTTCCCGGTCACGACGATCATTATGTTTCCGGTTTTCGTAGGCGTGATAGTGCCTGCTAGTCCCATCATAACCCCAACGCCGCTTGTTGTTCCCGTTACGGTGGATACTGAAGTATTCGTCGCGCCGCCCGTGCTCGCCGTCACCTGCTGAGTGGGCCAAGATCCAGACATCGATATGCCATTACCAGCGGTAATGGCTGGCGACGCCGTTCCGTTGCCTCCGTTTGCAACTGGCAATATACCGGACACTTGAGTTGTCAAACTCGCAGTACCGGCAAGATTTGAGAACCCTATCTGCGAGCCGCCGATCTGATAATTGCCGGAGTTGAGGTTGAGCCCGCCGCCGGTAGGCAGAGTAAGCAACGCGCCATAAGCGCCGCCATTTATTGATGCGCTCCAAACAAGATTGCCGCTTGGGTTGGCGGCGCCCTGAACTGGCTGCAACTCTTCGATCACATCGACAGCCTGGCTGCCAGCAGTGGCGTTGGTTTTCCAGCCCTGGCCAGTCCAATGGACGCGAGGCGACCATTTCTGGTTGCCGGACGTCGCCGCCGTGGTATCCGTGAGGACCAAGCCATCCGTGCTCGTCGCCCCGATAGCCTGCGTGCCTGTGATGGCTCCAGAAAGCCCTAGGGACGTCAGGGTGCCAACACTAGTCAGGGATGAGGCAGTGACACCGGAATTGAGGGTAGCGCCGCTCAGCGTGCCCGCTGGTGCGATTACAGCGTTCGTGCCAGCGACCGTAATCAGTCCCTTGCCGTTCACATTGAAGTTCGGGATGGCGGTCGAAGAGCCGAATGAGCCAACGTTCGTGTTCACCGTGGCCAACGTGGAGGCGCAGCCAACGGATGTGACATCGCCAGTCAAGTTACCGCAATTTGCGATACTGGCAGTGGTTACGGCGGTAACAAGACCCTTGCCATTTACCGTTATGATTGGGACGAGCGAAGCGCTTCCAAAAGTTCCAACGTTTGAGTTAACTGTCGCAAGCGTTGTCACAAAACTGTTTGATGGGGTTGTGATATCTCCCGACAGCGCCGCCGTCTGAAGCGCCGTGCCAGAGAACGCGAGCGTCGCCCCAAGCGTAATGCCTCCGGCATTGGCGGTAGACCCGGACGAGTTCCCTACCAGGCTGCTAGCGGCAACCGTTTGGAATTTGCCATAAGTGACAGCGTTGTTCGCAATCGTTTGGGCGCAAGATCCCGCTGGCGCGGTCACGTCACCAGTCGCAGCCGGCAAGCTCGCGCAGGCGACGTTAAAACCTGACGCTGTGGTACCGCTGGTTAGTGTACCAGTTTGAGTGATGTTTCCTTGCGTCGCTGCCGGGATTGTCGATGAAATCGAGGGCACCCCACCGCTGCTCGTGACCAGCACTCCGTTGTTTGCGGTGGCGAGGCCAACGACTGTCGTCCCGGCCGCATTATACCAAGCAAGCTGGTTAATAGATGCAGCAGTTACAGTGCCGCCACCTCCACCGGTTGTACACGTGCCGCCAGCATCTATAAAATTGCCGCTAGCGTCGATCTGCACGCAGTGTCCATTCGTAAGCGTACCGGTCGCTGTCGCGAAGGTGGTTGTATTTCCAGAACGGGTTCCCTGTGCGACGGCGCTCGTACCGTTGCCTATGAGTGGCAAGTTGGCAGCAAGCGTGGTATCGCCGGTGCCCCCGTTCGCAACGCCAAGCGTTCCGGTGATGGTCGAGGCCGGGATCGACGGTAGGTCGGCGGCGACAAGCGCGCGGAATGTTGGGGTCCCGGTAGAGCCGTTTGGTGCAGCAAAAACCGTATTCGTCGTCTCGGTCGCTAGCGTCACGCCTAGCGTGCCCGCGCCAGTGATTGGCGAACCGGAGACTGCCATAATTGACGGAACCGTCATGGCAACTGACGTCACCGTGCCTCCGCCGGTCAGAGATATACAGCCAAGGACGCCGCCATTGTTATATAACCCAAACCCGCTCGTGCAGGTGCCGGTGATAGGGCTGCCGATGGTTAGGCCAACGGCGGCGCCGTTCTTAAAGTAGCCACCAGAAACATTTATCGTGCCGATGCCCTGCTGGCCGCCGGTTGGCGAACCCAAGGTGATGCCGCCATTGTTATAAAACAGCGACAGCGACGGCCCATAGCTCCACGGATCTGGAGGCGGCCCGGGGCCAGTTTGCTGCGCGTACGCCAAGCCGGCCAGCACGGCGAATCCTAGGATTGCAAGAATGCGCTTCATCAATGTGCTACCGTTCCACATCCTGGAATTTGCCAAATGTTGACATACGCAACATGGAACGGCACGCCAACGGCGCCAGCAATATTAACGACTATGCTATCTAGATCGTGAATGCTCCAGACTTCCGGACTTGCGGGCAGCGAGGATGGAGTCATAGTGCCGTCCGCCCATGATGTTTTGTTAGTTAAATGACTGCCCCTAGTCTTCGCTTCGGCGCCATCAAAAAAGATGTCTCTATAGCCAGTATTCGAATTAGCTGCGTTTCCTGGTACCCAGACGGCGCCGAGCGTATGAAACATAGTATTATTCCAGGTGATGGATTCTGCGGCGTTGCTTATGAAGATAGTGTTCACGCCATTGGCCGAGGCGCGACCGTCATTGAGGATACCGCAGAAGCCGTTAAGCTGATAACCCGATCCGCATGGACCGTTAAATGGGCCAGACCAGTCCCAGATCCCGGAGCCCCAATCATTTATTGCAAACCCGCTGGTATCCCACTCGAAGAAATCGTCCTCGATGAAATGGGTGAACCCGGCCGCCTGCCCCGGCCAGTGATCGCCGCCGACGTTCGCCCAATGGCCCACGTCCATAGACCAGAATGTTGGATAACCGCACGTGGAAGCACATGCCGCAACCGTCGGCCCATCAAACGCCATCTTGATTTCGAAGTAGCCTCCATTTCCGAAAGCTGTTCCGACCCACTGCTGCCCATTTGCCGCCCCTGAATTCGGGTAGGCCGTGGTAATATTGAAGCCGGCGCCAGAATTGGTAATTACAAGCCCATTTGCATCTGTTGTGAAATCGCTTGACGGCTCAGGTGGGCCGCCGAAGGGCTGGCGTAGGTACCAGTGGAAGCCAGGGTTTCCTGTATTGGACATGTCTATCGTTGAAGTTCCGACTGACGCAAAATTGTCAGATTGGACTAGTTGATATCCTGACGCCGCCGGATTTGTCGGATCAAAGTTTGTTGGCGTACATGGGAAGTTAGTTGGCGGCGGGCACGGCCCAGTGCAGCTTGCGTAGGCCGCACCGGCGGCAGCGAGCACGGTGAGAGCCGTAGTTGTGACGGCTATTATCTTTAGACGATGCGATATCATTCTTACCATATCCTTAGTCGTCGGGGAATATTAGATCACAAACTAATATGGCGGCTAACGCCGCTGCTGTTGCCCACCCGATCATCTCAATGTTGTCGATGTTAGTAAGTGTCCTTTTTGAGATAGTCGGCAGCGGCTATGAGCAAGTCTGGGTTATCTTTAAATCTGCCTAGGCCAGAATTGCAGCTCGTACACAGAAGACCTCTTACAACCTTCTTTTCATGGCAGTGGTCAACATGAAACGTTGCCGATACACCGGACGATGCTTTAACGCCGCATATCGCACATCCGCCGCCCTGGCGTTCGAGAATGGAATTATATTCACCCAGGCTTAATCCATACAGGCGCCTCAACACGTAATTTTTTCTGGCTTCCGGGTACCGTAAATTATAAGCCCGTTGCCACGCAATAAGCTTTTTAGAATGTCTCGCGTAATATCTTTTAGCATTCTCTGCTAGCCTTTTGCAGCAGTTCGAGCACGCCTTATGCGTGTTAGAGCTGAAGTCTGACAGCGGCTTCGGCACCTTGCATGCGCGGCACGTTTTCATTTGTATCTATTGCACTTTAATACATCTCAATGTATTACATTGCCATAGTTAATAAGTAACAACGGAAAATTTATGGTTGCTAGTCGCTGCGTTCACATATGTCGCGGTGACTTGCCCTGGTATCAAATTCCAACTTTGCCCCGGTTGAAGCGCTATGGCCGTCCCATTCGCGTTCAGGCCAGGAGACACGCCGGTCGGGTCGACAATAAGAGGTTCCGCTGTGCCGATCCCTTGGTCGCTCGCGGTGAGCGGGTTAACGATATACCCGCCATTGTATCCTGTTGGATTAGCGGTTGCTGCAATGACCGCCGTGCCGCCAACCGAGACGAAACTATGCGCGCCAGCTACCGGGACAACTGTCATTGGGCCTATCCTTAGTTATATTGGCAGCCGGTTGAGCTAACTCCAGCGACTGTTCCTGGGTAATAGCTTACGCCGCTGCCGAGCACTTCTATGACGCCATTAAGGCTACATATAAATTTCTGCCCGGTTACATTGCTCGGGTTTGCTATTCCGCTAAATGTTATATTGGTAAACCCGGCACCGCGCGCCACATCGAAATAGACCATGCTTAATGCATTATTGATGGTTATCGACGGGCCAAACGCGGCAGATGTAATGAACCCACCATAGTTTGCATCAAAGAGCGCACCGCAACCTGGGTTGCAGGATTCGCCGGTGATGCTACCCGATACGGTAAATGCCGACGTGCCAATATTGACGGATGACTGCTGGGCGAAAACACCGTCTCCGTAACAGTTTCCAAACCACATATTAAAAAGGGTTATCGAGGACTGGCCTGTTGCATACACACATGCGCCGAGGCTATCTGCCGGGGATGAGCCAGTTGCCGATAGCGTGAAGCCATTAAGGCTCTGTCCAACGACACCCACTGCCGTGACTGCGGAATTATTCACCGCAGAGATTGTGACGTTGGCCGGAGTGCCTGGACTGCCTACCCAGTTTACAAATCCATTGCCGCCGACCGGAAGGAGTATGAGTCTCCCATACGTGCCACTCGCGACGTTGATGGTGATGGTGAACCCATTTGCATTATACGCGCTGATAAAATTTGCCGCGTGCTGCAACGTTAACCAGCAGTTGGGGGATACCCCGCTGTTTGTATCATTCCCGGTCGTCGCCACGCAGTACGTTGTGTTGGTAAACAATATCGGCTGCGGCGCAATCGTGTTATGGATAACGTATTGAGTGCCGTCATACACGATTACAGTCAGCTGCCCGGCAACCATCTCTTGGCCGGTAAGTGGGGCCAGGCCGCTTTGCGTGGCCTTCTTAACCGCAGTTGCGGCCGTGCCGCCAACGGCAGCAGTCGCCGGCCCAGTGTTGGTCGCTGACGGCAGGAATCGGATAGGCACGCCGACTAAGTCGGCAATGGATGAGATGTTTGGCACCGAGACGATGACGGCATTTGCCGAACCGGTTGTCGTTGCTTGCCATGTCTGCTGAGCAGAAAACTGCGCGTGCGCCGGTATTGCCGACGCAAAAACAATCGCCAGTAATATAAAAAGCCTCTTCAAATTAAGCATCAGTACACGCCTCCGACGTCCCACACATTGCTTCCATAGTATGTGAAGGCCGCCCTCATGTGATCTTTGTTAAGCACAATGGTCGATTGATTGGATATGGTCATGCCGGCTGGGGCATTAATAGTAACAGGAAACGCCTGAAAGTTACCTATAAGATCTGAATATGCTACCATCTGGCCGATTGAAGCGCCGCCCGGCAATGTCGTCGACGATGCCGCCAAGGATGTAGTTCTCTGTAAGCCGACGGTTCCGTCCGTAGAGTTCGTTGTAAACACGCCGCTAAGAGTGATAATCCTCGGCGCGGACGGGCTTGCAGCGGATTGAAGGAAGGATTGCATCTGGCCAGCTGTAAGCTGGTGGATGAAGAAATCTCCGGCGAGCCAGTTAAGCGCCGTTGTGCCTTCTTGCGCTCGCAATATCGTGACAGTGTCTGTTGCGATCGCCGTTACATAGACAACTTCATTTAGGGTTTGCGTTGCGGCATCTATAAGGGTTGCGGCAAAAACCTGGCCGGTACTAGGGTTCGGGAACAAGGCGCCAGATCCAGGCGCCAAATTCGCGTTTACAGCAGAACTTGTGATTGCCCCCGCAAGAGTCGAGTTTGCGTTGTTTTTAAATATAAAAGTCGTCATAGCGCATACAGCCCCTTAGGATAGATTTTTACGATCACTGGAGAGAACTGAAAGGGTAACTCTAAGGCACCTGTATCCACCGCCTCTTTAAAGATAGTTGCTAAAGCCGGAACTACTTGGCTCGCGAACGTCGACCTGACTGAATTGTACGGCCCAAATTTATTATAGGACATACCAGGCATTGTAGGATTATATATTTCCGCCCTAGTAACTGTCCGAAAGCCAGAGATGATCGTGATGTTCAATTGCTGGTTGACGCCGAACGTCACGCTAATCGAATATGTCGGCCCGTCGAAATCAACGCCGTTCTCGCCAAATAAGAACCTCAAAATTCTGCGCTTCAGCCACAGTGGCGAGAAATACTTTCCGTCGCCCTTAAAGAAATGCCACGTGATAATGCGCTTGAAGATATCGTCTGTCGTAACGGTAACATTGCTAGATCCGATGAAGCGGAATCCGTTATAGGCGTTTTTCTCATTGAAAAATTGCGTGTTGTACGGGCCGACAGAGTGAAATGTGCCGGATGACAGAACTGGTCGCAAAATCCCATATATGCCAGCCGCGACCCAATCTAACAGCGAGCCGAAGATCTGCGACTGGGTATAAATTGGCAAGTTGATAGTGTTGAACCAATTTACAAACTCTTGCGTATAGGCATTATAAGCCACGACAAAAGCCTGAAGATCGTCATCGTCCGTGTACTGCTGATAGAGGTAGGCTGGCAGGGATGTCGTCAGACCGGTTGGTCCGGACGGCGGGAACACGCCGATAATTGGCGTGAGAAACGGCGGGGCTGGCTGCCACAGGATTGACGTGAACTTATGACCGCTGGTCGCGGCATTAACTAATATGCTGCTATTGCTGTTAGGTGTGGCGAAGTAGAACTGCCCAGGGAGAAGCTCGAAAGTCGTCTGGTTCGCGACAAGGCCTGGAGTTCCGACCTCGCTTAAATACAGTGGTTCAGCGACAGCGAGGCCCTGGTCACTCGCGTTTAAAGGGTTCCAGATAACGCCGCCGGAAACCAGCGCGTGAATCGCAGAAACCGGCGTTCCGCCAGTTATGACGACGTTGGCGTTACCGTGGAAAAGGTTGACTGGGGCGGGCGTAGCGACCACGGCCTACCCCTGTTCAATTACTACTAAGGTTGAGTTTGTAAACATAAAGGACTCCGGATCGCCAGCGATAATCCCAGTCCCGCCGGTCGGCGCAGTGCCGACACCATTGATTGACACGGCGAATATCATGCGTGTCAGAAGCGCCGGCGATAGAACCGATTCGATCGCGGTTTGAAATGTCGATTGCAGCTCAAACAGGTTCATTGGCTGCCCGACCGCGATGGAATTGACGTAGTCGACTAGCGCTGGATTGCCGAGCTGTTCCACAGCGGCGCCGCCTACGAAGTTAACGGCCGATGTGTTCCATGTAACAGTGATGGCGACTGTCTGCTGTGGCGGGCTTACGTACACAATTTGATAAGTGTCTGGGTAATCGACGATCGACACAAAGTTGTTGCGCAGATTTGGCGTTAGATATCCGCCGCTCATGTAAGGGCTGTATCCTGTCGCCGTATTCAACCCGGTGCTGAAATTCTTCTCATCAATAACCGTTACGGTTAGCGCAACGCCATTGATCTGGTACATTCCTAGCACATTGAATGGGGTAACGATTTGCCCGTTGGAATAGCCGTGATTTAATACCGTGGTCACCACGGCAGGGTTGGCATTGGTGATGTTCGTGATCGACATCACCGATCCGACGATCGTCGATGGATCGCCGATGGCCTGGAATATTGCGAGCGCGACCTGGAACGTATCGCCGCCTCCGACAATGACCTCCCAGCCACCTCCGGTTTGCTGGGCAACCGAAATCAGGTTCTGCTGGACGCCAGGCACATTGCCAACGAGCGTCTTCAAAAAACGCGGCATTCCTTGGCTAGCGGCAAGCCCGGCCTGTAGGACGCGCGTGCGGTAACTGGATTCGGTCTCCGCCGCTATCCCTGGCGTGCCAGGAGATGGATTGGTGACAGTGACATTGAAGCCGGACGGCACCGACGTGGCGAGCTGCGTCACCGTGCCCGCCAAGACCGCCCACGATCCAGACACGGTTCCGAAGGCGGTCACCGGAAGCGAATTCCCGGTGGCGCCACTTATAATGGCGGCCTCTTGCGTGGAATATTGAAACGTCCCGTCGGTGACCAGGAACCCGGCGGCGATGATGTAACCGGCGGGGCCGCTAAAGACAACGTTCACGCTCGTGGTAGTGGCCGCAGCAATGCCTACACCGTAGATTTGGCCTAGTTGATTAAGAAGGAACGGGTTCGCGCCAAACGGCGTAATCGAATTAATCAGCTCGACGCGGAACGAATCCATCTCGACGATGGCAGCGACGTCGGTGCTGCTAATATCCTCGACCAGAGTGCCAGGCAGGTTTGCCGTGTATCCCGGATTTGTCGCGGAGACTGACGCGAGAAGATTTTGCAGGATTGTTGTCGGAGGTATTGGCTGAAGGCCTGACGGCGCCATGACGGTGGGAAGTTCTGCCATTTATCAACCCGCACGCCAGTGTGTACCATCGCAGAACGCCGGAAAGACATTTGTTCCGCCACCAAGACTAGTCAAATCTGCCATAAATACTGGGCTACCTGTGACGTCAATCACGTAAGCCCTTCGCCCGCGATTGCTTGCAGGCGGGAAAGCCGCAATCAGACCGGCAATTGTATATGGATTTGTAAGAACGGTATCCGCCGATGCTACGCCTGTAATAGCGGCGCTTGTTCCAGTGATTGCCCCGGCCGGTGATATTCCTCCGGTACTGCCCCCACCACCGCCGCCGCTAGAAAAGATGCCGCCAAGAGCACTAAGAATTCCTGTGACGTTTGTATTGCCAGAAATATTAGTGTTGCCGGAGATATTTGTGGTTGCGCTGTTGATATTCGTCGTTGGCGCCGTTGCATTCACCTGCGACGATGACGTGAGCTGATGTCCATTCTGGCCGATAGCATGGCTATGCTTTCCCCCAAATACGCTCGCAAGCCAACCGATGATCCCGCTTCCACCCTGAGGGACTAGCGACGCCTGGTGTGTGCCATTCGTGCTATCGAGGGTTTTTGCCAACCATCCATTCTGCGGATGCAGAACATGGCTCATATTATAGGTTGGAGACGATGTTGGACCAGTCTGTCCTTGCGCACCTGTCGAGCTGGTTACGCCGTTCGTCGGATGGACTACGTGCTTGGCTTTTTTGTTCGTATCCCGGTGAATAGTCCCCGTCGGCCCATACCCCATTAGCGCCGTTTGGTCATCGGTCGGAGTGAAGTTAGAGTTACCGATCGGCGCGAAAACTAACGGGCTTAAGTTTCCGGGGTAAGTGAAATTAGCCGGCGTGTCTGCCCCCAGCCCAGAGATGTTCCCAAGATTGGCGGCGGCAGATGCGAGGACGCCCTTATCTCCAGGATTGGTCCCATCCGCAGGCTTGATCGGGTAGCGGATGTACTCTGACCCCCAGAGCGGCATCGTGACATTCGGAAGCGTCCATGGTCCTAGCGCCGTCCCCTGCGTCTCGAACTTCAGCTCCATGATCGTGTTGGACTTGTCGATCTTTACGACTGAGGCCGGCAAGTCCTTGGGGTAGTTTTGGATGCGGCCGGCAGCTTGCTTATTGGCGCCCTGGTTCTGCTTGACGCCATAGCTGTGTTTCTGAGCGTCATTCGCCATATCAAGTTGTGCCCTGATTCAAAAGCGCCTCAATCACCGTCACCCACGCGTCCCCTGACGGTTGGCGAAAATTACCAACATGCCGCAGCGATTGGATAGTGAAAGTGCCCTGGAATGTGAGCGGCGTGTTTAGACCAGACTGCGCATCGGCCGTTGTGATGACAGGAGTTGGCGGGAGGGTGATCTGATCACCAACCTTCAGGTCGCCCCGCATCACCGTTTTAATAGATATCGTTTGGAACGCGATCCATGTTGGTTGCCCAACAAGATCGATGAACTGGATCATCTTTGTGCCAGTTGGCGACGTCCCATCGTGGGCATCTATGCCGCCCTGTTGCATGCATAATCCGACACCTGGATAGCTTTGCTGCCCAGTCATGATCTGCTGAGTGATTGGGCGTAGGAACTTATTAAGTTCCTCCAGCGTGCCACAATAATGGATTGTGTCTTGAGGCGCCACAAGCTGCGAACTGATATTGATATTGGCCGTCTGCCCTGGATATGCAGTTTGCAATGTTTGCTGTAGAGCCTGGCTGAGAGGATCGCCCTTTTTCCAATTAAGAACAATGTTTTTTGGCGGCGGGTTTGGGGCATTA
>Ga0137376_10001801_pt1 | contig 12315 bp, 17 predicted proteins | sample SagtaG_23_FD_104814 | JGI IMG/M metagenome (GOLD analysis project Ga0137376, IMG submission 104814) | Vadose zone soil microbial communities from Sagehorn Ranch, Mendocino, California, USA - Sage2_L_20_16 metaG | ecosystem: Environmental > Terrestrial > Soil > Vadose zone | place: USA...
ACCTGATGTACGTATTATATAATGCCACCTATGCATTTAGTGTTGATTCTTATTGCACGACCCGATTAGGAATACGTTCGGCCATTTGCCCACTGTGAATATGATCACGGATATCTCATATTCGATCGCCGTGGAGGATGCGAGGAAGTCTGGAAACTTACCGAATATGACAAGTATTATCCTTCTCAGTCTTCTGGCGACGAGACATCCTCGTCTTCGCCAGCGGTGATCACCGAGGCTGATTCGGACGAGAACGAACGGCGTTGTCTCGATTGGGTCGATCAGCTGCGGCACATTGACTACGAGTTAGTCGATAGTGAAGAACAAGGCCCCATGAGTGGGCATTTCAGTCCTTGGGGCCTGCTTCACCAGCCAGAAGATACGACGGGTTTTAGGTTTGTTTACCCAATACTTCTGGTCGTATCATGGACAACGGCATACCTGTACGACGTGCGTATGGGGGAGATGGTTCAAGAAATTGTCAACCTACAAAATACCCTGCCCGACTATAGTGGTTCGTGTTCCTCTACTAGTTATTAACTGGATTGATGGGCTCCACTTGTAGTCTCCCTGACGCACACTGCCCTCGGCGACATAAGTTACGTAGACCACTCCTCCCAATACATTTTTATCTGCGGTGAATGGTCTCTCAGCGTATTCTCCCGCTTGACAGGCCGATGTGTTTTCGAAATATCCGATACTTTCGGCAACTATGCACGTTTGCGATGGAAGATTGGGGGCCACAGAAGGAAAAGGAGCAAGTCCTCGAAGTGCATAGGTGGATATGTTGATGACGACCCGGTGATAGCATGGGACAATGCAGGTTCTGCGCTTTACCAGCATATCCTCGTCAAGGAAAAAGGTAGACCGAATCCGCTTGCCGATCGGATAATTGCCTGTACGTCTCGTAATCTACCCTATCCAACTACGGTCACTAACATATCTGACAGCCCACGTCTCGTCCTGTGGGAAATATCTTGTCCTGTTGTTTGAAACTTCGCGGATACTCATTATACGTGACTTGGATCGTCTTTTCAAGGGCGAAATATCGCTCCTTGACTGTTCGGTCCAGGTCCAATTTGGGAAAGCATCGAGGTTCTCAAGGTATCTTGCATTTGAACACGGACGAATAGGAGTTGCTACCGTAAGTTGCTCTCCTTTTGTCGCTGCCTTTGTCTCAGAGTCTGTTACCAGCGAAACGGAGTCTTCATTGTTATCCCCCATCCCTCTTTCTTTTCTTCCGCACCGCTCTCCTCGTCCTCCTCACCACCTTCCGTTCTGCGTGTACATGTTCTCAACGACCCCTTCGCACTTGACAACATCAGCTGCCTACAGATGACGCAGACGGGGTTATTCGTTAACTGGTCCCCACAGTGCCCACTGACCTGCCACGAGTCTCTAACCCATCCAGAAAATCGCCGGAAGAAAATCTATGTAGAGCATGAGGATGTTTTTTGGAGAGGGTTGCGGGAACCGTTAGAGCTTATTCGTAAGTTCTTCTGCTTATTGAAGAAATACTTTTTAGGATGTGCCGTAAGGACTATGGAATGGTACCGCGTACATAGACGAAGACGGATCGGCGATGGAAGGTATGTTGTTGCAGCTTATTCAAAATGGGATAATAAGCTTAATTTCATTGCCATTGTAGAGCCGGGGGACTCGGACAGCGTGGTGTTGAGTGTTGACTTTGTGCCAACTTGAATAGTCAACGATTGGCAGCTCTTACTTTCTGTGCTAACAAACAAGTATTGGTGCACTCCAAGCATGCAATCCAATCACGGACCAGTGAGAAGAGGCCCTGACAGGTTCTCTTCTTCCATGATGAAGCAATGACGACTACGAGGTCAAATTCTCGGCGAAAGTTATAATCTGCAATTTTTTGCACATGTTAGAATGGGGCATGGCATCAACTCTAGTATCAGTATCATGATGTTCCATCAGATTTTGTCGGTAGACCGTAGGCCTGGCGAATTCGACTTGTGACGATTGACCTCGAAGAGAAATCCCGTGCGTCCGGACGTCTTTACGGATCGGGACGGATTGCCGGTATCCAAGGCCTTGCATAGCTCTATTTATTTCCCCGAATACGTTAGCTCACTTACATAACATTGTACTGGCCAATGACTCAACGAAGCTCGACAGCCCATTACCAACGTTTAGCTGGCACTTGAGTCCTGTAAAACACTGGTGAAAACATCCACGGACGTGCTATGCTCCGACTTCTTCACCGTCGGCCCAGGATCCTCTTGCCCTCGCTTCTTCCCAAGTTCTCATCCACCTCATCGTCATCGCTCTCACCACCACCACCACCACCACCGCTTACTGATCTCCGCGCGACAGCTCCATCGCACAATGCATTCATCCTCCTACGCTCATCCTATCCCCCGCCGACATTCCCCCCACGTGGGCCCGAGTCACAAGTGTCGAGACAGCTGCAGGTAGGAGCGGTCAAGTGGGGAGGAGTCGTTAATTGGGTATGGGACCGAACAAGAGATGCCTCGGAGCAGAAAGACGCAGAGGTCGGAAAAGAGAGCTACCGCGCAACTGTTTTCTCAAAGTATGGACGGCTAGAAGTTCCTCGGGTCTCCTTGGATAACGTGGACGTGGTAGGAGAGGAGATACAACAGTTTGCGCGCGATGGCCTAGGGAACCGGGAGCAAGAGAAAAGACAGCGCGATGAGACCATCCACTTGCTCGTGTGCACCCACGCGGCCAGGGATTGCCGGTGCGGCGTGCTAGGTGGGGCGTTTGTTCAAGCACTGAGGGAGGAGGTCGAACGGGTGCGACACGTCGGAATCAAGGTCAAAATAGGCGAAGTGGCCCATGTCGGTGGGCACAAGTGCGTTTTCTTATTTTCTCAGTTCGTTTCGCTTACTCTATGGTCGTTGCGCTAACAGGTATGCACCCAACCTCCTCGTCCACCCCTACGGAGACTGGTATGGTCTTTTGTCCCCCACGCAAGTTCCTCAGATCCTAGCTGATATCCGGACCACTGCCGAAACTCGAGGTGTTAGGCCATTGGAAGGGACAGAAGAGCCTGTCCTTGCAAGTCATGAGTTGAGAGAGCATTGGAGGGGTAGAATGGGCATGTCCAAAGAAGAGCAAGCCTTGTTGGCTGAAAAAATCGGGTTGGAAATGCCACCACCTTCAACTTAGATTGGCACCACTTGGGACTTGTAAGTCCTAACGCATTCTCCAGTCTCCTGGTTGATAGGTACCTGCCTCGCGGGGCCCACACTACTGGCTAGCTAGACTCTGGATTCCAACGTACTGGAGCGAAATCCGAGATATCGGGCAGTAATCTGATTGCTGTCATCTGTAAATTCGTAAAATCTGCACAATATAAAGCGGTGGCAAGATCTTCATTGGCTGGCAGTCCGGCCCGCATCTCGAAGCAAACATAGTAAATAGGTACAAATAACGCCGTGTCACCCTTCACCATGGACAAAGTAAGTCGATCTCGAGCGGTAAAACCTAGGTATGAAACTCCAACATTTTGTTAGGCACACACGCTCAAGGATCAACGTATCAACTCCAAGTCTCATTGGATGACGCGCCTAGTCGTAATCAAGGCCTATATGAGGAATGTTGTAGTTACTACGAAATATACCCCCGGATGGTGACCTGCACGTCGGGGCATACATCCCTTTTGGTGTCCTAATGGCATCAACTATTGTTTGCCCATCTAGATTCCGGAACACGCATATATGTCACATCGTGTGGAACTTTGAACACTGCCGTCTGCTGCAACGACATGCGGCTGCTCAAAGACCTCTCCCATCGATACTTCAGCTGCAAGAAGCACGGGCATCCAATATTGGATGCTTATGATTCGGTTTGAAAAGAGTTCTCGGATCATTACGATCGGGTCTTCGCAGTCCAGTCGAATATAGATTTCATCGTCTGAAGCATGAGATGCAGGATAGACTGGTATGACTTCACTGATCATTTTTCATCCGTTTTATTCGTGCAAGCGGTAACAGATCTCGAGAAATATAACTTCTATTTACTGTCTCCTGGCGTATTCGAACAATATATCTTCATATCGAAGTATGTCCCAAACACTCGGTTCTAAGCAGAATTTAATACTCTGAAGGCAGTACCCGCCTCTATGACCTTCTTCGGTCTCGTCAAGTAAGTGTTCGTCATCTCACGATAGTAGTGGCTGAGTGATCCTTCGCCTACAGCGTTGTCATGTCCTTTTACAAAGAGGAACTGAAAAATGACTCTATCAACTGCATCTCCAGCATAGCACGATGCAATGGATGGACTAAGTTGAATTAATATGCTGCTGATGAACTGTTGGACGCGCACGAAGCAGTTCTCGCTGTCCGGCACCGGATGCGCTACAAGCATAAAAACAAGCCAGCAAAGGATCGGTGTATTGTCACTTCTTGTTGCCGTGGTACAAGCTCGCTGATCTATCGCACCCTTCTGGAGATGCCTAGTAGTTGTGTTGCTGACTAGACTGATGCTTTTTTGGATCTGCGATTCTAATCACAGTTCGTATAGTTTTGAGCACATGCTTATCCCGAATGACTTAGGGCGTATCCCACGGAAGGATCTGGAAGGGTCATATCTATTGCGCTATTTGTGCGGTGGTCCTTGTTGAACAGCAGCCGCTGGTAGTGGCCCTAAGTATCCAAGTGGATTCAACCTTGTCCGCTAGGTATGCTTGATCTAATGAACTGTTTGTACGCGATGTGCTCGCTCTATATCAAGACTGGAGATGGTTGTGGTGCTGCTTGATTGAGGTGCCCGGATATCCCCATGGAAACCATTGACAACATTAACCGTCACCCCGTCACCCCAAAAAGACGCAGAACGACTCATGAAACGGACTTTTTAGCGCAGCGTATGACAAGTGACCCTGAAGGTCCTCTGCGGTGAGGTACAAACACTCAGCTTAGTGTCAGCATCTCCTTGCGGAATGGAAAAATGATGAGAGGATTGGGTGTAGCGCAAACTTGTTCAAACTCATCATCAATCGGTATCTTATAGAAGATGCGATCACAACATCTTGGCTTGTCGGTTCACTTACGGCGACTGTCTTATGGTACACGGGTGCGCACTTATATTTCGGCTTTGAACCATCAGTACTGTACGCCTCAGAGGGTTACTCGAATTGCAATTTCCACGAAATGCTTTGAAGTCGTGCTTATCCAACATCATGATTCATAGCCATGCCGTAATCACTTAATAAATTCGAACCTGCAGGAACGACTCGCCTGTCCCGATTGTTACGAAATGCAATTTCACTACAAAAATCTTAGTGCTCCAAACAATTCAACACTCCTTCTGCTTCGTTCGTTTGAACCTTCATCCACTCCTTTAGGTTTATTTATGATGTCGCCCTCGGCTTTCCGCCGCCTGTCTTTATTGCCCCCGTTCAGAAGCCCTACTCCTTCCTCAGCCCCCGCATCAGCAAGTGAGGACGAAGAGAGACATTTTTCTGACGACGCCAGCTCGCACCATTCTACTCAGTTGGTCATTAACGTTGAACCGCCAATGCCATCATTTCAAGTCAAGCGGGTCGATCTTTACTATAGCAACTGGTCGAAGTCATGGAAATATAGAGTAAGCGTTAACGTCATAATACGTTACGTATCGCTTAACATGCGTTCACGCGTAGAACATGAGCAACAAGGTTGCTGCCGAACCCCCTCCATCTACGCATACGTCCGTCACGTCAAATCCTCCGATGAATGATCAATGGAAGGATTACGCCTTGGTGCAAGTGTTTTGTTCAAACTCAATTGGCTAGACGGTTTCATTTACGTGTTGCAGGCTTGTTCGACTTATTCCCATGGACAAGCTCTCGAAGCCTTCTTTTCGATATATCATCAAGAGTACTTATGTACGAGCTGTCTGTGAGGATGTAATCCAGTCCTGGCCAGGTATAAAATGGGATGCTGAACCTCTCGAGGTTTGTTCTTAACTTCAATCGCCGAAGTGCGTGTCTTGAAATGTCGTGGACCCTATAGATATCGCCTCACGTCCTCATAACTTTCTACAAGCGTTTCTGCGCATACAGAGATGCACTTGATCTCAAGATAACGGGCAAACGAACAGCAAACGACAGCTATCTCTTGACTTCGGCATCCCTCATTATAGAAGCAGTTTCCCGCGATTTCGGAGAAACTTTGAGAGAAGTGGACCAGCTGCTCGCTAGAAAGGAAATAACGTGTAATCTTCTTCACACGCTTTACATACCTGGTTCTCTCGTTGTCGCTCAATGCGCGGATACGAAGCTTCCGAGAATTTTCCGCTTAACTTCCGTTGGAAAGGAGAATAGTGTACTGGAGTGCGAGAGCGTAGGCTTTGTGGATGATCACCCTTCAAGTCTTGATGTCAACTCGGAACGCTCTAAATATCGCGACGACTATAAAATTGGGAAAGTCAAGACTAAAATCATCCTTCGCGAGTTCGAGGGGACGGTCAAGGTTACAGACCTTGCGGCATACCCAATCATGTTCCATCCGAACGAAGCCAAGCTACGGGAGCAACTCAGGCAGTGTGGCAAGAAATGGATGAATCTGATTGGCGTCCACCACATGCAATATGATGGTCCCGGGATTGTACGATCAGCAAATGGTCCATTTACTCACAACGTAAGATTTGCAAGCACATTTCTCTGTTCGTCGTTCTCATTTCAACTCTAACAGGTCAAGAGTAGAATTATGGTCGACCGAAAGGCATTCCGCGAATTCCACTCCGACCCTTCGTCGCTCAGAGATGCCCAGCCTAAAGAAGTACAACCAACCTATGGCACCACGATCGCGAATGGTGAGCGCTGCGATTTCCATAACCGTTCTAGATCTAACTGTCAAGCTCGCCTTTTCGCACGCAGACGTACTTATTACAGATAATCTGTCGCCTAATGGCAGTGTTAAAGGCAGTGTTAAAAAACCGAGTCTCAGTGATGAAGATTTACTCCTAACTCCCACGGTAGTCTATGGCTTTAGTCTCTCAGACAAGCTTTGGCGTAAGTAGAATTCGTCCTTGAGAATGGACGGGTCACTGACGATGCTCGAATCAGTTGAATTTAATATCAGTTTAGTCACAAACGTAGAGTGGAACGATGGAACATTCAAAAACCTCGTTCTTCCGGCTGAGAAGAAGTCATTACTTCAAGCGATCGTCCATGCCCACCATAAGGGTTTGGGCTCAGATGACTTTGTGAAAGAGAAAGGACAAGGGCTAGTCCTTAATCTCTCGGGTCCCCCTGGAGTTGGTCGGTTCCTTCTCCAGAAATTGTGACACTTTCACTCAACGTGAACGCATAGGAAAAACTTTCTCAGCTGAAGCAACGAGCGAACATGTTAAGAGGCCTTTGTATGTCATTGGGTCGGGCGAGCTTGGGACGTCGCCGGACGTTTTGGAACAGAGGCTCAAGCGTATCCTCGATGTCGCGACTTCATGGAAGGCGATCGTCCTGATTGACGAGGTATGCGTGCGAGATACGCTCAATGCGAAGTCGCTCATTATGACGACAGGCAGATGTATTCCTACAGAAACGATCCCATTCTGACTTGAGCAGAAATGCTATGGTTGCCGTGTTGTATGTCTCCCCACACCTGGCATCAAGTTTTAGACTGATAAATTCTTTCAGCCTCCGCCAGATTGAATACTACCGCGGTATCCTGTTCCTTACGACGAACCGCTTGTCCGCTTACGACGAGGCCTTCTTATCCCGCGTCCACGTTGCGTTCCACTTCCCCGACCTGTCTGAGCAGTCGCGACAACAAATCTGGGCGGGATTGATCAACCAGCTCGAGGTTGGCTCCGTAGATGATATTACAACAAGCCAACTTGAACAACTCGCTAAGAGGAAACTGAATGGGCGGCAGATTAAGAACGCTGTGAGGACGGCGCAGTCGCTTTCAATGGCCAGAGATCACAAAGTTAGATTTGTTCACTTTGTCGAGGCGCTCAATGCGATAGAGGAATTTACTAAGGTCTCTTGTGTGGAAAGGACCAAGACGATGAATGTTCGACCGGAGGATGTCACTCTTATGTATAGTTTTTAATATCCCCTCGCCTATCCGATCATCGATGCTACCTTGCTAATGCCATTTTTCATCGGACTTTGAACAACTCATAATTGTGTCATCGCGGGATAAGGTATACGTGCATGAGAGGTGTTATTAGTAAGGTGCTCATTGACATATGCCATGTGCCAGAAGTCACTCAGTGTAATGGGCGGCGATCGGTAATAGATACCTTAGACCGCCGCGTGAGAGGATGTCGCCATACAAGAACTAGATGCAATCACCTGTTGATTCCTTCAAGTTCCAAGTGGCGATGTAAGTAAGTCTCCAATAGGAATCACATTTTTTATCTCAGGGTCTCATTGCGAACCCAAAAGGAATGTCACTTCAGATACCATCCGTGACCTTGCCCCTTTTGTTCCAAAGGAGAATCCGACGTCAAGAACAACGAGCCCACGTGGTCGCCTCAGGGCGATCGTCGGAATAACTCGTGTCGGCCATATGCATGTCAGCACGATATCCTGATATGTCCTATCTTTAAGCCTGGATCCGCATTTGTCCACACTCATGATGGGATTCGTGATCTCGTTTGATGCGGTATGGCCGGAGTGCTAGGCACTCCACCCCACAGCCGTAAATGCCCTACTGAACGAAGTTAGGCACAACGTTCCAATTCAGAGACAGCCGGAACTTCAACGCTCGCTGCCATGGACTCCACCCCTGGTGTGATATTTCTGTATGGCTATCCTATCCTTTCCAATCGTCTAATATCCACTTGATGATTCCAGATACTCGAACAAGAAGAATATCTAGTTCAGCGGTGGCTGGTTGATCACCGCGTGCTCATATCTTAAGTTTCAGTGAACCAGATTACATGTCGCTCAGTGGTCTCCATCAAATGATCATAGTGAGAAGGACATTTGACAGTTTGACTTACAACAGTTGGTGAGGTTCCTCGCACATGGTCACTATGCTAAATCTGCATAGTGAGAAACTGACAGTTTGACGTTCAATACGCTGTTCCTCATTCATGATTGCTGCATACCTCAAGCATATTTCCTACTGTCCGAATAATTATTCAACGGCTAGATGACTTACAACCTGAGGCTCTTACCTGGGAGGGGGTCACTCAACCCCACGTTTAACCTTGCAGTAGTGGATTGTGTTCAAGGTGTGTTCATTTTCACACACAGGGATACCATGACCGGCCCGGGAGACGTCAAGAGATTATTCATATCCTTGACTATCGCGTAGTTGCAACGCGGTGAACTATTTCGGGAGGAGTTAAAAATAAGATATGTGACAGGTCCTGGTTTAGTACCATACATTGACCGAAGTATAACTATTTACGGCTTTCTTTCTTAGTGCCCAACATCCAAGTCGCCTGTCAGATTGGATGAAGACAAAGGAGCCAATGGCAACATAAGCGATCGCTTTGAAACGGGTGGTAGCTTTGAAACGTATACGCACGTCCTTCATAATGTTCGTTACACGTGTACGTAGTGCTATACGAAAGTGATACTAGCTACACAGGACGGGCTGCGAGTACCGACCAATAAAATTTGGTTCCAAGGCCATTCGCCCAAAGTCTGGCTCCACATTCAGTTGCACCTGCTGTCATGCCTATCGCGCGCTATCTCGTGATTTCCAACCTTACGGTACATTCGTGGGTGGTACCAGCGCCCCCGAAATAGATCACATCATTTCTTGACCCGTTCAAATGTCCTAGTTTAGATTATGGTAATGCTACCACATGCAGGCGACCCTTTTCTGCCACTATGTAAATCAATTGCTTCTTCACACGCCTTCACAGGGTGTTTTAAGTATAAGAATAAGACCGAGGTCGTCGTGGCAATCTTCAGAACCTAATGGATTCCAAGGATCCCTTACCCGAGGCCCCCTCAGCAGAAGTGGTCTTCGAGGACTACCTTTTCTATGCGACACTGCAACGACAAGAAGAGGATTCCGTCGGTCGGCAAACCTCTTCTCAAGGTTCCGACAGTTTCAATGTCGCGGAGAAAAAGACCTGGTTTGTCCAGGCCATGGCGCCAACCGAGAAGGGGCATGATGCAAATGTGCAGTATCCACCTATGACTGTGGACGAAGCTGAGCGAGCAAACGCTTCTCGTGCGTTACGGTTAGCTTCGTGGGTGTCAGTCTTCTATTTGATTACCACCGATATCCTTGGGCCGTTCAATGCTCCCTATGCCATCTCCCAGGTCGGGTGGGTCGCTGGCGTCGTTCTCTACTTTATCAGTTCAGTGCACTTTTCGCAGTCAGTTATTTACGGATATCTAACCGTGTTTTTACCTAGTGGGCGTCGCCGCCACCTACTCCGGCCTGATACTCTGGACATTATTCCTCCGGCTTGACTCCCTTCGTTATCCGCTTAAGACCTATGGTGATGTGGCAGAACGGATCTATGGAAAATTTGCGCGACATCTTTGCAACGTTTTGCAATCCCTACAGCTGATCATTAATGTAAGTGCACACTCTACCAGCATGACAACGCACTAGATGAGGTGGGTATTATTTTTCTTCAGGTTGGCCTTATTTGTCTTTCGAGCGGACAAGCACTATCCCAGATCAGTAAGGGGAAGGTAATTTAAGTTGATAGTTTATGTGACATTATCTCATAGCTACCGTAGCTGTGTTTCGCAGTGTGCATCGTTATCTTCCCGATAATTGGTTTTATAATTGGTCAGATACGGACTCTTAAGGTAAGAGATCTGTGGAGTAAGTGCTTGGAGATATTGATTATCTATTGATCCAGAATTTTAGCTTCTTGGCCAATAGTGCGGTGTGGTACGTCTATTTCTGACGTTGAGACTCACGACTTAATTGCAAATCGCTTGCAGGATAAATTTGGCCATTATATTCATATCCATGGGCTTCGTTGCTCATAGTCCACCAAACTATACTGCGGCCCAAACGTCGTTAGGAGTTAGCCCAGGGCCTGTCGAAACGCAAAAATTCGTCAGTTTGCCCCTGTACTCAAAGGTAAGTTGACGTATTCAGATTCTCGAATGCTTTTTGACGCTTCACTCACTGATTAGATCAATGGCGTCATGAATATGGTTCGAGTTGTAGCTGAACTTACGCTGTAGTACTTAACCCTCTTTGACAGGTTTTCGCTTACGGCGGAGCCATGATCTTCCCTGAGATAGTTGGTGCCCCTACCTTTGACCATTGGCTTTGCTTATTATGCAATCACTATAGATGGCGGAGATGCGACGACCGATGGATTTTTGGAAAGGCTTTGTTGAGTCGTTTTTGCCAAGTTCAAAAATAGAGAGCTGACAAAGCGCATCAGTCAATAGCTAATTTACTCATCTTCGTCGCGTACATGCTCTATGGTTGTTTCGTTTACGTGCGTCTTAGGCCGTGGGTCGCGAAAAATTGATTTATCATGCAATTGTTGCAGGCATTCCAAGGACAATTCACTCTACCCTTGGCGTACCAGGGTGTGAGTAAGTATTCGTGGCAGACAGTAGGTCAGGCAGTAGTTCATTCGTCATGTTTTCTTGTTTGACATATTGCTAGGCAACGTCCTATCCCTCGTTTCTGGTATCATTGCTGCTGGCCTCTACGGTAACATCGGGATCAAGGTCATCTACATCAATGTCGTTGAGGGCGTGTTCCACGGTCCCCATTTTATGACTCGGAATGGAAGGATCGTTTGGACAAGTGAGTCTTTGTTAGGCGTCGTCCAGCAATGCTAACATATGCTCTTAGTCTCTGTGTTCGTTTATTGGTCAATTGGTTCGTACTAAATATCACATTTGTAACCGTGACCAACCTCCTTACTCCAGCATTCATCATTGGATCCGCTATCCCTCAAGTCGCAACCATCACTGGTCTGATCGGTGCAATTGCTATTATGCAATTCTCATATACCTTCCCACCTCTTCTTCTTTTCGAATATAACGTTATAACGGACGCCGCTGGTGAAGATCACCCCCACGTTCCCGGGAGCGGGGGAAAGGGCCGGATCGATTCATGGAGAGATTGGTCTCGCTGGAAGAGAGTAAGTGTCAAGTGCCTATCAATTGCTGATAGCAAATCCGACTTTTGTCTACAGGGGCTTTTCGGTGGACCATGGTATACCACCTTATTCAAAACGTTCAATCTAGTGCTTGGCTTAGCAGGTCTTTCCACTGCATGCCTCGGAATGTGGGGAGCTGGTGAAGCAGTCAAAGCGACGTTTCAGATTGCAGGGGCGGCAACTTCGTTCGGGTGTACCGCACCTGTCTAATGTGGAACGCTTCAGAAGCTTTACCGTCGCTTTTGGATATAATGGATGTAAGATAACTTTGTTTTGATA
>Ga0137376_10001806_pt1 | contig 12306 bp, 10 predicted proteins | sample SagtaG_23_FD_104814 | JGI IMG/M metagenome (GOLD analysis project Ga0137376, IMG submission 104814) | Vadose zone soil microbial communities from Sagehorn Ranch, Mendocino, California, USA - Sage2_L_20_16 metaG | ecosystem: Environmental > Terrestrial > Soil > Vadose zone | place: USA...
CAATTTCGGATTGGTCGTAAACAGGCTGAAATCGGTGTAAATGCGTGCCGTCCGCGGATGATAATTGCCTGTTCCGAGATGCACATAGTGGCGCAACCGGTCGGCGTCGCGCCGGACGATAAGAAGGGCCTTACAATGTGTTTTTAATCCGACCACTCCGTAGACCACATGCGCACCGGCTTCCTCCAGACGTCGCGCCCATTGGATATTGGCCGCTTCGTCAAAGCGTGCGCGCAGTTCAACCAGGGCCGTGACCTGCTTCCCCGCGCTGGCCGCATTAATCAACGCTTCGACAACTGGCGAATCGCCACTCGTGCGGTAAAGAGTGATTTTGATGGCGAGCACTTGTGGATCGGTGGCGGCTTTTTCAATCAACTCGACGACCGGATCGAAGCTCTCATAGGGATGATGCAGCAGCACATCCTGTTTCCGGATGACTTCAAAAATGTTTGCGTGGACGGGCAAGGCCGGGTCGCGCACCGGTTGGAAAAGACGGTCTTTCAATTTCGCGAAGGCATCATTGACGACAAGCGGCATCAAATGCGTCATCGAGAGCGGCCCGTTGACTTTGTAAAGATCGGCTTCGCTTAGATCGAAAAATTCGAGGAGCAATTCCCGAAAATCTTTTGGGCAATCGGCCTCCACTTCGAGACGCACCGCATCGCCACGGCTCGACCGGCGCAGCTCATATTCGATACTGCGCAGGAGGTTTTCCGCTTCTTCATCGTCGACATAAAGATCGCTGTTTCGGGTCACGCGAAAGGCGTGCACACCTTCGAGAATTAACCCGGGAAAAAGCTCGCCGATGTGGTGTTTGATGAGCGAAGCAAGGTAAATGTAGTCCCACGGCTCATCTTCGCCTTTTCCTCTCGGCATCAAGATCAAACGCGGCAGTACGCGCGGAACCTGTACGATCGCGTGCAGAAGCTCGCTGCCACGCTGCGTTCTGGCGCGGATAAGAAGGTTATGGCTCTTGTTCAGTAGCTGTGGAAAAGGGTGGCTCGCGTCCACCGCGAGGGGCGTAAGCAGGGGGAAAACTTCTTCGTGGAAAAAGCGACGCGCCCAAGCTGCCCGCTTGGCGCCGAGCTGGGCAACATCGTGCACACGAATTCCATGTTTCGCGAGGGCCGGCGCCAGCTCCTCTTGCCAAAGAGCGTACTCAGTCGCCACCAACTCGTGCGCGGTGCGCTGAATGGCGTTGAAGGTCTCCGTCGGGCTCAGGCCATCTGGCCCGACGTCGCTCGTTTCGCTTTCGATCTGTTGCTTGATACCGGCAACCCTGATCTCAAAGAATTCATCCAGGTTGGAACTGAAAATCGTGAGAAATTTTACTCGCTCCATCAGCGGCTGCGTCGCGTCTTGCGCTTCTTCCAGAACGCGCCGGTTGAACTCGAGCCAGCTAAGCTCGCGATTGATGAAATTCTCCGGCGCGGAAAATTTCTTGGCCGGGGTTTCCGCTACTGTTTCCGGAAGCGGAATGATGTTTGTCGCACTGCCGGGGGACGAGGGTTCGATTTTCGGTTGCATCGACGAATCATTCTTTACGGCAGCAGCTACTCGCCGATGCCGATGGAGCGGGTGAGACGTTGCAAGACGCTTTTGTGCTCCGCCTTTGCACCAGTGCTCGGCGGCCAGCACTCGACAATGTCGAGGGCCAGAAACCTAAACAAAGTCAAACGCGCGAATTTCAAATCGAGCCGCAAATTTTTTGCGATCTGTTGAATTGAGCGAACTCCGTTGAATTGCGAGGCGAATTGCGCTTCCGCCACGGTCAGGCGAAGGTTTTGCACGCGATCGAAGCCGTCACGGGTGTAAGCGGGAATGGAGGCGGGATCGTAGTTTGCCTTGTCACCCAAGTCCTGAAGTTGAATCAAGCGCAACGTCGCGAGCGTCCACTGATCGGCATCGGGCTCGGCAGGAATTTCCGTGGCGTAACTCGGGAGGACCGCACTTTGTTCAAACACAAACCGCACTCGAGGCGCCGTCCACAATTCGGCGAACAGCTTTTGGCCATAATGCTGCACTAATTGAACAGCCGGTTCCTGCAGAATGTGGCCGGCTTGCGCCAGAGTGATGAAAAGCGGGCAACCAGTCTCCCGCTGTTGCGCGCGAGCCTCGTCGATCTTCTCCTGGTCGACGTTGACCAGGGTGATTGGCGCCTCCGAACAATAGAGTTCCGGATCGCGCGTCGTGGCCAAAACGATCTGCCCGTTTCGGGCGAGCAGTTCGACCGGCTCTTTGCTCCAAAACGACCGCATCGTGCCAGTGAGTTTTCCGCTGGCAATCGTCTGAAGCGCCCAATTAAGCGAGAAAAATCCCGTGTCCCCGCAAAAGTACGCTCCGCCTGTGACTGATTCATCATGAATATAGTCCGGCTGAACGAAGGGCGCGCTTGTTGGCTCAAAGTCGGGAGCACTTTCCGGAACAGGCTCAGCTGTAGAGGTTTGGTCAACATCGCCGCTCGGCGCCAGTGACGTCTCTTCGGGCCAGACCGGCTGGCTTTGCGGCGCGCTCCACCACTCCTGTGGTTCCGCGGCTGGTGCTGCCGCGAGCGTCCCGGATTCCTCTGCCGGAGGGAGGTCCGGCGCCGGTTCTTCGGTGCCGCTGCTCTCTGATTCCTTTTCGGCGGCGGCGGCGCGCGTGGGTTCGTCCGGTGATTGGGGCATATGATTCTCCACGGTTTTAATAAGCAAATCCGAAGTGAACGGTTTATTCAAGAACCCAATCACTTTGGAGTTGTTCATCTGATCAGGCTGCAAATCGGAGCCGAGAGCCGACATGTAGACCACCGGAATGCCCATCGTGGCGGGCTCCATTGAAAGTTTTCGAACCACTTCGTTTCCCTTCATGTCTGGAAGCACGTAATCGAGCAGGATCAAATCCGGCGGGTCGCTCTTCGCCGCCGCCAGGCTCGCGGCCCCAGTCGATGCGGTTGCCACTTCGTAATTTGCACCCGTCAGGATTTCTTTCACGAAGCTCAACAGCATCAGACTATCGTCGATCACCAGTACCTTGCGCTTTGATGACGGCAATCGCGGAGGCGGTCGGCGAGAAGCCGCCCCACGCTCATCCGCTTTTCGCACCGCTTCCATGAGAGAAACTTGCCAATCGAGATTGATCGTGTGCGGGATCGAAGTGGCGGAGATTTCCGAAATTGTGCCGCCTTTCCAGGTAACAATCTCACTGAAGGCCTCCATGCCTTGCTTGTCTCCGGCCGTGGCGTGTCGAACCTGACCATCCTCAAAAAAAACCCGCCCTTTCTCGCCGCTCGGACCGGTCAACTCGATGGCGGCGGTCGCGCCGCTCATGCACTTCAGTTGAATAATATCGGCCACGTGCAGATCGCTCAGCGTGCCTTGGAATTTTTCGCTCTCACGCTTGCCTGACGGGCGCAGGAGCGCCCGGACCAATTCCATAAAGTCCGCAGGAGGAAATGGTTTTTCCAAGAAATGGATCGCGCCGAGTCCGGCAGCCCGTTCCCGCGCAGCGGCGAGATGAATTGCCGTTAAAATAATGGCGCGGGCGTTGGGATGACTGGTGCGCAAATCGCACAGAAACTCCTGCCCGAGATCATAAGTCGCATCGACATCGAGAACAAAGAGGTCTGGCTTGATACCCAGCACCATCCGCTGCGCATCCTCCAGGGAGCGCGCCCGATCCACGATCGCGTCCGGGGCGACTTCGCGCAAAGCAGTCAGAATCGCCGATGCCAGCTGTTCATCGGGCTCCAGCACGAAAATTCGACCGTCACTTGAGCTTGGCGGATTCATTCCTCCCGATTCGAAAACAGGCCAGGCGTTGGTTGTGCCCGCGCAGCATGTTGAACCTTACGAAGGCCTGCTTCTCGCCGAAATGCAAAGTATTTCTGCGACTGGTCAGCCATCGTGCCTAATTCGCAGCGCCTAAAAGGTAGCGGCGATTGCGCTTGCGTTTTGTTGTAGCCGGGATCGCTGATCCCGGCGTATGTGCGGTTTATTCCGCGCACAGCGTCACCCATTCCGCTACGACACCGCGCTTTAGGAGGCAAAAAGCCTGCCGTGGCATCATGCGCTTGCGTTTTGGAGTGCGGCGGTGCTCCGCCGCTTTGTCCCCCGTGTTTACGACTCGACTAACGGAGCAAAGTCATCACTCACCCTGATCGTGTCCGTTCTACACCGATAGATGGAACGTACCATCGCAGGTGATGCCGCGCCTTCAAACCATTGCGCCGAACACCATGGGTATTTGTTTGCTACCGGCACCAACCCATGCCTTACCGGATTCTGATGCACGTAATTTAAACGGACGAGATAGGACGTCTGATAGGTAAGCCTCGTCTCCCAGAAATTGTGCCACACCTTGCGACCGGGTGTTTTGTCGAGCCGATTGACCCAACTGGCGGTTTGGGTGTGAAGCGCGCCTAGCATTTGCGACAGGCTGGTGGCTTCGTCCGAATTGCTGGGTGAACGAGCTACAAAATGATAATGATTGGAGAACACGGCCCACGCTTCCAGGTTCCACGAGAACTGCCGTGCAACACTCAGGACTCCACGGTGTAGTACGTCAAGGCGTTCCGGTATGCGAAAGTGATGCGCTTTGAGGTAAGTGCCGGCTGTGACGAAGTAGGTGCCGACCTCGGAGAGTTGATGAGTTGGGGCGTGCGGCCAGGGAATCGCTCGCTGAGGCATCTGGCAAGACTGATCAGAGGTTGGGCGGGAAACAATCGTTTTTCGGCTGCCGCGCATAGATGAAAAGCGGCGGAGCACCGCCGCACTCCAAAACGCAAGCGCGCGGTGCCTACCTGGCGGCAAAGCGTGCCGCCAGTTCGCGTCGGCTTGTTTTGCCGCGCGCATTTACCGGAATCTGATCGAGCAAAAATATCTGTTTGGGAACCTGCCAGGCGCTCAATCGGTTTCGGCAAAATGTTAGCAGCTCGGACTCACGAACATTTGCATCCGCGACCACGCAAGCGGCCACTTCTTCGTTGCGCAGTGCGGATTTTCTTCCAAAGACAACCGCCTCGCGGACGCCCCCAAACTGCAATAACTGTGCTTCCACTTCCGCCGGGCTTACCTTCTTCCCGGCGACATTGATGACGTCGGAAATCCGGCCGACGATTGTGAATCCTGAGCTGTGTCGGGCCAGCAAATCATCAGGGATGAAAATACCCCGGCCCAATCTCTGTTCGTCGGGTTCCGGAAAATATCCATCGCCCACGGCGGCGCTGCGAACGCGAATCTGACTTGATTCCGCGGGCGCATCGATCAAGGAGATATTGACGTTATCAATCGGCGCACCGACAAATCCGTCTTCAGACGCAGCGCCTTCGCGATCATAGCAAATCCCACCGCACTCGGACGATCCATAGAAGGAATGAATCGGTAGGTTAAACTCCTCGCGGAAGTTTTTTGCGGTCGCAGCCGTAAGAGGGGCGGCCGCGGAAATACACAGACGGAGGTTTGGCAGGTGTGGGCGCTCATCGAGTTCGCAAAATGCCTGATAAAAAACAGGCATCCCGGGAAAAACTGTTGCTTTGGTTTGGGCGAGATCGTTGAGCACAGCACGGGGCAAACGATCGCGGCTCAATACCATCGATACGCCACGGGCAAGCAGCGGCGTGAGCAAATTGCTGAATCCATAAGAGTGCGAAATCGGAATAACACCAAAATTGAGATCGGCATCGCTTATGCCCATTGTCCGGCAGATATTTTCACAATCGGCCAGGAGCTGTTCGCTCCGAAAACGAATGGCGCGCGGCAGGGCGGTCGTTCCCGAAGTTAACTTGAGAAGCGAGGGCTGATTCGCAACCCAGTTTGGTGGCATACGGTTGTCGAGTCGATAAAGAAGAGCACGGGCAGGTTTTTTTGGGTCAAAGCCCTCATCCTCGTCTTCTCCCGAGGGGAGAAGGGACCACCTCTCCCCCCGGGAAAGGGCTGGGGTGAGGGCCACTGCAGGACTCGCGACCAAGCCACTGCCGCCACAGACTTGCATAGACAAATCGCGTTCTTGTTCGCTGATCGATTGCTCCAACGGAAGAGCGACAAGTCCTCGCCGCAAGCAGGCGAGCAAGATCGACGGCCAATCCTCATGGTTTCCGATTTGGATCGCAACAACTCGGCCACGGTCAAATGCGCCAAGCCTCGTTTCATAAGTGCGCGCCTCTTCTTCGATCTGCCGAAAGCTGCGCAGGGCCGCGCCATTTGTATCAAAAATGGCGGAGGTATCGCCCTTTCGCGCCAGAGTTTTTCGCCACGCTTCCAGGAGCGGATCGGATGATTTCATCGCTTGCGAAAAGGCTTGCCTACGCGTAAGTTCCGCGCTCGTTCGCAATCATGAAAACGGGCATTCATCCTGAGTATTACGAGACCGATATTGTGTGTGCATGCGGCGCGGTCTATCACACGCGCTCGACACGTCGGGACATTAAAATCGGCATCTGTGCTGCTTGTCATCCATTTTTCACGGGCGAACAGAAGTTTGTCGATACGGCCGGTCGCGTAGAGAAATTCACTCGTCGCTACGGCAGCACCAAAGCCACGCGCGCTTCCCAGAAAGCTTAGCTGATACGTGTAGCCGCCCCGCTCTGTCGGGGCTCGGCGATCCCGCGGTCGCGGGACCGTGGCTACAAAGCGACCATGGACCTTAATTTTTTAATCGAACGCAAACGCGAACGCTTCGCCGAACTGGATCGTGAAATTGGCGACCCGTTGCTTTTTTCCAATCGCAAACGGGCGAGCGAAATCATGCGGGAGCACGCCAGCATCAAGCAGCTGCTGGAACGATGGAATGAGCTGGAAGCGGCGCGCAAGCAGCTCGACGACAACCGTGAGCTGGCCACTTCGCGCGACGTGGAGATCGCAGCCATGGCTGACGACGAGATTCCCGATTTGGAAATGCGCGTGTACGATCTGGAGCGCGAAATTCAGATCGCACTGCTGCCGATGGATGAGACCGAGGAGCGCGATGCCATTATTGAAATCCGCGCCGGCACCGGAGGCAACGAAGCTGCTATTTTTGCGGCTGATCTTTATCGGATGTACAATCGCTACGCCGAATCTGCCGGATTAAAGACCGAGGATCTTGAGTCGAGCCCATCGGAACTAGGTGGATTGAAGGAAGTGATCTTTCGCGTCTCGGGAGAATCGGTTTTTCGAAAATTGCGATACGAGAGCGGGGTGCATCGCGTGCAACGGGTCCCGGCGACGGAAGCCCAGGGTCGAATTCACACATCCACTGCAACGGTGGCAGTGTTGCCGGAGGCGGAAGATGTTGACGTTGAATTAAAACCCGAGGATCTGCGGATCGAAGTTTCGCGGTCCGGCGGCCCCGGTGGGCAAGGTGTAAATACAACCGACTCCGCCGTGCAAGTGTTGCACATTCCCACTGGCACGATCGTGCGCTGCCAGGATGGCCGCAGCCAACTGAAGAATAAAGACAAGGCGCTTAGCATTCTGCGGGCGCGTCTTCTGGAAAGGAAGCAGCGGGAGGAAGCGGAAAAATACAGCGCGCAACGTCGCGGCCAAATTGGCACCGGTGGGCGGGAAGAAAAAATTCGCACCTACAACTTTCCGCAGAATCGGGTTACCGATCACCGCATTGCCTTAACGCTCTACAGTCTGGACCGCGTCATGAACGGGGATCTCGGCGAAATGATCAGCGCCTTGCAAGCGGCCGACATGGCAGAGCGGCTGAAGGAATCCTCGATCTCGGCGTGAATTCCGGCCCATCTTGTGGGGCAGAGATCTTCGCCGCCATCGAAGCGAAAGGCGGCCAAAATAGCCGCCCCACAATTATCGGTGCGCGCGTCCCTCCATTATGACCCTTCTCGATGTGCTGCAGTCGACGACTGATTATTTTAAGAAGCGGCAGATCGAGCATCCGCGGCTAAATGCCGAGCATTTGCTCGCCCATGTTCTTGGCCGAAAGCGACTCGAGCTTTATCTCGATTTCGAGCGAAATCTTGCCGAATCCGAACTCGTGCCGCTGCGCGAGCTGGTGAGGCGCCGCGGTCAAGGCGAGCCGCTGCAACATTTGCTCGGCACGATCGAGTTTTGTGGTCTCACATTTTTGTGCGATCGACGCGCCCTGGTTCCGCGGCCGGAAACGGAAGAGCTTGTGGAGCTCTTAAGCTCCACATTCCAAGCTCCAAATTGCAAACTCAGAATTCTCGATGTCGGAACCGGGAGCGGGGTGATTGCGCTCAGTCTGGCCGCGAGATTTCCTGAAGCGGAGATCTATGCGGCGGACATTTCCGAGGACGCACTGGCGCTGGCACGGGAAAATGCTGAAAGAATTGGGTTAATCGACCGTATTCAATTTGTTAAAACCAATCTACTTGATGATCTCGATAACAACTTTGACCTAATTGTGGCGAATCTGCCTTACGTCTCTACAGCCGATCGAAATAATCTTGCGCCTGAGGTGGGACACGATCCCGCCGTGGCGCTTTTCGCAGGTGAGCGGGGCGATGAATTGGTTCGCGAATTAATCGAGCAAGCGGCCTCACAACTACGATCAAACGGACTGCTTGCGCTCGAAATTGGCGTAGGCCACAGCGAACCACTTCGGGAGTTTCTCGCACAAAAAAATTATCACGACATTGAATCAAAAACGGATTATTCAGGTACTCCGCGTTTCCTTTTTGCCAGGTATGGATAAAATTCTCATCCACGGCGGACATCCGCTCTCGGGTTCGATCAAGATTAGCGGATCGAAGAACTCGGCGCTGCCGATTTTGGCTGCCACGCTACTCACGCAAGAGGAATGCATCATTCGTCGTGTCCCCGACCTGAGCGACACGCATTACATGCTGCAAATACTGACGCACCTCGGCGCTCAGGTGGAACGCGCTAGCGGCACGGTCAGCGTGACAGCGGAAAAGGTGAATTCGGTCGCACCCTACGATGTGGTCCGCAAGATGCGCGCTTCAGTCTGCGTTCTCGGTCCGCTCCTGGGGCGTTGCAAAGAGGCGACCGTCTCGATGCCGGGTGGTTGCGTCATTGGTGATCGGCCCATCGATTTGCACTTGAAGGGATTTGAAGCGCTCGGCGCAGCCATTCGCGTTGAGGGCGGAAACGTAAAAGTTTTTGCGCCAAAATTAACGGGTGCGGTGATTAATTTGCGCGGGAAATTCGGCCCCACTGTTCTCGGAACCGATAATGTGATGATGGCGGCGGTCTTGGCGGATGGGACCACGGTAATCGAGGGGGCAGCTCAGGAACCGGAAGTTGTCGATCTGGCCGATTTCTTAAACAAGATGGGCGCTAAGATCGAAGGAGCTGGAACACGTCGTCTCATAATCGAAGGCGTGCCCGCTCTTCATGGTGCCGAGCACGACATCATTCCAGACCGAATCGAGGCCGGCACATTTCTGGTCGCGGGAGCAATCTGTGGCAAAGGCATCAGCCTGAAGCGCGTCGAGCCGGAGCATGTGCGGTCGGTCACAACGGCGCTGGCCAGTTGTGGTTTCCGCATTGAATCGACACCCGATTCGATCACGGTGTCTCCTAATGGAGACACCAGACCGCTCGAGATCGCGACCGAGCCGTATCCAGGGTTTCCTACCGATATGCAGGCGCAAATGTGTGCGCTGCTTTCGACTACCGAAGGGATCAGCGCGATCACGGAGAATATTTTTCCGCAGCGCTACATGCATGTGGCGGAGCTGAAGCGCATGGGCGCGCACGTCGATCTGGAAGGAGCGACTGCCATAATTAAAGGCGTTGATCATCTCTTTGGGGCGCCGGTTATGGCGAGCGATCTGCGTGCCTCGGCTGCTCTTGTGCTCGCCGGATTGAAGGCAGACGGAGTTACGGAAGTTAGCCGCGTTTACCACATCGACCGTGGCTACGAACATCTTGATGAAAAGTTGAGCGAGCTCGGCGCGCACATCGAGCGAGTGAAAGAGTAACTGAAATGTCGAATGTCGAATGACGAAGGAATAACGAAAAGAATCGCTGACTGTCGCTTCGGTATTTCCGCTTAGCCTTTGGCTTGCGTCCAATAGCAACAGGCGGGACGCTTGTTCTACTCCACGTCGGAAAGGTTGAACCCATGGAAACATCGACACCACCACCTCCGTTGACTCCACCGCCTCTAACGCCAACATCGTCGAGCGTGCGGACATGGTGCGTGCTCTGTCACGCTTCCGCTCTAAGTGGGATTTTTCTGCATGTTGTTGGACACATTTTCGGTCCGCTCATCGTCTGGTTGCTGAAACGCAACGAATCACCGGAGATCGATGCGCACGGAAAAGAGTCGCTCAATTTCCAGTTGTCCATGCTGATCTACAACGTGATCGCAGGAATCCTGGTCATCGTATTGATCGGCATTCCGCTTCTGATTCTGCTCTACGTGCTCAATATTGTTTTCGTCATCATTGCCTCGATTCAAGCAGGGGAAGGCAAGCTTTATCGCTACCCCATGGCGATCAGGTTTATTAAATGACAGACAACGTCTGTCATCCCGAGCGCAGGCTGTAGACGTCGACCTCTGGGCGACGCGATGCGCGGCATATCAGCAGTCCGTGTCGCGTAAAAAGAGTAAGCCGATTAGCGATCGGTTGTGAGAGATTGTCACGATTTCACCGGCAAATGGCCATTCGCTGGCGTTCGTAACTAGCCCGGCGCGAACAGGATTCTCGCAGATATAATCCCATTTTTGCGAATAGCTTTCTGCGCTTCGCAGGACATGATCGAAAAACCCACGCTGCCATACTGGATCTTGGGAATTGGTGGGTCCAACTGCTTTTGCGAGGAATCGTTTTAGAGCGCCAACCCATTTTCCGAGGCTCAAACCAGGCATCCCGGTCACAAATAAATGCAGATGGTCGGGCAAAATTACATAGCGACCGACGGCGATGGCGAAATTTGTCTGCGCGCTCTCGGCGAAATTTACGAATGCCGTGTGGACCCGCATGTTTGCTAGAATAGCGCGTCGGCGAAAGGTGCAGCAGGTGACGAAGTAAATGGGCTTTGGAGGATAAATTAGATCGAGTCTTCGCGGTGGGCGCGGAAATTTCGTCATACTTCAACCATAGACGGCTCGTCCTGCTCGATGTAATCGTCGGATTAATTACGTCAGGGTCGCGCTTCGCAGAGCGAAGCGTCTACAGCAAGCCGCGCAGCGTTTTCAGATTCACCACGTCTTCTTTCAAATCTTTCCCCTTCGGCGTTTCGAGCACTTTCGGGATTTTTCGAAAATGCCGGGCGCGCATAATTACCCGGAACGCATCTAAGCCGATTTTGCCTTTACCGATGTGTTCGTGCCGATCCACGCGCGATCCGCGCCCCGCCTTGGAATCATTCAGGTGAATGGCGGCGAGCCGGCGGAGCCCGATGATGCGGTCGAAATCCCGGAACACTTTTCGGACTCCCACTTCATTTCTGATGTCATATCCAGCCGCGAAGACGTGCGCGGTATCCAAGCACACGCAAAGGCGTTCTGGTTGGTGAACGTTCTCGATGATGTAAGAAATTTGTTCGAACGTGTGGCCGAGACACGAACCCTGCCCGGCTGTAGTCTCCAGAGCGATTCGTGTTTTAATTTTCGGCAATTTCCGGAACACCTGGTTGATCGATCGGATAATGGTGTTGAGGCCCGCCTCTTCCCCGGCGCCGAGATGTGCGCCCGGATGTATGACCAGAAAAGGCAAGTCGAACTGATCGGCGCGAATTAGTTCCTCGGACAAGGCCCGCAGGGAGTTGGTGTGAAACTGCGGATTTGTCGCGGCCAGGTTGATGAGGTAATTCGCGTGGGCAAAGATGGACAATAATTGGCCGCGCTCGCGGTGTTGTAGAAATAAAGAGATCTCTTCGCGCGTGAGTGGCCGGGCGAACCATTGCATGTTGTTCTTCACGAAGATTTGCATGGCCGTGCAATTGATTGAGCAGGCCCGCTCTATCGCCATATGTGCTCCTCCGCCTATCGACATGTGAGCGCCTAACAGGGGAGGCGATTGGTGATTAGTGATACGTGATTGGTTGGCCCGCGTTCGCATTTGGCAACCGGCTAGAACCGCTTCGAGTGCCAGTTGGGATGGTTCAGGCTGCCTTCACCGACATATTCGAAAAGTTTGTAGACGGGGGTAAGCACTGCAGCGGGTCCGTTTGCACTTATGCGCAAATCGAAATCAAGCTGGTCGTCGAGAAAATGAATATCGCCACGGCCCAACATGCTGAAGAGTTTCCCGGCAGCCTCGAAGTCTTCGGTGTGAATAATCCCATCCTCAATGGTGAAGTTGGCGGCGGCTTTCCGTGCGATGCTGTAACCGGTGCCAGGGACAATGGCGTTGAGGATGCCGGACAAGGGTCCGAATACCGGGATCGC
>Ga0137376_10001807_pt1 | contig 12306 bp, 6 predicted proteins | sample SagtaG_23_FD_104814 | JGI IMG/M metagenome (GOLD analysis project Ga0137376, IMG submission 104814) | Vadose zone soil microbial communities from Sagehorn Ranch, Mendocino, California, USA - Sage2_L_20_16 metaG | ecosystem: Environmental > Terrestrial > Soil > Vadose zone | place: USA...
GCTTGGTCGGAGCCCCTAACAGCGCTCCTTCGCTCCGCTCAGTCGCGGGTCTCCTCCTCGCGCTCGCTTTGCAAAGCGCCTACGAGGACACCTCGCCTCTCCCGTATAGCTCCGTAACTGCACGCGCGCGAAGCGCGCGGCCACGCAGAGACCCCAGCCCAAGCTTCAGTCTCCCAGCACGAACTTTCGGGGGATGGTTTCCTCGCGCGGGGAAGCGTGAACCGGAGAGATGTTCAAGTCTGCACCGAACCCGTACCAGAGCACCGTGGATCGGAAGATCTGTGCAGGAGAGGCGGTGGGTCCTCGTAGGCCGCTTTGCAAAGCGAGCGCGAGGAGGAGACCCGCGACCGAGCGGAGCGAGGGAGCGCAGTTAGGGGCTCCGACCAAGCGAGCGTAGCGGCCGAAGAGGATACACCGCCTCGACCCAAACCGAGATCTGTTGAATCAGGCGCTGCAAACTCAAAACTTGAAAATCTTGCCGAGCGCTTTGGTGATCTTCTTGCCGAAATCGTTCGACCAGTCGCGCTGGTTCTGCCAGTCGCCGTTCTGTTGGTCGCCCGTGTCGGGGCCGTGCTCCGGGCACGGGATGGTCGGGAGCGGAAGCTCGGGCTTGTAGTACTCGTTGCGAGTCACCGGGCACCACTCGGTCGCGAGATACCCGGTTGTCGGATCGATAATGCGCTCGACCATTCCGGCTGGCGGATTCCATGCGTTCGGTGACCCATACTCGCGCCAGCCGTTCTGGTAGAATTGGACCCACGCCGGCGCGGCAAGTCTGCCACCCGACGCGTCGCCACTGATCGGGGCAGGATTGTCGAATCCGAACCAGAACGCCGCGACGATTGTCGGCGTGTAGCCGACGAACCATACGTCTGTGCCGCTGTTCGTCGTGCCCGTCTTACCGGCGACGAGACCCTTGACGCCGTAATCGCGCACGACTTTGCCGGTACCGTAGTCGACGACCGACTGCAGCATGGACGTCACCTGATAGGCATCGCGAGGATCCATCACCTGAACGGGATTCAGCGGTGCCTCCGGAGAAATCCAGATTGGAACGTCGTCAGACGTGGAAATGCTGCGCACTAGCCGCGTCTTGACCTTGTGACCGCCGTTCGCAAACGGCGCGTATGCTGTGACGAGCTCGAGGGGTGTCAGCGACATCGAGCCGAGCGCCATCGACGGAACGTCGGGAAGCGGGCTGACGATTCCGTTTTTCCTCGCTGTCTCTATGATGCGCGGAATGCCGATCGCTTGACTGACACGCACCGTTGCAGAGTTGGCTGACTTGATCAGCGCCTTCCGGAAAGTGATGCGTCCGAAGTATTCGTCGCCGTAGTTTGAAGGCGACCAGACTTCCTGTCCCTGTTTCACGTCGATGGGATCGTCATCCACTTCCGACGACGGCGTGTAGCCGGCTGCCATCGCCGCGGCGTAGACGAACGGCTTGAACGCGGAACCGGGCTGACGATGCGCGAGCAGCGCGCGGTTGAAGTTTCCGCGCTCGTACTGTCGTCCACCTGTAAGCGCACGGATGTCTCCATTGCGCGGATCGATTCCTACCATCGCGCCCTGTATTTGAGCGCGACGGCCCGTCTCCGATTGGATCGCGGCAGCCTGGCTCCGAACCGCACGATCGGCCGCGTTCTGAGCGTTGCGATCCAGCGTCGTTCGAATGGTGAGATCGATGACGTCGGCGCTGCCATTCTGGATGATCGAATCGACGACCGCGCGCACGGCGTCGAGGGCGTACGAATCGTTCGGATCCTTTGGACGCCACTCATCGCGCGCGATTCGGAGTGGCTGCGCCTGAAGTCCCGGAAGCCTGTTCGCCGAGACGTATCCTTCCTTCACCATCAGACTCAGTACGAGATTGCGCCGAGCGAGGGCGCGGTCCGGATGACGGCGCGGTGTGTAGGCCGATGGTGCTTTCGGAAGTGCGGCCAGCATCGCTGCCTGCTGGAGATTCAGCTGACCGACGCTGCGACCAAATAGATCGCGACTCGCCGCCTCAACGCCGTAGACCCCATTACCGAGATAGATGACGTTGAAGTAAAGCTCGAGGATCTGCTGCTTGGTGAGGGAGCCCTCGATGAGACGCGACAGCCGCAGCTCCGCGAGTTTCTGACGAAGCGATCGCGGCGGATATTTTCGGACAGCGAAAGTGTTGCGCGCCACCTGCATCGTGATGGTGCTGAATCCTTCGCGCGTGCGCCCTGCTTTCAGGTTGGCGACGAGAGCGCGAGCGAATCCGCGCCAATCCAGTCCACCGTGTTGGTAGAACCGCCGATCCTCAGTCGCGATGAAGGCTTGCTGTACGAATTGGGGAACGGAGCTCAGCGGAACATTGACGCGCCGGACCAGCTCCAACCGTCCCATCTGACGGTTGTAACGGTCGAGGATGCGGCCGCCCTGATCGGGCTGAAAATTCTGGATGGCGCGAGGCGACGGGCAGCCGTCGAAGCCGCACGTCACCAGCCACACATCGGTGAAATAGACCGTTAGAATACATAACGCGAAGAGGCCGAGCAGGATCCCGCGCCGCCTCGCCTTGATCTCTAACCACAGTCGGGAAAAATGTATCGTTCTATCCTCTTGTCATTCGTTATCGCCGCAACCGCTTGCAAGGTCGATGCGAACTCGGCTTTCGCAGCGAACAGTAACGCCACTCAACCGAATTCAGTGTCGGTCGCTTCCGGCACCCGCACGACTACATCAGACACCTCGGGCGCCACCACAGGTCCAATTCCCACTACGCAGAGGGCGGCGCCAGGTTCCGCCGCCAATACAGGGGGCGCAGGCAACACGTCAGGTTCGAGCGCCGCGACCGGTACCGCGTCCACGCAATCAGGCGCGGCAAATCCGAATCGCGTCCCCAACGAGATGGGACGAATAATGGTGCTGGAATATCACCTGATCACGGACCACAATGCCGATTATGCGCGTGAGCGAGGGCAGTTCCGGAAGGATCTGGAGCTCCTCTACAATCGCGGTTATCGGCCGGTGAACATGTCGGACGTGCTCGACAAGAAGCTGGATCTTCCGCGTGGAATTTCGCCCGTGGTTTTTGTTTTTGACGACGCCTCTCCTGAGCAGTTTCGTTACATCGACAACAACGGAAATCTCCAGATAGATCCGACCAGCGGAATCGGAATCTGGCTCGATTTCAAGAAGACGCATCCCGACTGGAACAACAAGGCAGTATTCTGTCTGCTCTCCGGCGCATCGGCCGGACACAACTTCTTCGGCGATCGCGGAATTCAGGGACAGAAATCGAACTGGAGATTCCGGAAGGTGAAATGGCTTGCCGACAACGGATTCGAGCTGTGCGATCACACGCTCTGGCATGCCCAGCTGAACAAGTATCCAGACGCGTTCGTTCAGGAGCAGATCGCGCGCAATGCGCTGGCGATCGATTCAGCGGTGCCCGGTTACAAGATCAGATCGATGGCGCTGCCGCAGGGACTGTGGCCGAAGAATCGCGCGCTCGCGAGCAAGGGCTCGTGGACGAATCCCAAGACGGGCAAGACCGTGAGTTACAGCTGGCCGGTGGTGTTCGAGGTCGCGGGTGGGCCGATGCGGAGCCCGTACGATCCGGCGTTCGACCCCGGCAAGACCCCGCGCATCCAGGTGATCGGGAACGCGATCGGGGCCATGATCGACAAGCTCGAAAAATCGGGCAACATGTACATCTCTGACGGCAATCCATCCGTCGTCGCGCGGCCAGCTGCGAGCAACCCAACCGCGACGACGAAGCACTAGTTCGCAGTTTAGAATCTCGGCCGGTCAGTCGGGCGAGGACGAGCGGTCGAAGAGGACACTCGGCCCCGACCGCGCGAAAGATCTAGAACGCGAGAGCTAGTTCGCACGCTTTCCTTTCGGATTTTTCCGGCTCAAAACTTCCATCCCCTGAGTGTCTTGATCGCCTTCTCCAGCGCGGCGCGCTGATCGGGATGCTCCGCGGTCGCCAGCAATTCTTCGTAGGTGTCAATGGCGAGATCAACGGCCTGGTAATCGTGCTCGGCTCCGGCAAGACTGGCCGCGTTGTCCGCGAGATTCGCCTTCGCGAGCTGGTCCGCCGGGAAGCGCGACGACACCTGCTGCCAGCGCGCCACGCGCTCCCTCGGATTCGATTCGGCAAGCGCCCACAAGTGCCAGCCGGCTCTGTTGTCGGGATCGGACGCGATTGCGCGTGAAGCAAGATCCCCCACTGCCTCGGGACCAGCTCCTATCAGCCAGTAGTGATTCGCCAGTGCGACCAGCCCCTTCGCATCATCCGGGCGATCGGCAACGGCGCGCTCGAGGGCAGGCAGAGGATCAACCAGTTCTTCGCTCGCGTGGGATCCGTGTGGCTCAGTCATTGACGGGAAGAGGGAAGCGGGATGAGGGAAGCGGGACGCGAAGTTGTCATTCGTGTCAAATTTAGCGGGACGCGGTGGACGGGAAGCGGTTGCAGTCCGGGCAGGCAGCTTGTCCATTGTATTCGAGACGGGATCTGCAGCACGCGTCCCGCTTCCCGCTTCCCTCTTCCCTCTTCCCGTACAGAGCCGTACCATTCAACTTGTTGCTGGACAATTCCGGCGGTCGATAGTACCATTCAAGAACCAGCGCAGCCTAGTAGCGCGCCATTCCATACAGAATAGGGTTCCGGTACTCGCGTGAGTTCTAACCGCGGTGCGCGTGAGCCTATCGAGTAGCACTTTTCTTCTCAGCCACACCACAACTGCATGAGCGAACGCCGACGTCCTTTTCGTCGCGGCCGGAGGCCCCGTACGTCCGGCCATCAATCACAAACTCCACTCTCCGAATCCTACAGTGATGTAGATCCGTACCTGGAGCCAATGGACCCTTCGACCCCCACCCCAGACGCCGCACAGATACCCGACGCGCGCGACAATATGACATCACCAGCAATCCCTTCTCCCACTCCACCAAGCCCCGCTGTACCACCCGCGGCGGCAAATTCCGATTCCAATTCACCTACCGATGCTTCGCCCAATGGATCGAGCGACCTCGGTGGTCCACCCCAGTCACAACAGCAGGCACCCTACAATCCCCAAGGTGCAGGTAGCCAGCAGCAGCGCGACGTCGGTCAGCAGCGCGAAAGTGGTCAGCAACGCGAAAGCGGTCAGCAACGCGATGGCAATCAGCAGCAGCGCCATCCCGGCGAGCGCGACAACCGTCATAACGGACGCCGCGGCCGCAATCAGCGTGGACGCGGCAGACAACGCCAGCAGAACGGACCACGCGGAGGGGGCGGCGGCGGCGCAGGAGCAGAGCAGGCATCGCGCGCCCCAGCCGCTCCCGTAGTTCCAGACGGCGAGACCACCGGATGGTTTGATCCACAGCGCGAAGGTGGCTTTATTCGCCGCGCCGCCAACAGCTATCTCGCCGAGCCGGGCGACGCGTACGTGCCGACACAGGTAATGCGGCAGTACATGCTGCGCCGTGGCGATCAGGTGCTCGCCACCACCGGACACGATCATCGCAATCGCATCGTCGTCGTCGACGTCAAGGAGATCAACGGAGCAAATCCGGAGGAGGCAGCAAGGCGTCCCGATTTCGGGTCTCTCATCGCGTCGTACCCCGAGCGGAAACTCAAGCTCGAGACAGGGAAACCAGCCAAAGCCGGACCCGAGCTGACGCGCCGCGCCATCGATCTCATCGCGCCAATCGGATACGGACAGCGCGCCCTCATCGTCGCCCCGGCACGCGCCGGAAAGACGATGCTCCTGCAAGCAATCGTCGAGGGCGTGGCGATCAATCATCCCCAGGCAGTCCTGCTCGTTTTGCTCGTTGACGAGCGCCCCGAGGAAGTGAGTGAGATGATTACCTGGGGCTATGGCGAGGTTGTTGCCTCCAGCTTCGATATGCCCGCTGTTCGTCACACCGATGTCACCGAGATGGTGCTCGAGCGGGCCCGCCGACTCGTGGAGCTAGGCAAGGATGTCGTCATCGTTCTGGATTCGATTACCCGCATGGCGCGCGCTTACAACACCGTGGAGCGCGGTACCGGCCGCACCCTTTCCGGCGGCCTCGATTCGAGCGCGATGGCGAAACCTAAAGCTTTCTTCGGTTCCGCTCGCTCGGTCGCTCCGGAGCACGGCGGCGGATCACTCACGATCATCGCGACTGCGCTGGTCGAAACCGGATCCCGCATGGACGACGTCATCTTCGAGGAGTTCAAGGGCACCGGCAACTGCGAGATCAAGCTCGATCGCTCGCTTTCCGAGAAACGGATCTTTCCGGCAATCGATGTCGCGACCAGCGGCACGCGTCGTGAAGACAAGCTCTTCCGACCAGATCAGCTAGAGCATGTCTACACACTCAGACGCGGTCTTCAACAGATGCCATCCAGCTCGGCGATGGAGTGGCTCATCAAGCGCATCGCGGCGACTCCAAGCAACGACGCGCTGCTGGAAGGGCTATAGCCGCGTTGTTGTTGGCGCGCTCCTGTTCGTTCCAGCCGTACTCGCAGCTCAGGACGCTCAACCCGCTGCGAATCCACATCCCGAGGTAGTCAATCTCACGCTCAAGGGCGTGAAGGTGGTGAAGCAGAGCGACCTGCTTCAGAACGTCTACACCACCTCTTCGCACTGCAACAGCCTCATCGTCACGCCGTTCTGCTGGATCACCAAGTCGAAGTACTTCTACACAAAAGAGTACCTCGATCACAAAGAGCTCGAGCGCGATGTGCTCCGCGTCCGCGTCTTCTACTGGAAGCGCGGCTACCGGGAGGCCGAGGTCGATACGGTGGTGGTTCCACGAGGGCGGAACGCGGTCGGTGTCACCTTCCTGATCAAGGAAGGCCCGCCGACGATCGTCTCGAACGTCATCGTCAACCAACCGACACCAACACTGCTCTCGAACAGGGAGATCAACCGTCGAGTCGCATTGGGCAGGAATGGTCCGCTCAATCTGATCAGGCTCGACACGTCGCGGGTGTTCCTTCAAACGGCTCTGTTCGACAAGGGATACGCGGACGCCGAAGTCGATACGTCTGTCGTGATAGACACCACAGCGAGAACAGCCGTCGTCACCCTTACGCTCAATCCGAAATACAAGACGACGGTGGAAGACATCGTGGTCACCGGCAACGATGACGTAAGCGAGCGCACGATCAGGAAATCGCTGACCTTCCACATCGGCGACATCTTCCGCCGCTCCGAGATGCTGCGCAGCCAACGCGCGCTGTACGAATCGAATCTGTTCCGCCGCGCGGCTATCGAGCCGCGACCGCCCATCGACATCTCCACCCCCGATTCGGCCAAGGTTGTCGTCGTCACCGTGCAGGAGTCGCCTGCGCGGGAGGCGCGCCTGAGCGCGGGATTCAACACCATCGATTTCGTCCAGTTCGAGGCGCGCTTCACACACTACAATTTCCTGGGCGGCGCCCGCCGCCTCGACATACAGGGCGTGGTCGGAAACCTGTTCGCCAGCTCGCTCAACAACCGCGGCATCTTCCACAACGCATCGATCCCGCAGACGAGCGCCCTCGCGCGCTACTTCGTACCGACCTACAACGCGAGCATCGACCTGAGGGAGCCCTGGTTCGGATCGCCCCACAACGAGCTGGCAATGAGCCTGTTCACGCACCGCCGCAGTGCGCCGGGCATCTATGTCGATCGCGGCTATGGAACGAGCTTTACTTTCACGCGCGACGTGGCGGAGCGCGCACCCGCGAGCCTGAACTACAGGTTCGAGATCAGCAAGGTGGACGCCGGCGACGTGTACTTCTGCATCAACTACGGTGTGTGCGACACGCCTACGCTCGAAGCGCTGCGCGGTAATCAGCGGCTCTCGCCGATCACTCTCACGTCGGGAATCGATCGCACCAACGATCCCTTCTCACCCAACAGGGGATACCGCGCCAACGTGAGCGCCGAGCACGCATCCGCGTTCACGCTCTCCGATTTCCGCTACAACCGGGCGACCGCTGACGGGGCGGCATTCTATCAGGTGCGAAAGCGCGGCGCGATCGGCGCGCACGCTCGTTTCGGCTGGGTCAGTCCGCTGGGCAGCACCACCCAGGCCGTCGGTGTCGCCGCATCCTTCGGCGATGGAATTCTCCATCCAAGAAAGCGTTTCTACGCCGGCGGATCGCATTCGGTACGCGGGTTCGGCGAGAATCAGCTCGGGCCGCGGGTACTCACGATTCCCCTGGTTTCGTTGCAATCCCACGACAGCCTGAACCTCGCCTGCACCTCCGGGACCGACGTCACCCAGTGCAATCCGAACCTGGCGACGCTCAAGGACCGCGACTTCGACCCGCGTCCGCTGGGCGGGAATTTCGTCGCTGAGGGGAGCATCGAAGGCCGTTTTCCGCTGTGGCGGGACCTGATGGGGGCGGTCTTCGTCGACGGCGGAATCGTCCGCCAAAAGACCAATCCGACCCTTCCCCGCCAAAGGGCGGCCATAACTCCCGGGTTTGGGGTCCGGTACAAGTCTCCTGTAGGCCCGATCCGTGCCGATATAGGCCTCAACCCAGGGTCCGTGGAATCCCTGCCGGTTGTAACCGAAAATATCGTCAATGGCCAAAAGACGCTGGTCACCCTTCAACAGCACCGAACCTATTCGCCAACCAAAGGCGGAGGCATCCTCAACCGGATCGTCCTACACCTTTCCATTGGCGAAGCATTCTAACAAGTGGTGGTTTCGGCTCGTCGCAATAGTGGTGGTAGTGGTGCTGCTTCTGGTGGGCGCCGCCTATCTGATCACCAATAGCGACTGGGGTCGCGAGCGCGTCCGCCGCTACGTCGTGGGCGTGATTCAGAACAACAGCCACGGCATCGTCCACATCGGCAGCGTATCCGGAAATCTCCTGCACGGAATCACGCTCCACGATGTCGTAATCACCGACAGCGCGCGTGCCCCGTTCATCAAAGCGGATGAGATCTGGGCCAACTACAGCCTCGGAATTCTGCGCAGCAAGAGAATCGATTTGCGCGATGTGAAACTCGTCCGACCATTCATCGTGATCGACAAGCAGCCGGGCGGAAAATGGAATTACGATCGAATTTTTCCGCGCGATACGGTGACACATGCCGGAGTGAAGCCGACCGGCTGGGGAACATGGATCCGCTTCACCAATGCCACGGTAGTCAGCGGGGATCTCATCGTGCGATCCCCATGGGATCCGGGAAACGTCGCGCCAGCCGAGCGCTCCGACAAGATTCGAGCTGCCCTAGGGCCGGAGGGCAGGCTCAAGCTCCTGCAGGTCGCCAACGGTTATCAGAAGGAGTCCAGCTTTCACAACATCAACGCATTGTTTCCGCTCGTGCGACTGGAAGATCCGGCTTACAAGAATCGCGTGATTGATGTTGCGGCACTGAAGATGGTCGCCGAACCGTTCCGGCCGCCGGTCGCCGACGTGCGAGGGCTGACTGGAACGTTCGAGTTCACAAGCGATTCGCTGTGGTGGAAGGGAGCGCGGGCGTCGTTTCCCGGGACGAAGGCGAGTGGTGACGGACGCTACTACATGGGATCGGGCGATTTGCATCTGCGGCTCCATGGTGATCCCGTACAGCCAGGCGACATTCGCTGGGCGATGCCACATCTCCCCGAGAACGGATCCGGAAAGCTCGACTTGGGACTGGACTGGACCGGCGACAAGAGTGTGTACCTGGCGCGGAACATGGATGTTACGCTCGAGAAGTCGCACGTCACCGGAAAGATCGAGGCGACAGTCACGGACACACTCGCGTACCGCGATGCCAATCTGACCTTCGCCAATCTCGACACACGGTTGCTGACCCGACTCTTCCCGACGATGAAGTTCCCGCGGCCGCTGACGCTGACGGGAAAAGCGACATTTGATGGAGGAGAACACTCGCTGAAGGTGAACAGCGACGTGGTCGTGGATGACCGGCTCTCGGGACAAAGCCACCTCCTTGCCGTTGGCGTGATGGGATTATCCAAAGGAGTCTTTACTGCGCGCGATCTGCACGTGAGGATGCTGCCGCTGCAGATGAACCTGGCAAAGGCTCTCGCGCCGACGCTCAAGCTGAACGGAACTATGACTGGCACCGCCACCTTGAACGGCTCGTCGGCAGCTATCATGACGGCGCAGGGTGACGTTACCGAGGTCGAGGCCGGAGCGGTAACGCGCGCCACTGGTCGAGCGGCGATGCGCGCGCGCGGAATGCCGTGGTATGACGTCGATGCCACGATGCATCCGTTGGCACTCGCAACGCTCGGTCGCTACATGCCAGGCGTTGGATTGATCGGGAGCGCAAGCGGACCGCTGCGACTCAGAGGAAATGAAAACGACCTTGCGCTCAACACGCAGCTCACGTTTCCGGATGGTGGTTTTCTGGATCTGCGCGGAACGATGGATCTCCACAGCAAGGAGACGGGCTACAACCTCCAATTCAATACAAGGCAATTCAACGCCGGCGCCGCGGTAGCGAAAGCTCCGCGGACCTCGATCACGGCCGTGGGGACGGCGAGCGGGCGCGGGTTCGTTCCAGAGACGATGCAGGCACAGCTCGTGGCCCGCGTCGCCGCATCATCAGTCGATACGGTGTCGGTGGATAGCGCCAACGTCAGAGTCGCAATCGCCAGCGGTGTCGCGCGCATCGACACTTTGTCGGTCGGCCTGCCAGAGGGGATCGTTGAGGCAAAGGGCACGATCGGGATGAGCGCGGCCCACAGCGGCACGTTGTCGTATCACATTGCCATCGACTCGCTTGCCCGCTTCGCCGGCCTGATCTCGACGGACACGACCATCGTTCGTCCACGTCCGGGAATCCTGGCAAGTCGCGTTGCTAAAGCCAAAGCCGATTCCTCGCGCCTTGCTCGCGCGACTGAGGTCGAGCGTGCCGTGACGGGAAGGGTCTTGCCGCGCACTGTGGTAGATACTCCTACTACAGTGCGCAAGAACGAGATATCCGGATCGGTGCGGGCGGACGGGGTGGCCACGGGCAACATCAAGGACTTCTCCGCGAAAGGGACCGCGTCCGGCGCCAACATCGTCGCGCGCGGAAACACGATCGGCTCATTCACCGCCAACTACGACTGGATCAACGCGCGGACGCCGCAATCGCAGGTGACAGTCAACGCACAGGCCAGGGCGCTTCACGCCGCCGGCTTTGCCTTCGATAGCATTGGTGGCAAGCTCACGTACCAGAAGCCCAACGGCACCTTGCAGCTCGTCGTCAATCAGGACAACGACCTCACCTTCTCCGCCGACGCGGCGTTCACGCTCGACAAGCTTCGCAACGCGCTGACGCTGAATACTCTCAAGCTCCAGTTCGATACGAGCGTGTGGGCGAGCACCGGGCCCGCTGCAATACACTGGGGTCAGGCGGGCGTTGATGTGGAGCACCTCGAGCTCCGCAACGGCGTCAACGGCCGCATCTACGTGAACGGCTCCCTGCCGAAGGAAGGCAACGCCAATCTCGATATCGCCGTGGACAATCTGAATGTCGCCGACGTGATCTCGCTTACAGAGAGCGATATAAATGCGAGAGGTTTGATCTCGCTCAACATCCACGGGACGGGCACTCTGGCCAACCCACAGTTCAAGGGCGCGTTCGGCGCGACCGATCTCATATACAACGGGAACCCCGTGCCCGAAGTGCACGGCAACGTTGATTACGCAAACCAGACATTGACGGGCCGAGCGGAAGCGATGCGCGCCGGTGGTCAGCCATTCCTGACCGCTGAGGGAACGGTGCCGATCAATCTGGCGTTGACGGGCGTGACGGGATCGCGCTTCCCTGCCGACAGACAGATCGCGCTCAACATCAAGACCGACAGTCTGCCGCTCAATCTGATGCCGCAGTTCAGTCAATACGTTTCCAACATGAAGGGCCAGGCGAGCGGCTCGTTCAAGGTTGGCGGCAGTCTAAATCATCCGCAGCTGACCGGACAATTCGGGCTTCACCAGGGTGCGGCGCGGGTGGTCCAAGCCGGTATCAATCTCAACCAGATCGAAGCGTCGATTCGGATGCTGGGCGACACGGTCGTGATCGACTCCGTTGCCGCTTACAGCAAGGGTCGCATCGTTCTCACGGGCGGCATCGGCCTTGGCGCGCTCACCGCGCCCAGCTTCGACCTCAAGCTCCAGACGCAGAACGCGCAGGTGCTCAACAACCAGCGTGGACAGCTCATGGTGAGCGCGAATCTCGCGATGACTGGGCCATTCAAGGATGCGCACGTGACGGGCGACGTCCGCATCCGCCAGGGTTTCGTCTACATCCCTCCGTCGGATAACAAGAACCTCGTCGGCCAGGGCGACCCCGCGATCTTCAGCGTGCTGGACACGGCGATCATGGCGGATCGCGAGCTCTTCCCCACCCAGTCGCC
>Ga0137376_10001808_pt1 | contig 12302 bp, 10 predicted proteins | sample SagtaG_23_FD_104814 | JGI IMG/M metagenome (GOLD analysis project Ga0137376, IMG submission 104814) | Vadose zone soil microbial communities from Sagehorn Ranch, Mendocino, California, USA - Sage2_L_20_16 metaG | ecosystem: Environmental > Terrestrial > Soil > Vadose zone | place: USA...
CCTCCCCGGCGGGCCGGCGGCCGGCGGCGCCACCGGCAGCTACATCGTGTTCGCGCGGCGCGGCGGCAGGATCGCACCGGTCCCGATCCAGACCGGCCTCACCGATCAAGACTACATCGAGGTGATGGACGGCGTGACCGAGGGCGACACCGTGCTCGTGCTGTCGAGCGGCCCGACGAGGTAACGATGCTGCTGGGCGAGATCATCGTGGTGGCCCTGGAGGCCCTGCGGGCGAACAAGCTGCGCTCGCTGCTCACCATGCTGGGCATCATCATCGGCGTGGGCGCGGTGATCACCATGGTCGCGCTGGGGTCGGGAGCGCAGAAATCGGTGCAGGACCGTATCCAGGCGCTCGGGCCGACCTTGCTCAGCGTGTATCCCGGCCAGAGCTTCATGCGGGGCGTGGCGAGCGGCTCGCGTGTCAGCCTCACGCTGGACGACGACACCGCGCTCGCCAACAACGCTCGGTATATCAGCGCCGTCGTGCCCGAGCTGAGCGCCAATCTCCAGGTGCAGCAGGGCAACCAGAACGTCAACGTGAATATCGTGGGCACGACCCCCGCCTATGTGACGATCCACGCCTACACCATCCCGGCCGGCCGCATGTTCACCGCCGGCGACGACGCGGCGCGGCGCCGCGTGGCCGTCGTAGGAGCGGCGATCCCCCAGATGTTCAACTCGAACCGCGACGCCATGATCGGTCAGGAAATCCAGATCCGGGGCATCGCGTTCGAGATCATCGGCGTGCTCTCGGAGAAGGGCTCGCAAGGGTCGTTCTTCAACCCGGACGAGCAGATCCTCATTCCGCTGCAGACCGCCCGCTATCGCGTCATCGGCACCGACCGGCTGCGCAGTATCACCGCCCAGGCGGCCGACTTGAACTCCATGAATCTCGCGATGATCGAGATCGAGCGAGTGCTGCGGCGCCAGCACAAGATCCGCCCGGGTCAGGACGACGATTTCCAGATCCGCAACCAGACCGACATTCTGGCCACGTTCCAGCAAACCACCGAGACCTTCAAGTACCTGCTCGCCGGGATCGCCGCCGTGAGCCTGCTGGTGGGCGGCATCGGCATCATGAACATCATGCTGGTGTCGGTCACCGAGCGCACGCGGGAGATCGGCGTCCGCAAGGCGCTCGGCGCCACACGGTTCAACATCCTGTTTCAGTTCTTGGTCGAGGCGCTGGTGTTGTGCCTGGCCGGAGGGCTGATCGGCGTGCTGCTCGGCTCGCTCGGCGCCATCGTGCTGTCGCAGCTGGCCCACTGGAACACCCTGATCTCGCCGCTCGCGATCCTGCTGGCATTCGTCTTCAGCGCGGCCGTGGGCCTGTTCTTCGGGATCTGGCCCGCGCGGCGGGCCGCGGCGCTCGATCCGATCGTGGCGCTGCGGTACGAATAGAATGCGAAATGCGGAATTCGGAATGCGGAATGCCGGAGCGGGCTGACGATTCGTAGGCGACGGTCCGAAGCCCGCCCTTCCATTCCGCACTCCGCATTCCACATTCCGCATTAGGTTCTTGTCCCATACTCGCCCTCCTCTTCGCCCTACAGTCCGCCGGTCCGCCGACTTACAGCGGCCTCGCGAAACAGCTCGTCGTCCTAATCCCCCGCGTCGAAGCCAGCGCCCGCGTTGACGGAGCGCTCGATGAGCCCGTGTGGCGGCGCGCCGCGCGTCTGGCCGGGTTCTCGCAATACCGCCCCGTCGACGGGCGGCCCGCCGAAGATTCGACCGAGGTGCTCGTGTGGTACGCACCCGACGCCATCTGGTTCGGCGTGCGCGCTTACGAGCCGCACGGCAACGTGGTCCGGGCCACGCTCGCCGATCGCGACAACATCGACGCCGACGACAACATCCAGATCCTGCTCGATACCTACAACGACCACCGCCGGGCGCTCTTGTTCGCGGTGAACCCATTCGGGGTACAGGAAGACGGCGTGCGCAGCGAGGGACAGGACGCTGGCGCGGCGGGCGGCGGGGCGTCCGCCACCGGACGGTTCGACGGCGTCGTGGACTTGAGCCCCGACTTCGTGTACCAGTCGCGCGGCCACCTCACCGACTGGGGGTACGAGGTCGAGGTGCGCATCCCCTTCAAGAGCCTGCGCTACCAGAGCGCCGATCCGCAGTCGTGGGGCTTGCAGGTGGTGCGGGTCGTGCAACACTCGGGCTACGAGGACACCTGGACGCCGGTGTTCCGGGCGAGCGCGAGCTTCCTGATTCAGTCCGGCCGGCTCACGGGGCTCACCGCACTGAAGCGCGGCGTGGTCGTGGATCTCACACCGGAATTCACGTCCAAGGTCGACGGGACGCCGGCCGGGGCGGGGGCCGGTTACGACTACCGCGGAACTCCCGAGGTGGGCGGAAATGTGCGCTGGGGGATCTCGCAGAACCTGGGCCTCGCGGCCACCGCTCACCCGGACTTCTCGCAGGTCGAGGCCGACGTCGGCCAGGTGACCGTCAACGAGCGCTTCGCGCTGTTCTACCCGGAGAAGCGACCGTTTTTCCTCGAGGGACTCGAGCAGTTCGACACGCCGAACCGGTTGATCTATACGCGGCAGATCGTGCAGCCCGTCGCGGGGGCAAAGCTCACCGGCAAGCTGGGTGGTACGGCGGTCGCCTACCTCGGCGCCGTGGACGACCACACTCAGTCCTCCACGGGAAGCAATCCGGTCTACAACCTGCTGCGCCTGCGCCGCGACCTCGGTGCGAGCTCCACCGGCGGGCTCGTCTACACCGATCGCATCGATGGCGGCGACTACAATCGCGTCCTCGGCGCGGACGCCAGGATCGTGTGGAAGAAGATCTGGTTTTCCCAGGCGCAGGTCGTGGGCTCGTGGACGAGGGACGGGAGCGGCACGCGTGCGGGACAGTTGTGGGCGGTGACGTTCGGCGACCGCACCGGGCGCAGCTACGGGAACCACTACGAGCTGCAGGGAGCCACATCCGAGTTCGCGTCACGCAGCGGGTTTATCAACCGCGTCGACTTTGTCCAGGCGAGGGTCTACAACCGGTTCACCTGGTACGGTGCGCCCGGCTCGGTCCTGGAGCAGGTCAGCGCGTTCGCGAACGTGTTCTCGCTGTGGCGGTACGACGACTTCTTTCGGATGCGCGGAATCTTCGAGGGCGGCCCCGAGCTCGATGGCAGCGCCACGCTGCGCGGCGGCTGGAACGTCACGGCGCAGCTCACGAACCGCGCGCAACGCTTCGCTGCGGACGCGTACAGCGCATACCGGGTGGATCGCACTGCGGACACGATTCCGTTCGTCGTGCCGCACGGACTCTACAATCTTTGGGCCGTGAACGCCGGCGTGGGCACGCCCAACCGCGCCGTCACCTTCAGCGCGAACGTCGGCTACGGCGCGACGGCGATCTTCGCTGAGGCGGCGCCCGGCCGGCAGGTCGTGGTTCAGGCCACCGCCGGCTGGAAGCCCACGCCCGCCGTTCGCATCGAAGCGCGCTGGGCCCACGTGCGGCTCACCCGGGCGCGCGACGGCAGCCGCTTCTCGACGGCGAACATCCCGCGCCTGAAGCTCGAGTACCAGCTGTCGCGCGCCGTCTTCTTCCGGTACGTCGGGCAGTACTTCGCGCAGGACCAGGTCGCGCTGCAAGACCCCCGCACCGGGCAGCCGCTCGTTGTGAACGGGAGCGGAGCGGCAGCGGTGGTGACGAACGACTTTCGCAACGACTTGCTTTTCTCCTACAAGCCGTTGCCGGGGACCCTGGTCTTCTTCGGCTACGGCACCACGCTCGTCGAGCCCGAGGCGTTCCGCTTCCAGAACCTGAGCCGCGCCTCGGACGGCTTCTTCCTGAAGATCAGCTACCTCCTGCGGATGTAGCCCACTACCCCCCGGCGTGGGTGCCGCTCATCTTGTCACCATGCCCGCGCCCGTCGCACTCACCGCACAGCTGGCCGAGGAGAGCCGCGCTACGCAGCGGCAGTACGTGCTGGCGAGCGCGCGGGCGCGCTGGACGCTGTTGGGCTTGGGCGTGGCCCTCCTCATGGCGGTGCGCCTGGCGCGTCTCGTTCCCGTCTCGTGGTGGTTGATCATCGGCTTCGCGGCGCTGTTCGCGGCGGCGAACTTCGCGATGTATCGGATCGCCCGGGATACGCCGTTCCGCCCGGGGTACGCCCATATCAGCATCGCCATCGGCTCGGGCGTGATCTCGACGCTGCTGTATGCGCTCGGCCCCAGCGGGCACGTGCTGTACGTGGCCTATCTCATCGCCCCGCTCGAGGCGGCCTGGTATCTCGGGTCCACCGAGGCGTGGCAGGCAGTGGCGCTCAACCTCACGGGGTTCGGGTTGGCCACCGCGCTGCGGGCGGCAGTGGGCGATTGGAGCTGGAGCCTGTTCCTGCAGGAGTCGCTCGGGCTGGCGTTCGCCTGCGTCGTGCTGGTCCCTCTGCTCACCAGGCTCGCGAGCCGTCTGCGAGCGACGCGCGAGGCCCTGGCGCAGGTGGAGCACGGCGATCTGACCGTGCAGGTAGCGGACCCGGAGTCGGACGAGCTGGGCTCTCTCGGCGCAAGCGTGAACCGTACCACCGCGGCGATCGCCCAGAGCGTGCGCCAGGTGCAGCAGCAGGCCCAGGAGCTCGCGGCCATGGCGCAGCAGCTCGCCGCGTCGGCGCAGGAGGTGCAGCTGGCATCGCAACAGATCTCGGCGACGGCACAGCAGCTGTCCCGCGGCACGGCGCGGCAGCGCCAGCTCATTGGTCACGGACGGGAGGACTCGGAGGCGGCGGCCGGGATCGCCTCGCAGCTCCACGGCCGCGCCCAGGAGGCCGAGCGGCAGATCAACGCGGTGGCGCAGCAGGCCCGCCGTCACGGCGCCGAGATCGCGCGCGCCAGCGAGCTGCTGGTCAGCCTGGTCGCCCATCTGGACCAGGTATCGCGCGCGGCCGGGACCCTGGAACAGGGATCCCGCGAGGTCGGGAAGCTGGTCGACACCATCGCGCGCATCGCGAGCCAGACCGATCTGCTCGCCTTGAACGCCGCCATCGAGGCCGCCCGCGCCGGACAGCACGGTCTGGGTTTCCGCGTCGTGGCGGACGAGGTGCGGAAGTTGTCCGAGCAGAGCTCCCGCTCAGCCGAGGAGGTGCGCGCGCGAGTGCGCCAGACCCAGGAGCAGATCACCCAGGTGGTGGCGGCGATGGACGAGGGGCGGCGCACCGCTCAGGGCGTGGACGCCGTCTCGACCGCCGTGCGGCAGGCGCTCGATGCGATCTTCGCGGACTTGAACGCGACCGTGCAGTTCGCCACCGCGTTCGCAGGGGAGACCGAAGGGCAGGTGCGCCGCATGCGCGACGTGGTGCGACAGATGGAAGAGGTGGCCGGCATCGCCGACTCGGCCGCCCAGGGCGCGGAGCAGACCTCGGCGGCGACCGAGCAGCAGATCGCCTCGCTCGGCGAGCTGACGACCACCTCCCAGCACCTCTCCGTCGCCGCGGCCCGGCTCACCGAGACGATGCAGCGCTTCAACGTCAACGGTTTGGCTACGGCTCGGGGTCGCTGAGGCCGACGCGCACAGCGTAGCGAACCAGACCGGCCACGTGGTGCAGGCCCAGACGGCTCATGAGCTTGGCGCGGTGCGTTTCGACGGTCTTCGGGCTGAGCGCCAGCTGGCGCGCGATCTCCCTCGTGGAGTGTCCCTGCGAGATGAACCGCAGAACCTGGACCTGACGGCGGCTCAGGGTTCGGAGCGGCCGGCGCACCGCCAACGCCGTCTCGACGGCGGAGAGGAGGCGGCTCGGCCGGCGCTTCACGACGACGTCCGCCGCCCCGGCCCTCAGGCACTGGAGCAGCGCCCCTTCGTCGAGCTCGTCCGTCACGAGGATGAACGGCACCGTGGGCCGCAGCGCCCGCCAAGCGTCCAACGCGGCGGTCGCGTCGAGGTGGGTGAGGCAACAACCCGAGAGGACGACATCCGGGGCGAAATGCTCCAGGGCGTGCACGAAGGCCTCCTGGGAGTCCACCCGCTCGGCAACGACGTGGAGACCGGCGGCGTCGAGCGCCTGCTGCACCGACTCGCCCGCGACGGCGCAGTCTTCCAGGACGAGCACCCGCAGGGGTTCGTTCAGGGCGTTGGTCACCGGTTGTCGCACACAGGGACGTAGCCGGAGGGGGCCGGCTCGAGTCCAATACTTCTTTAGTTCACGGAGGTAGCGCTCCGTGCGATAGGTGGGACCGGCCGCGTCAACTCAGCGGCGCGCCCGCCGGGTGGCGCAGCATGTCGCTGTGCACCTGCAGCAGGCGCGAGGCCTCCACACCGGAGAGCCTGCGGGCATCGTACAAGCACAGGGTGGTCACGTCGAAGCGCCGGGACAGCGCTCCGTACTCGCGCTCGTAAGCGAGCACATCATCGAACGAGCGGCGGCGGCCGAGCCGCCCGCCCGAGAGGTCGCCCGCTACGCGCAGCTCCGGCGCGCCGGCGCGCGTGGCGCCGGTGAGCCCCGCCTCCCAGTACTCGAGCTGTGCGGCCGCGGAGGGGGCGTAGTGCGAGAGGACGAGCCGCCCGCTCCGGGCGGCAGCCCGCGCCGCGGGCCAATCGCGGGCCAGCCGCGCCAGCACGCGCTCCCGCACCACCGCTTCCGCCGCGAGAAAGCACGTGCCACCTGCCTCCAGCCCCTCCGCCAGAAAGGCCGCGGCCCATCGCTCCCGCGCCGCCATACTCGTGTACAACCCGCACAGGTGCCCAGCGGCCGGGGGCGCCCGCACGGGCTCGCCGCTCCGCTCCAGCAACGCCAGCAGATCGGCGCGGCGGAAGCGCCGCTCCCGCCGCCCGCCCACGCGGAAGCAGGGCAGCCGGCCGGAGTTGGTCCAGCGGCGCAGCGACATTGGGCTGACGTGCAGCAACGCCGCCGCCTGGGCGATGTCGAGCAGCTCGGGTTCCTGGGATATCGCGCGGTCCAGAACCATCTCTCGTTTGCAATTGTTGTATAATAAAGTACATCAAAGATCACTAAAGGAGCAAGATGGAGCTGCGCCACCTTCGCTATTTCGTCGGCGTCGCCGAGGAGCACGGATTTGCGCGCGCCGCCCGGCGTCTCAACGTCGCCCAACCCGCCCTCTCCAAGCAGATCCATGACCTCGAGACCGAGCTCGGGGTGGCATTGTTCGAGCGCCTCCCCCGCGGGGTCCGACTCACCCGCGCCGGCGAGGCGTTTTTCATCGAGGCCCGCAACACGCTCGACGGCGCGGTCCGGGCCATCGCGACCGCCCGCGGCGCGTCCGAGGACCGGGCGTCCACACTCCGGTTCGCGCACGGCGAGCTGTCGCTCTACGCCGCGACCCTCGAGGGCCTCCTGGCGACATTTCGCGGCGTCCATCCAGAGGTGAAGCTGCGGGTCTCCAGCCAGAGCGACGTGGAGATCTATCGGGCGCTGCGCGAGCGCACGGTCGACGTCGCGTGCGTTTTTCTCGCGCGATACCCCGTGACGGGTTTCGGCGCGCACCGCCTGATCGACTGCGCCACGACGGGAGTGCTGCTCCCGGCGAGCCACCCGCTCGCCGCCAAGCCCTCAGTGCGGTTGCCGGAGCTGCAGACGCTCACCTGGCTCCACTCGGCCTCACAGCGCTGGCCCGGTTTCCTCGAGGCGTTCGAGGAGGCGCTGCAAGATCGTGGCCTGCTGCCGCAGCGGCGTCGCGAGCGTCCCAAGGAGGCGCCCTCCCACAACCTGCTGATCGCCGCGGGAGAGGCCTGGGCGCTCGCGAGCGAGGCGATCGCAACGCCCTACCGCACCGGCTCGCAGGCGATCGTGTATCGTCCGTTCGTCGAGCCCCCGATCCCGTGTTGGCTCGCGCTGGTGTGGCTCCCGGAGGCATCGGCGGCGGTGCAGCGGCTCATCGACGTGGCCCGCAGCAGCGGGTTGGCGGTGGGAGATGCCGATGACACCGCGACACCCGCCGGGATCCGCGAGGCGCTCGGCCGCCGCCCCTCGCCGACCCCTACCACCCGTGCAATAGCGGCGCGTCCCCGTAGTCCCAGAGCACGAAGGCGATGAGTCGCGGATGGCGCGGCTCGGGCCCGACCGCCGGCAGCTCCGCGCCGACCGACGCCGCGACATGGCCCAGCCGGGACAGCCGCACCCACAGCTGCGGATAGAGCGACAACGCGTGCTCGGCTTCCCGCGGCACCGTCCACCCTGCTTCGAGCATCGGCACCACGCGACCGATTTCCTGTCCCACTCCCAGCCGATAGGACAATGCGGTGACCCCGTCGGCCTCCTCCCACGAGGCAACGACTTCGCCCTGGAGCACGAGCGCGCGAGGATTCGCGCCGAAGGACAGGAAGGGCTCGATCTCCCACTTCTCCTGACGCCCCAGCGGGGGCGTCGCTTCCACGCCCACGCTCGCCAGCGCCCGCCGCTCGAGGCTATGCCACACGTTGTACTTGAGGGCTGCCGTCACACCGTCGAACGGCCGATCGACTGAGTCGAACACCGTGCGGGCTTCGCCCTCGATCTGCAGCCGCTTGCCGAAGCGGCGCTCGTAGATGAGTGCCTGCCCGCGCCCGGCCTCCGTCACCACCCACTCGTTCTCGGGGAATGCCTTTTCGACGAGGTACGGCCGTGGCAAGTTGAGCTCGCCGGGAGGCCAGCCGGACTCGCCGCACAGCGAGCGGGCGTAGCGGACCACGGCGCGGATTTGCGCCGGCGTGCCGGCTTCGCCGAAGGCCGGCATGTCGAGCGACAGTCCGAACGCCGCACCGCCCCGCGTCACGATCCCGATCCAGCGGGCTTCGGGCTCGGCAGTGCTCGCCTGGCACTCCTGCAGGTCGGCGGGGGGGACGGCGAGCCGCGTGCTCGCCGCGGCCCGGCCGCGGCCGTCCGTCCCGTGGCATTTGCTGCACCACGCCTGATACAGCGCGGCAGGCCCCGAGTCGCCGGGCGCCTGGGCGGCGAGTGCGAAGAGTACGACGGACTCGAGGAGCATGCTGGGGACGTTCCCTTCCCTCGCGGTGTGTTATGAGGGACTGAAGTCCCACCTCGGCCGCAGCGCGTCCTGAAGGACGCCTCGCGGGCCCGCGTCCTTTAGGACGACCCACACGCCGAGACGGGACTTCAGTCCCTCATACACCAAACATCGACGCCACCTCTGCATCAGGAGCATCACGCGAGCTGCGCCCGCTGCCGCAGCTCGCCGGCGCAGCGGCCCGCCTCGCGCACGATCTCGTCCACTGAAACCGTCACCAGCTCGTGACCCAGCACCAGCGCGCGCCCGTCGACGAACACGTCACGCACGTCGCTCGCGCATGCGGCATAGACCAGATGGGACACGGGGTCCGCGCCGGCAGGCGTGACGTGCGGCTCGCGCAGGTCCATCACGAGCAGGTCGGCGCGCTTGCCGACCGCGACCGCACCGATCTCCTCTTCCAAACCGAGCGCCCGCGCCCCGCCCACCGTGGCCAGCTCGAGCACCTGGCCCGCGGGGAGCGCCTCCGCGCCGAGGCGCGGCTTCTGGATGAGCGCGGCGAGCCGCATCTCCGCGAACACGTCGAGCCGGTTGTTGCACGCCGCGCCGTCCGCTCCGATTGCCACCCGGCACCCCGCCTCGAGCAGCTCCGGCACCCGCGCCACGCCGCTGCCCAGCATCAGGTTCGACGACGGGCAATGCACCACGTTGGTCCCCTGGCGCGCCAGCCGCGCGGTCTCGTGCTGATCGACCCAGACGCAGTGCGCCAGCGCCGCGCGCTTCCCCGAGATCCCCACCGAGTCGAGGTAGGCGATTTCCTCCATCCCGGTCGTGCGCAGCACCGTCTCCCGCTCGACGATCGTCTCCGCGGCGTGCGTGTGGACCTGCGCGCCGAACAGCTCCGCCAGCTCGCTCGCCGCGCGCAGCAGCGGACCGGAGCAGCTCGGCACGAAACGCGGCGCGAAGCAGACCCGCAGCCGGTCGCCCGCCGCCCCGTGCCAGCGGCGGGCCAGGCTTTCGGCCTCCGCCAGCGCCGCATCCGTCGATTCCGCCAGCTCGAGCGGCGCCCCCTCGGGGTGCGCATCCATGAGGCATTTCCCCACCACGGCGCGGAGGCCGATGCGCTCCAGCGCCCGGAACGCGGCCTGCGTGTGATGCACCGTTTCCATGTCGAGGATCGCCGTCGTGCCGCCGAGCAGCAGCTCGGCGGCCCCCAGCATCGCGGACCAGTACACCGTCTCCTCGGTGTGCGCCGCCTCGAGCGGCCAGATGCGGCGGCTGAGCCACTGCTCGAGCCGCAGATCGTCCGCCAGCCCGCGAAACAGCGTCTGGCACAGGTGGATGTGCGCCTGGATGAGACCCGGGATGATGAGACAACCGGTGCAATCGCGAACCTGCACAGCGACGTGCTTCCCCCTCCCCTCTTCCCCCTTCCCCGGCCATTCCCCCGGCTTTTCTACTGCCGCAATCCTCCCACCCGCGACCACGACGTCCGCCCGCACCACCCGCCAGCCGCTCTCGTGCAGCAGCACGTCGCCCGCCGCGAGGATCAGATCGGGCGGTGCGACCCGCGCGGGGCTCAGGTGGTGATCCGCGGCTGCACCGCGGTGGAGTCGTCCGAGATGTCGAAGTAGGCGCGCAGCTCGTCCATCAAGTCGTCGTTGGCGTACACGCCCGTGAGGATGCGCTCGGGGCCGCCCGGATCGATGAAGAGGTATCCGAACGGATAGTCGAGGCCCGACAGCAGGATGGGACGGAGCGCCCGGTTCGGCAGCGCTACGTACACCGTGTCGGCGTGGGTCGCGAGCAGCCGGATCCCATTCGTCTGGAGCGCCGCGGCGACCTGCTCGGTATAGTACTTGAGATCGTCGAACGCCTGCGCCCGGTCGTCGGCGCCCAGCGTGTCGGCCGCGCGCAGCCAAAACAGCACCACGCTCGGCTCCGCGATCACTTGCGGCGCGAGCAGCGCGCTGTCGCTCGAGTCCCGCGGCACGAACCCGGCGAGATCGACCGAATCGGCCGCGTGGGCCGTGCGCGCCACCCCGCGCGCATGGCAGGCCGCGACCCATCCGAGTCCGAGCAACATGACGTACTTCATGGAGTGAAATATATTCGAGCGATGAGCGACGGCCCGGGCCCCATCGCAAACGCGGCGCCTCCCACTGGGCGTGCCCCGGTGCGCCGCCACCACTGGATCGTGCGGGTTACCCACTGGGCGACCCTCCTCCTGGTCACCGGGATGGTCGCGAGCGGGCTGCAGATCTACGAGGCGTATGCCCGGTTCGGGAATCGCGGCGGCCGCCTCTTCCCGAGCCCGTTCGACGGCGCCCAGTTCCCCCGCTGGAGCCGGCTCGGCGGCTGGCTCGCGGGCGCACTGAACTGGCACTTCGCCCTGATGTGGCCCCTCGTGACCGTCGGCCTGCTGTACCTCGGCTATCTCGCGCAGAGCGGCGAGTGGCGCGCGCTGCTGTTCCGCCCCCGCGACGTGCGCGGCGCGATCGACATGACGCGGTACTACCTCCGGCTCCGTCCGGACCACCCGCCACAGGGCAAGCACAACCCGCTCCAGAAGCTCGCCTACACCAGCATCTACCTGCTCGGCGCGCTCGCGGTGCTGACCGGAGTGGCCATTTACAAGCCGCTACAATTCTCCTGGCTCACGGCGCTGTTCGGCGGTTTTCAGGCGACGCGCTACTGGCACTTCTGGATCGTGTGGATCTTCGTCGCCTTCACGATCACCCACGTGATCCTCGTCTTCGCCGTGGATCCCGCCTCGTTTCGGGCGATGCTCACCGGGCGCTACCGGGGGAGATTTCCCAGCCATGACTGAGCACCGGACGCCAGACCTGGACCGGCGGGCGTTCGTGCGGCTCGGCGTGGCGGGCGGCGCCGCGTCGCTCGTCGCCGCGTGCGGGTGGGACGGCGGCAACGCGCTCCGGCCGCGGCTGCTCGACATCAGCCGGCTGAACGACTGGGTCGGCGAGAAGATCCTGTTCTCCCCTACGCGGCTGGCGCGGACCTACACTCCGGCCGAGCGGAGCGCCATGCTGCCGGGCTACTTCATCTCGAGCAGCGTGCCGACGCTCGAGAACCCCAGTGCTTGGCGGCTGCGGGTGGACGGCCTCGTGCGGCAACCACTCGACCTCTCGCTCGCTGAGCTGATGGGGATGCCGCGAGTCACGTATACCGTGAAGCACCACTGTGTCGAAGGGTGGTCGGCGATCGCGACGTGGCACGGCGTACCCCTGTCGGCGGTCGTGCAGCGCTGCCAGCCGCTCGACGCGGCGCGGTACATCCGCTTCGTCTCGTTCGACTCCGACTATTCGAACGGCTGGGACATGGCGAGCGCGCTGCACCCGCAGACGATCCTCGCCTACGGCATGAACGACAACC
>Ga0137376_10001810_pt1 | contig 12296 bp, 11 predicted proteins | sample SagtaG_23_FD_104814 | JGI IMG/M metagenome (GOLD analysis project Ga0137376, IMG submission 104814) | Vadose zone soil microbial communities from Sagehorn Ranch, Mendocino, California, USA - Sage2_L_20_16 metaG | ecosystem: Environmental > Terrestrial > Soil > Vadose zone | place: USA...
AAGCTGGCTAAGGGCGGCGCCAGCAGCATGAGTCCAACGATGCTGACCGTTCCGGCGATATAGGAGCCAATGGCGGCGATCGCCAGCGCAGGTCCTGCGCGGCCTTTGCGCGTCATCTCGTACCCGTCGATGCACGTCATGACGGATGCCGCTTCACCGGGAATGCGCATCAGGATCGACGTGGTCGAACCGCCGTACATCGCGCCGTAGTAGATACCGGCGAGGAGTACGATCGCTGAGGTAGCGTCAAGACCGAAGGAAGCGGGAAGCAGCAAGCTGATGCCGGCGAGCGGACCGATGCCCGGCAAGACGCCTACCAGAGTACCGACAATGCAGCCGACAAAAGCGTAGAGAAGGACGTTAGGCGCAAGCGCGACTGAAAAACCGATGTATAAATTGTGCAACGTTTCGGCCATACCATTCCGATTACACTAGCGTCTATAACAGCTTGGACGATTTGAACGGCTTGAACGTTTTGAACTCTCCTTTTCAGATTCCAAACGGTCCTTGCGGCAAGGGCACTCGCAAGATGGTGTAGAAAAGGAAGTACGAACCGAAAGCCAAGGTAGAGGCGAATACCAGCGACAACGCCCAGCCGCGTTTCTCCACGACTTTGAGGAGAAAGGCGAGCATGAAGAGCACGGTGAGACGATAACCGAGACGCTCGATGGCAAAGACAGCGAAGACGCACGCCGCCAGAATCGCCAAGGCATGGTGCCACTCCGTCCAGCGGACCGACGACAGCGCCGGAGCGCGGCCGGCGGTGAGCATGAGGAGAACTCCAAAGATGAGCAGTAGCGAGGCCAACAGAACCGGAACATAGGCTGGTCCGGGTTGGCGAAACGTTCCGAGCGGAAGATGACGGCTCTCCAAAATCACCAGCAGTGCAAATAGTACGAGGATGCTCGCAGAAAGTCGGTCGCTCGTCATCGTGAAGACAGATTGTGGCAAGATGGCCGCGAGGCCGCCAGAAAATTTCTCGAATCTCTTAGCAACTCTGCCTTTATCGCTTCCACAATTCTTTGCTCGCGATGCGCGCGCCTTCGGCCATGGCTTCGAACTTGGCCCAGGCGATTTGTGGATCGCCGACGCGCGGACCGAGGCCGCAGTCGGTGCCCGCCATGACATTTTCGCGACCGACGATCTTGGCGTAGCGCACGAGGCGGTCGGCGATCGCTTGCGGATGCTCGACAATGTCCGTCGCATGCCCGACGACGCCGGGAACGAGCACTTTGCCCGCGGGCAATTTAATTTCCTCCCACACGCGCCACTCATGCTCGTGGCGCGGATTGGCGGCTTCGATGGAAATCGTGTTCGCTTTCACTTTGAGAATGAGGTCGATGATGTCTCTCAGGGGGATGTCGTACTTGTGCGGGCCGTGATAGCTGCCCCAGCAGGTATGAAAGCGCACGCGGTCCGCTGGGATGTCTCTCAGGCCATGATTGAGCGCGTCGACGCGCAGCTCGGCATATTTGCGATATTCCGGCACGCTCATCTTCGACATGAATTGCCAGCCGTCTGGCAAATCGGGATCGTCGATCTGCAGTAGAAAACCGGCGTCGACGATCGCTTTGTATTCTCCATGCATCGCGTCGGCTATGGCGACAAGATAAGCCTCGTCGCTCGGGTAATAATCGTTTTTCATCCAGTGCTCGATGGTGCCGGGCGCGATCGCCGGAAGAAACGCTTCTTCGTATTTTTGATCTTGCAAGCCGGCTTTGAAATCGTCGATCTCGGCTTTGAGGGACGCATAGCCGACGTACTTGAGCGGCGCGTCGCAAAACACGCGCTTCACGTTGTCGCCGCGATGATAAGACCGATTTTGAAAATACTCGCGGAATTCGATCAAGTCGCGGGCGTAGATCGTCGAAGTTTGGTCGCCGGGTTTGGCGTCGCGCTCGATGAAGCCGCTCAAACGCTCGCGCGCGTAACGTGAAAAATTCGACTTGCCGACTTCGCCGTCGTTGATGATGTCAACGCCGCAGGCAATCTGTTTCTTCACCGTTTCCGCCACCGCGTCACGGACTCGTTGGCTGAAAGCGTCCGCGCTTAACGGCGTGCCTGAGTCCTTGGCAACATGCATCTGTTTTAAGTCCGGCGGCTGCGGCAAGGCGCCGGCGTGGGTGGTGAGGATTCGGTCGGTGCTGTATTTCATTAGTTTTCCTGTTCTAAACGGCTGGAACGATTGGAACTGTTGGAACGATTGAAACCGTTCCATACGTTCCAGTTGTTCCAGCCGTTCCAATAGGTTTCACGAAACGAAACATCTACTTGAGTGACTCCGCCACCTTTTGAACGAAACTAAAATCGAATACTCGCTCCGTCGGCACCGGTTCTTTCGGCTTGATGCGTTGGGCTGCGGTGGCAATCATCTCGCGCTGGAGTTTTTCATCGACGGTCGGCGTTTGTAGATAAAGCTGTACAGCCGCATCGTAGATTCGCTCCGCGTACCGTTCCTTGTCCTTGCCCAATTCGAGATAGGGCCCCTTTATGAACTCTATAACGTATTTCTTGTCGTTCCTGATGAGTCGAACCGCCCGCGTCGTCACTCGGATCATTTTGCTGACCAGTTCCGGGCGATCGGCGAGGGTTGCCTTGGTCGTTGTGAGTCCGCCCATGACGGCGCGGTAGACATCCGCACCGGCGGCGAGATTGCGAAACCCTTCATCGATGGCGAACAATTTCTGTGGGATCTGCAGCATCGTGGCGTCGATAGCACCGGCTTTTAAAGCGACGTAAGTGACGTCACTGCTGCCGAGCGGAAGAAGCGTCACCTGCTCCGGCGGAACATGATTGGCGATCAAAATCTGGCGCGTGAGAATTTCTGCCAATGATCCGACCCCCGAAACGCCGAGCTTTTTACCTCGCAGTTGTTGGATATTGGTGATACTCGGCAAGGAAATCAAATCGAATGACGGACGGTCCGTTAGAGCGTAGATGAGTCGGAGGTCGGCGCCGCTCACCGCGGCACTGATACCGGTGCCCGTCGCCGTACCGAAATCGATACCGCCGGCCAACAGGACTTGCGGCGTCAGACCGGCTTTCACGAATATAAGCTCGGGTTGCAAGCCTTCTTCGCGAAACAATCCTCTGTCGCGGGCGATCATATAGGGCATGTCGAGGATGCTGCGTGAAACGTAACCGATGCGCACGGGCAAGGGCTTGGCGGATTTCTCGGCGGCCCACAGGTCCACGCGAACTAAAAGAAAAACCACGAACAACCTGTAGGCCAGCAATAATACGCGTACTGTTGTTCTCACGGCTTGTCGCTTTCCCGTCCTCTATTTGAATGAATCCGCAACTCTTGACGCGAAGCTGAAATCGAACACGCGCTCATGCGGCGGTAGCTCCTTCGGTTTGACGCGCTGGGCGGCGACGGCGATCATCTTGCGTTGGACCTTTTCGTCGACGATTCCCGTTTGCAGATAGTATTGCAGCGCCGCGTCATAGATACGGTCGGCAAACCGGTCGCGATCCTTGCCGAGATCGAGGTAAGGCCCTTTGATGAATTCGACGGCGTATTTCCTATCGGCGCGAATTAGCCGGAGCGACCTTTGGGTCACCCGAATCATCTTGGTGACCAGCTCGGGGCGCTCATTGATCGTTGCCTTCGTGGTTGTCAGGCCGCCTTGCACGGCGCGGTAAAAGTCGGCGCCGGAGGCGAGCTTACGGAATCCCTCATCGACGGCAAGAAAGTTCTGCGGAATCTGAAGCATGGTGGCATCAATGGTGCCGGCCTTCAAAGCTACATACATCACGTCGCTCGTGCCCAAAGGAAGAAACGTAACTTGCTCCTGCGGAACCTTGTTGGCGAGAAAAATCTCGCGGGCGAGAGTTTCGGCCAGGGCGCCGAACGCTGTGATGCCGAGCTTTTTGCCGCGCATTTGTTGGAGGTTGGTGATGCTTGGCGCAGCGAGCAGATCGAAGGATGGTTTGTCGCTCATAGCGAAGACGACCCGCACATCGATGCCGCTTATCGCGGCGACGATGGCCGTCCCGGTCGCCGTGCCGAAATCGATGCCGCCGGCCAGCATCGCCGGAATTGTTTGGGCCGCTTTCATAAAAATAAGTTCGGGCTCCAAACCCTCTTCTCGGAAATAGCCGCGGTCGCGGGCGATAATAAAAGGCATATCCAGGATGCTGCGCGAAACATAGCCGATGCGCACCGGAGGCAATTTAGAGGATTTTTCAGCTGACCGTGCGTTTCCGCTCGGCGACGCGAATGCCGTAATGGTGAGCAGGCAAGACAAAAAGCGGCGAGTCTTATATTTCATGTTTTCACCATTCCGATTGGCGGGTGCTTGCGGAGAACACGAAACTCGAAACTAGAAATACTTTTTTACGCGTAGGCGTCATAGATGCCGTCGAACTTGGCGAGCTTGAAGCGCACCATGTTTTTGGCCGCGGCGCGCACCAGTTCCTTTTCACGATCCGAGTTGGCGTTGCGCGCGATCGTTTCGGCGGCCATCGCCGTGTGCTCCTGGTCGACTTTACCGTGCACGATGAAAAAAGTGCGGGCGCGACTATCGAGGCCGTAGTGTTTTTCCAAGGCGGCGTCGAACTCGTCCGAATATCGTTGGACCATGGTTTCGTTCACCAGCGCGCCGGCCCGCGTCTCCGCCGCGGTGCCGAGAAACATGCCGCGGATGATCGCCGCGGTATGGGCGACGCACTCGAAAATCATGATCTCCTTGTCGAAATCTTCGTCGGTTAAACCCATGGCTTGGCCGAAGCGCTTCATCAGCGCGGGGTGCGACGACTCTTCAACGAACAACTCGACAAACTGATTGTAGGCCGGCGGGTTGCTGGCATTTTTCACCATACAAAAGGCGAGGCCTTTGTTAATCGCATGATTCGACAGGTAGTGCTGCAGGGCAAAGCCGGCGAGGCGCTTCTTGGAAAGCTTGCCCGCGCGCAGTTCGCTGAAATACCGGCTGTTCATCAACTGGTCAACTCCGGGCCGAATGATTTCACGCATCACGGACTCGACGAAAGCTTCGTTCCCCATAGAAACTCCTTAGATCCGGTTAAAGGTCGAGGCACAGAGACATTCTCAGAGGAGAAAAGGAGTGTCAAGGGTGAATGTTGTCGCTCTACCTGCATTGGCCGAGGCTTTGGTTGACAGCGATGCGTAAGGCTCCTTATATTCCGGTGACATCATTAGAGGAGTGAATTTCATGGCAGGGGCACTGGACGGAATCAAGATTCTCGACATCACCAACTATATCGCGGGGCCTTTTGCGACCATGTTGCTTGCGGACTTGGGCGCGGAAGTTTACAAGATCGAAACCCCCGGCGCGGGGGATCCTTTTCGCACCTGGGACAAGGAGCCGAAGGATTACAGCCCGAGCTTTTGCGGCATGAACCGCAACAAGAAAAGTGTGACTCTCGACATCAAGCAAACGGAAGGCAAAGAAATCTTCCTGCGATTGGCGCAAGACGCCGATGTGATCGTGGAAAACCTTCGCCCCGGCGTCGTCGATCGCTTGGGCATCGGCTACGAAGAAATTAAAAAGATCAATCCGCGCATTATCTACTGTTCGATATCCGCCTTCGGCCAGAACGGGCCGTATAGAAAAAAGCCCGGCTACGACACGCTTGGTCAAGCGCTGAGCGGGCTTCTGAGCGTGCTCACAGATCTCGACAAGCCGGAAGGACCGGGCGCATCTTTCTCGGATCACCTCGGCGGCTTTTACGGTTGCTATGGCGTTCTTGCCGCCATTGCGGCGCGCGAACGAACCGGCAAAGGTCAGAAGGTCGAAACCTCGCTGCTCGAAGCGACGATCAGTTTTATCGGCTTCAGCATGACCCAGTTTCTTTTCAGCGGCGAGATTCCGAAGAAGAGCAGCCGGTTGAAAACAGCGGGTGTCTACGCGTTGGTTGCCGGCGATGGCAAGCCGTTTGTAATCCATCTTTCGCATCCGCCAAAATTCTGGCTTGCCGTCACCGAGGTTATCGCACGTCCCGATCTACAGACCGATCCGCGCACCAAAGACCGTCACGCGCGCATCAAGAATTACGACATGATAAGCGAAATTTTGTCCAACGCCGTGCAGAGCGCGCCGCGGCAACATTGGCTCGACGCGCTGGAGGAAAAAGACGTGCCGTGCGCGCCGATCAATAACTTCAAAGAGGTATTCGAAGACCCGCAGGTCAAATATCTCGAAAGACTCGTCAAAGTGACCGATCCGGAGTTCGGCACGTTTCAATTGGTCAAAAACGGCGTCAACTTAAGTGAAACACCGGCGGAAATACGGTTGCGGCCGCCGAAACTCGGCGAGCACAACGAAGAGACGTTGCGCGCGTTGGGATTCAGCTCCGCGGAAATTCACAGCCTGCATGAAAAAAAGATCATCTAGGTAGAGCCTCGTCCCGTTGCAGCGTTGTTGCTGGCGACGCAAAACGATTGAGTTGGAGCATTTTTTAGGAGGACATAGGTGCCCAAAGCACAGCTCGCTGGTATCGATATTTACTACGAAGAGAATGGACAAGGTGAACCGGTGCTGCTCGTGCCGGCTTCGTGGTGGCCGTCGGATACGTGGAACGTTGGCGTGGTGCCTTTTCTGTCGCGGCGGTTTAAAACCATCGTGTTCGATTGCCGTGGCACCGGCCGGAGCGGCAAGCCGAAAGACGGTTACACGGTCGAGCAGTTCGCTCAAGATTGCAGCGCTTTGTTGGCGCATCTCGGCGTGTCACGCTGTCACGCCGTTGGTTTTGCTCTCGGCGGACAGATCGTGCAAGCGATGGCTATCGAGCGACCCGATCTGATAGCAACGCTGACCATCGCAGCTTCGGGCGCGGGGGCGAAAACGCTCGCCGGTGGACTACGTAGCTTGTCCCCCGATACGGAGCGCGAAATCCGCGATATCGGCTTTGAGCGTTACATCCGCAACTACATCGAGAACGACACGATGGCGTTCACCCCAAAATTCTATCGCGAGCATCCAGAAGTGGTCGCGGCCCTCGCCGATGCGGTTTGGTCGGGGCAAAGCACAGTGGAAATGTTTCGCCGCCACGAGGACGCCCGGCTTACTTGGGACACTTTGGCCAAGGCGGTGGAGGTGGAAGTGCCGGCGCTGATTCTGTGCGGCGCTGACGATCACGTGAGCCGGCGCGGCAGCACGCCCGTCGGAACAGCAAAGCGTCTCGCCGAGCTGACCTCTGGCTGCGAATTGTTTTTGATTCCAAACACGAAGCATATGACTTTCTGGGATGGCACCGGCGGGTTGCTTGCACTGCAGGAGTTCTTGGCCCGCCACCGTATTGGAGCAACGCGGTGATTTGCGAGCCCGAACTCTCGAAGCGCCTTTTGCGCACTGCATACATGTTCATTATCTGTTGTTTCCTTTTCGTAGCGGCCCTGACGAGTTCCGTCGAAGCGCAAACAAAAAAAGTTCACGTCGCCGTTCCGGGCTATACGATCGCGGTGCTGTCGTTTCTCACCGCAAAGATGAACGGCTACTACGTGTCCGAAGGTCTGGACGTTGACCTGATCGCCATGCGCGCGCCCACTGCCAACCTAGCGGTCTTAGGCGGCAACGTCGAGTTTTCCGCCGTTCCGCTGGCCGGTCTGACTACAGCTTTGCGCGGCGCACCGTTAAAGCTCTTGTTTTGCCAGTTTGACAAGCCGCAGCACTCTCTTTACGCGCGCGCGGAATTTCAGAGCATCAAGGCTCTGCGCGGCAAGAAACTCGCGGTGTCCGGCCTCGGTACCATCGACGATATTTTGCTGCGCGAAGCGCTCGGCGCGAACGGCATCGATCCGGCTCGCGACGTGACGATCCTCGCGATGGGCGCGGCTGACACTCGATTCAACGCTCTCGTCAGCGGTGCCATCGAAGGATCGGTGCTCATCGCGCCGACGTCTTTTTATGCCAAGGATCAGGGATTCCGAGAACTGGTCGCGTTCCAAGATTTGGGATTTGTTCTGCCCAGCGGCGGTATCGTGGCGCGTGACGAAACTTTAAGAACCGATCCGCTCACCGTGGAACGATTTGTCCGGGCGACGATCATGGGGTTCTTGTTCATGCGCGACAATCGTCCGGGAACGCTCAAGGTCATGTCGCGCATGCTGAGGATCGATGAGCTGACCGCGGCCAAGCTTTATGACTCCTCTCGGCCGACTATGACTGTAGACGGCACCGTGTCAGGGGAAGCGGAAAAAAAGATGACTGGAATGGTTGTTAAAATCGCCGGAGTAAAAGATGTTCCGACGACGGACAAGCTCTATGACTTTTCGTTTGTTAGAAAAGCCCATCTCACGCTGCATGCGAAAGGCTGGCAACCCCTCCAATAGGTGCAGGAAGTCGAGCAGAATTAGAAACGAGGTATGATATGCCCACCGCGAAGATCGGCGCCGTTGATATCTATTACGAGGAGCAAGGACAAGGCGACCCGGTGTTACTCGCGCCGCCGTCGTGGTGGCCGTGCGATACCTGGAAGGTAAGCGTCGTGCCGTTTTTGTCGAAGCGATTTCGCGCCATCGTCTTCGATTGCCGCGGTACGGGTTACAGCAGCAAGCCCGATAACGGTTATACTATCGAGCAGTTCGCCAAAGATTGTGCCGGACTGCTGGAGTATTTGAAAGTATCGCGCTGTCACGCGGCGGGTTTTGCACTGGGTGGACAGATCGCGCAAGCGCTAGCGATCCAAAGGCCCGATCTCGTCGCTACGCTGACGATTGCCGCAGCGGGTGCGGGAACGAAAGCGACCGACGGCGGTCCGCGGGTGATCAGAAATACCGACGAAGAAGAGATTCGTGAGCATGGCTTCGAGCGCTTCATTCGCGGTCACGTCGAGAATACTCACATGGCGTTCAATTCCACTTTTTACGATGCCCATCCGGAAGTGGTCAAAGCGCTTTCGGATGCGTTGTGGCGGCGTCAGACGAGTCCGGAGCAACATCGATATCACTACGAGGCGCGGCGCACTTGGGATACGTTAGGCAACGCGCCGAAAGTAAAAGTGCCGACGCTGATACTTTGTGGCGCCCGGGACGACGTCAATCGCGGCGGCAGCACGCCGGTCGGCACGGCGCGAAAACTCGCCGAGCGCGTGCCCGGCTGCGAGCTTGCGCTCGTGCCGGACGTGAAGCATATGACGTTTTGGGACGGCGACGGCGCGCTCATCGCGCTGGAGGATTTCTTGCAAAGGCATCGCATTCAATGACGTTGAACCTTGAACTCTTGAACCAGGGAAGGATGAATCGAGTCATGAAACTGCGAAATTGCACAGCTGTCCTCGTTATGATGCTCGTGAGCGGATTCACCGGTGGTGTGGGCTACGGCCAAGACAAGAGCAAGACCGGTGGTGACGCGATCACGCAACTCTATAACGCCGCGAAAAAGGAAGGCACGGTGGTAATTTGGGGACCGACGGACGCGATTATTTATCAACGCATGCAGGAGGTGCTGGATAAACAGTATCCGGGCATCAAGATCGAGCACTTCGAAAGCATTCCGGAACCGCTTGTGCAGCGCATCATCGCCGAAAGCCAGGCGGGGAAGCCGGCGGCGGTGGACGTCATTCAGTCCGGTTCGCTGCGCGCGTTGCGGCCATTGATCGATCGCGACATGCTGGCGCCGTATCCGGGATGGGAGAAGGACTTTGGCCTCGATGCGGTATACGCCAACCAACGCTTTGTCGGCGCTTATAATCTTACCTTGCCGATTTCTTACAACACTAAAATGGTGAGCGCCAAGGAGGCGCCGAAAAGTTGGGAGGATCTCGCCGATCCGAAGTGGAAGGGAAAGAAGATAATTATCGAGGCGCGACTGGTGCCATTCGCCATGCTTGGCACCGAGTGGGGCAAACCGAAGGCAACCGAATTGGTCAAAAAAATTCTCTCCCAGCAACCGATCATCGTTCAGGGCGGCACGACCGTCGCCAACGCGCTCGCGGGCGGTCAAGTTTCGATTGCCGTCGGCACTTACGCTTACACCATCGAGCGCTTGAAGAAACAGGGCGCGGCAGTGGACTGGATCGCCGTCTCACCTCTGCCCGTGCTGACTTCCGCAGAGGGAGTTCTCAAGACTGCAGCTCATCCAAATGCCGGGCGTTTCTTCGCGGGGTGGATGGGAACGCCCGAAGGGCAGAAGATCAGATACGCGACCCAGGGACAGGCCATGGAGGTGGGCAGAAACGCGATCGGCAACGTTGCCGAGAGAATCAAGAGCCAGCAGCCGGCGATCATCTTGGAAACCGATAAGACCTTTGCGTCGATCTTGGAAATCCAGCGCGAGTTGGGAAAATTGCTCGGCGCGCTGCGGTAAGAATAGATTTCGTGCATTGGAAGTCGACAGAAATCATGGGGCGATGACACAATCCGATCGCGATGTCATCCTGAGGCCCAGCCGAAGGATCTCGCCTGAGTTGGCCTTCATGATTAAGTCGAGATCCTTCGCTTTGCTCAGGATGACACGACGGGTAAAAACGTGGAGCTGCTAAATTGAATGTTGCAGTTGAAAGCCAGAACCCAAGCGTTGGAATTCTGACGAGATCGCGCATCTCGGTGCGTTCCCTGGCATTGGGCCTGACGGTTGCCGTCGTCTCTTATCTCGTTCTCGTTCCGTTACTCATGTTGCTCTACGCCAGCGTCAAGAGCACGGAAGACAAGCTGCCGTTCGAGTCCACTGTCACCACGCTCGGCAATTACGCGGCCGTTTTCACCAGTCCGGCGACGCTGCCGATTTTTCTCAACACATTTGTTTTTACCGCCGGATCGCTGGCCGTGGGGTTGCCGCTGGCGATCTTCTTGGCTTGGCTGGTGGAGCGCACCGCCATCCCAGCGCGCGCTTGGATCGGCAATCTGATTCTCGTGCCGATGACGGTGCCGTCGCTGCTGTCGGCGATCGCGTGGATTCAGCTGCTCGATCCACGCAACGGACTCGTCAACGTCGTCTTGCGCAGCGTATTTGGCTTGCAATCGGACACCGGCCCCTTCGACATCTACACGCTTTCCGGCATGTGCTTTGTGCAGGGACTGCGGCTGGTGCCGTCGGCGTATTTAATGATCGCCGCCTCGTTTCGCGCCATGGATCCGTCATTGGAAGAACAGAGCGCCATGGCGGGACGCAACATCGCGCAGACCACGATGCGCGTGACTCTGCCGATCATGCGGCCGGCGCTGCTCGCGGCGCTAATCTATTTCATCATCGTGGTGATCGAGTCATTCGATATTCCCGGGCTGCTCGGTTTCACCGCGCGCATCCGCGTGCTCAGCACGGCAATTTACTGGGCGACCCATTCGGAAGTCGGTCTACCAGATTATGGGCTGGCGTCGGCTTTGGGAGCGATCATATTATTCGCTGCGCTGCTGCTCATGTGGGGTTACCAGCGCTTGACGGCGCACCAGGAGCGCTTCGCCACCATCACCGGCAAGGGTTACCGGCCGCGCCAGGTAAATCTTGGCGCCTGGACGGTTGCGGCGACCGCGTTCTCCGCGGGTTACATTATCATCGCCGTCATACTGCCTTTTCTGATGTTGCTGTGGACCAGCGTGCAACCGTTCTATGCCGTTCCTTCGGCGGAGTCGCTAGCGCGGGTCAGCTTGGAGGGTTACACGAAGATTTGGCGCGACGGCAGCGTCGTGCGTGCCCTGTGGAATACCCTCGCGCTTGCGCTGGTCACTTCGGTGGCGACGATGGTGCTGGCCGTGCTCGTCAGCTGGTTCATCGTGCGGCGCGGCAGATCTGCGGACGGGATGGCCAAGTATCTCGCCACGGTTTCGTTCCTGCCGCAATGCGTGCCGAGCATTGTGATCGGTCTCGCGTTCATTTTCGTCTACGTGCGCTTCCCCATTCCGATTTACGGCACGCTCTGGATCATCGCGCTGGCGATGACGACCCGCTATCTCGCGTATAGCTCACGAGCGACCACGGCGGCGCTCATGCAGGTGCACGGCGAGCTCGAAGAAGCCTCGCAGATGGCCGGCGCACCGTGGCTGCGAACTCTTCGCCGAATCACCATGCCGTTGCTGGCGCCGGCAATGATCAATGTGTTTCTTTGGGTCGCGGTGCATGCGATGCAAGAGTTGTCGATGGCCTTGATGCTCTACAATCCGAGCACCGTCGTCGTCTCGACGATGATCTGGAGCATGTGGCAAAACGGCAGAACCGCCGACGCGGCGGTATTAGGAGTCGTGCTGATCTTTCTGTCTGCGTTGCTGCTTATCGGCGGCCACCTCGTTTCGATAGTTCGGCGCGGCGCACATTCCTAGCGGGATACTTCGTGATCAGCGTAAGAGATTTGGAGAAAAGGTTTGCCGGCGCTAAGGGCGAAGTGCGCGCCCTGCGAGG
>Ga0137376_10001814_pt1 | contig 12289 bp, 14 predicted proteins | sample SagtaG_23_FD_104814 | JGI IMG/M metagenome (GOLD analysis project Ga0137376, IMG submission 104814) | Vadose zone soil microbial communities from Sagehorn Ranch, Mendocino, California, USA - Sage2_L_20_16 metaG | ecosystem: Environmental > Terrestrial > Soil > Vadose zone | place: USA...
CCGTGAAGTAGGTAGGTGCGTGCTAATTCCTCACGTCCTACTTCCAATGAACTCACGTCCCAGAAGAATACGATCTCGATTCAGATGATCTCGATGACCCAATTCCCAATGCTCGACGACACCGAGAACAGTCCATGCCTCTCCTCGTCGGCCTGCTGGATTCCTCCGCCGCGCGCCAAAGTCTGGACAGACCACTTCTGCTAAGTTCGCCCGGCAATCCCGAATCCGCCGACCTCGATTCTCTTCTGGCAAAGCAGACGGCAGGAGGAGGGTTGGTCGATTCTATTGCCAACATGGCAAACTCCATTCTTGGCGCTGGTCCGTAACCTATTTTTTTGGTCTTTTTTCCTGTCTTTCTCAGCAATCCGTACAGGAATCATTGGTTGGTTTATATGTCTGATGCACGGCATACAACAGCTCATTTTTATGAAGGTCTTCCGTATGCTGTCAGTCAAGCTGGATTCGTTACAGGTCTTTTGCTGCTCATCATTCTCAGCGGCATCACAGACTGGACAATACGTCTGATCGTTATCAATGCCAAACTAAGCGGGAGGCACACATACATTGGCATCATGGACCATTGCTTTGGCCCCAGCGGTCGTGCAGCCGTATCTTTCTTCCAGTTTGCCTTTGCATTTGGAGGCATGTGTGCTTTTGGCATCATCATTGGCGACACGATCCCGCACGTTATCCGTTCTATATTTCCAACTTTGCCAAACAAGCCTATCCTCCGACTGTTCGCGAATAGACAGGTTATCATTTCACTATGCACTATCTGTGTTTCGTACCCCCTTTCCCTATACCGCGATATCCACAAGCTCTCTAGAGCATCTGCGCTAGCACTCATCGGAATGGTCATCATCGTGGTCTCAGTCCTAGTCGAAGGGCCGCAGGTACCACCAGAACTGAAGGGTGATCCTTCCAAGCGCTTTAGTATCATAGAGCCGGGCATATTTCAAGCTATTGGTGTCATCAGCTTTGCATTCGGTATGTCACCAAGTCCTGAAATAATAAATCTCTTAATTGAACCGTAATAGTGTGTCACCACAATTCTCTGCTGATTTATGGCAGTCTGCGCACCCCCACGTTAGATAGATTCGCCAAAGTAACACACATATCTACTTTCATTTCCCTGGTGTCGTGCATGACATTAGCTGTGTCAGCTTACTTGGTGTTCACGGACAAGACGCAGGGCAACATACTCAACAACTTTCCCGGCGTATGTATCCCCTTCAATGAAGATGCCAACCTTAATCATTGTTATTAGAACGACACCGTTATCAACGTGGCGCGATTCTGTTTTGGGCTTAACATGTTCACAACCCTTCCCCTCGAACTCTTCGTGTGTAGAGAGGTAACTGTGTCTTGTCTTATCCAAACGTCAAACTAACGGTATCCCAGGTTATCGAACAATATTTCTTCTCTCACGAGTTATTCAACCTGCAACGGCATGTCTTTTTCACTACAACCATCCTTTTTGCTTCCATGTTAGGTGTGTACCAATGTCATTAGCCGTTTGCTTCGTTGACCATTCTCGCAGTGTCGCTGATCACATGTGATCTTGGCGTCATGCTAGAAATAACAGGAGGCGCGTCTGCAACTACACTTGCCTTCATCTTTCCCGCAATTTGCTACATCAAACTCACAAACGGACGACACCCTTGGTACAGCCGATCAAAACTTCCTTCAGTAGTTTGCGCTGCATTCGGTCTAATTGTCATGTGTATATCTCTTTTCCTTGCGCTTGGAAGGGCTTGGACCCCAGATGGAGATGTCAAAATATGTACATAGTCACAGGATATGGTTGAACATGGACTCAAGTCGGGTGACTATCAACATAGTACATTACGTTAATCACATTCCTTTGCTCGCTGAAATGGCCTCTTTCAAACCAGGGACGTCATCCAAAGACTCTATGCGTGTGCCTTTCGCGGCACTTTCTCCAGCCGTTAAAGGACAGACATTGGTATCACTGTACACGCTCCACAAGCGTTCGACGCGTTCACTAGGACGTTGGTCCGGGTAGCAATTAACCGGGTCGCAGACTAAGACCCAGATAGCGTCGTAACCACCAGCTGAGAAAAAGAGATAACGTCAGCATGTAGGACAGTTGCGCAGGGAGTCTCACCCCCGGGTACACCCCCTCCGATAACTCCTGCTTGGGAGACACAAGTGTCGAGTAATTTGGTTTGTTCCGAAGGTTCTATCGGTACTCCAGCCAAGTTCCCCATCTCCCTCATCTTGGCACGGATACCCTTCAAGACATTTAAACTGATTGCGTAATACTGTCATATAACCCCACCTGAGAGATTCTGTGTGCTTCGTAGAACGACGCCACAATCGGCAACTCGTTGGGTGGCTGCCATGGATTCGCTTCCCACTGGTCATTGCAGCGTGTTAGTCATCTGGGCCGCAAACGCCACAGAATGTCCCACCTGGACAGGCTGTAGAGATGAAATATATTTGACCGCGCTCTCATAGTTCTCAGGGTCGCTTGCGTGTAGTTTAGTTAGCTGCAGAAGGGTTTGACCGAGTGATTGATTGAGCTGATCAAGCGATTTCCACAGCGCGTTTGCTAGATCGTCGGCGGGGGTGAGGGAAGTCTAAAGATATTTTAGCAATAATGAGCCGACCTTCTTGTTCAGACTCCTTCCTCCATTTCAGCACTTTCCCCGCGAGAGATGGAGTATCGCTTCCTGCGGCAACATCCGCTAACATGATCCGCGTAAACGGAGGAAGCGCGAACGGTTCAATGCGATAATCCCATGCTCGATTCTGCGGGGAGATGACAGGTAACAAGGGCCTAGATATCGCCTAGGAAACTATGACAAAAAAAATTAGTGATAGAAGTGAATACTCACAGTGTCTCCTTCCATAAAGGCTTTTATAGCTGCAGGGTTGAATCGCGTATATATCTGACTGCCAAACACAGCAGCCGCTATGTCGAAACCGCTTCCAATTTTGCCCTGCGCAAGACAATGTATAAACTGAGCTAAATTGTGAGCAAGCTTCTTTCCCTCGTTTCCGTTGTAAGGTTCTTCATTGGGAGATTGGGGTTTGGAATCTCCAAACGAGGTCTGAGATATAACACGGAGATGAATGAGAAGGGCAGAGACCAGAGAAGTAATGAGCGCGGCAGAAGAACCAAGGCCCGTCTTGTTTACATCCGTCAAAGTTGTCCCCGTCGGCATGAAATGAGGTAGTTGCGCTAGAGATGCCATTGTCTTTGGCAAGTTGAGCGCTGCGAGCTGGATGGTGTCAATAACGGGGCCCACGATATCGCTTGCAGCATAGTTTACCTTCTGGCTCTGGGAATAAAAGTAATTGTCTGCGACAACGGCAATGTCCAAGCCGGCGGAAAGGGCTTCATAGAGTGATGAAGTTCCAATAACTTCAGTAGCTAGCAACAATGTATACCGAAGAGCAAGATGGACGAATTTGTTTTTAGTCGTTCTGGATCAATGAAATCGATGAATCGGCAATTATCCGAGGAAAATAAATCACGAACGATGCTGAAGTAGGCTCTACGGACAGATCAGGCTCAAACGACACAGTATATTCCCATTTTGCATCGAGAAACTGCGGTGACTGGACACAAATGCGATGGGGTGACTTCGATGGGCTATCTTGAACCGTTGTGTAAAATCGTGAGGAAGTTGAAACTACTGTGCCTGAATATGTGGGGTCAAGCACAAGGTAGCCGCCTGCGATCAGGACTTTCCCTGGGGAAGACACAACGGTAGTATGGTTCATCTTGCAGCTTTGGATTCCTCTTGCCCCCGAGCTTTATACGCAGAGGTCCAATTAGAAATTAAAGTAATAAAGTTTATTGTCCAAGTTTATTGTTTAGTTACTTGGCAAGGAACCAGCGCAGGCCGGTTGCACACCATTCTGCAGTTTTTCTATATCCATCTAGTAATGCTCCTGTCCTCCTCGCTCGAACCATACTTTCTGTTGACCACACGTGGCATTCGTACAACCCGGGCAGCGAAGTTTTAGTTGTACACTGACATTTTCTCCCCCGGCACTGTGCCCACGGAGATGATTTGCCACAATATCCGCTAGAGCGCGGATAAATATAGGCGAATCGTTCAATGATTCCGCGCGGTGAACTTCAATGCCATGCTAAATAAAAAATTGCTCAGGTCAGATCAGATTGAGCATGGAATAAACTTGCCTCCCTGGCCTCCTTGGCGTACTCAAGGTCCAATTCATATAATGTTTCTATGTGATCGCTGGTGAACGCAATTGGCACCAAGACCAGTTGTTTTTTTCCGAGACGCGCCAAGCCCTTGATTGCTTCCCCTGTCTGCATGCCCATCCAGGCAGATGGTCCGACTTGTGATTGCCATACCAATCGGTAAGGATTGCTATGGCCGAGTCGTTCCATTACAGCGGCAACGGAAGCAGAAACTTCCAATACATAAGGATCTCCTCGATTTACGACAGACATTGGTAACGAGTGTGCTGAAAATAAGATTACCGTTTCTGCTCGGGTGGACGGAGTGAATTTGGCAAGAGCTGCTTCCACATGTTGTGCGACTGCCTGAAGTTAAACCTTTCGGTGAACTCGCAAACGAAGATTCTCTCGTGGGGACGAACCTCTACAAACCCCGAATTGGTCCCCCATCGGTCAATTACGCTCCAGCGAACGTCCGAGCCAAATTCGCCGGATCTGCCACGCCTGTACAATTCATTTAAACTACTTCCAGTTGTGCTGCAGCTGTATTGGGGATATTGGGTGAACGCCACAGCTCTTTTCACGCCGTCTGCCTTCATCTGTCGTGCAGTTTCTACAGTTAGAGGATTTGCGTATCGAAAGGCTACGTAGGCCTTATGTGGAGCCGTTTCTGGATGGAGCTCGTCCAGTAGTTTGGCCATACCCTCCCCCTGTAGTTGTGTGTATTTGAGGATGGGTGAACCTCCCCCAATTTCTGCATACTGTTGCTCGATCTGTGGTGTCCTTCGTCTAGCGATGAGCGGAGCGAGGATACGTTGAAAGGGCAATGGTATAAGGTCTCCATCGGAAAACAGATTCTTCAGGTAGTCGTACGTTCCACCGACCTTGGAACATTGAAGTGCACAGGAATTATATCAAAAGCAAAACAGCATACCGTGGAGGGTCCCCCCATGTTCAGCATAACGATTGCTAGAGGAAAAACCCATGAGTACCGTGTATGACTCGGGTTGCACTTGCTGACCTGTCGGACTTGTGACTGTCAGTCAGCCTACCATCCGGCCAAAAAGCAGCGACAAATCACCTTTTGCCCAAACGTGAGCTGTGAAGTGAGGTAAAGGAACGCTTCAGCATCTGGTTTAGCTTGTGTGGAGGGAGAGTCGAGACTCCGATGCATAATTGCTGAACCTTCAACCGTGATCCGTCCGGCACTCCGGTCCGTTGAAACTACTATAACAACCATACTAATGATACATAAACGGGTGACTATAGATCCGTACAGAAAGCAAAAAGAGTGAATTACCGGTCCCTAGTATACATACGATCCCCAGGCGACAGATGAAACGTGTCCATCCCTTACGATGTGTTCTGATGGTGTCGCCGTCCTTTCTTCTTTTCAACAGGTGGCACTTCCACAGCTCTCTGGCATACAGGACAGCGACCAGAAACGTCTGTCAGCCAAGGATCAAGGCACGTTTTCTGCAAGTTCTATGGTCAGTCACATCGACATTGAGTAGGCGGGGAGACGGACATGAAAAACATGACCGCATCGAAGCAGTCGCAGCGGTTGAGCACCCTCTCCGGCATCCTCTAGCCTCAATGGCTCGCTTCTCTCCTCTTCAGTAATCATATTCAGTACTTCACTGTTAGGCACAGGATTGTCAGCTGGAGATTTGATTTCTTCATCATCCCCTTTTCTTTCAGTTCTTTGTTTTGGTGCTTCAAAGTCGTTGAGACATATAGCACAGGCAGCCCGATTATCTTCCAGTACCACAAAAGGCAGTTCTCCTTGCTCCCAAACGTTTTCCCAACTAGACGTCCCTTCATGGCGCTCTGGTTCCGGTTCATAGCCCGTCCGCTTATTCGTATCTTTGTTTCCTCTAAAAGGTATACGTCGTAAGAATCTGAATCTAGGCCTGGGTGATACTTTGGTCGTCGATGACAGCTTGGGAGGATATGAATATACAGCCTCCGGCTTAGCTAACTCTCCAACATTAAAGCCAGAGGGAGGTGGGGGTATGTACATGACCAAAGGAATACGATCCACAGCAGACCTAGGCATTTTCCCTATTTCAGGGTTAATTGAAGTGGGATTTTGTAATGGATGACGTCCTAGAGCGATTAGAATGAGACTCCATATTAGCTGGAGAACACAATTAGTAAAACTAACAAAGACGGGATTCGAATAACGCCGCACGTATATGACCGGTCCAATCACAAACACAAAAACTCCAAGGATAAAGACTTCGAGTACCATGAGGTACATGATGCTTAATATTCCAAACATAAGCCACCAAAGATGCGGTGATGTGAGTCTGCAGGTCTTAACCGAGGTATACTCGAGGATGTGGGCTGTAAGGAACCAGCTCAATGTCAAAAGAGAAGAAAGGAGTGTTAATCTGCAGTAGCGACATGTAAATGTATGAACGTCTAAAGTCACTACTCAAATCTACTCACCGAGAGTAGAGGCGATTTCCCTGTTCCTGGCTATCATGAGTTGTATGCGTATTTGCATTTTGTGACGATGTTGAATTTAGGGGTAGCTGTAACTGCCGTGAAGCGGCGGCGTTTTGCGAACGTAAGTGGCGTCCGTTTCTTCGGTCAGAGTTGTCGATGCTGCCGATGCGAGTTTCCTCGTCATTCAGGCGCCTATGAACGCTGATTTCAGCAAGAACGTTTCAGTTGATCCCAGATAACACGCACCGTGCCCGATTTCTCTTGTAGTCCCATAGTGTCAAGATCGAGGACAGGGACGCACGTAGAAGCCAGATGCACGACCAGATACCCAGCGGGCGATCGCACGCGGTCCACTCACTCAGATGGGGATCTAATGGGCTTCTGAAGTATGTGGCTGTTAAAACCAACATGATAACAATGACAACGACCTATAAACCATCAGTCGTTGAGGTAGTAAACGGCTGCACGTGTCGTACTTGTATAAGATTCCACACTAGCGCTTGTATCAGTCCCATTTGTAGCTTGCGCTGTCGAGATGCGTTTCGACCTAGACCGAGGAAAGCCGCCATACGAGAAGGAAACGGTAGCCTTTGTTCCCTCGAAGTTTCTTGGTCAAAGGAGTGCCGCAGGGGAGAGGGTGAAGTAACCAGGGGCTCGTTTGCACGCTGCATGGTCAAGAAGGGCGCTTCATTGCTTATCCAAGGGCTTTGTGTCGCGGTTGTCGGGGGAGTAACGGTAAGACTCATACTGCCGTCGACGGAGAAAACTCTCCGATCTCGTCTGCTAGTGCTGGCAGTGGCTCTCTCTGGTAAATTAACAACGACGGCACCTCTAACGATGTCATTCGTCGACCTGGATCTTCGCAGAGGTACATGAGGACCAAATTCGTTAGGCATAGATCAGCGAAGGACAGGCAGACAGTTGTAGGGAGTGAGGGGTATATTAATGGATGGTGAGAAAGGTGACACAGCATCAGCATCCACGCGCCACACATGTATACAACTATCTATCGTCCCGTCACTCCACGCCATATCGGCGTCAGCGCCTGCGCTACAGTGTTAGCAGCTATACTAGGTCAGTCTTCGCACGCACTCACTCATCGGCGATACACACCTATTTCCATATTGTTCTTCTCCATTTCATCTAGAACAGTTTTCAGGAGCGATCGGCCCCGCCAACGGTCCGGATGAAACCTCCGATGGCTCTTCTCAACAAATGTCTTGTAGTCTTGCGTTCCCATAAACTCCTTTACTCCCGAGAAAAACTTTTCGACGGCTCCCCAATCCACATCAGCGACGCTGAATCGTGCAGGTGGCGTGAGTACAGGCCAGGGCACAGCTTCCATAGTGAGCGGCAGGTCTGCACAGAACTTGGTCGAATCAAATTCCTCACTAAGAACCTTGTAACGCTCGAGGGCTCTCTGGGTGGTCCAAGGCCCAAACGCCCATCGTTGTTGCTGTCGTCGACGTCTTTCTCGTTCCCTTCGAGTGACTTCCTCTCTGTGCAACCGTTCTTCTTTTCTCTTCCTTTCCTCCTCTTCTTGAACAATTCGTGCCTCACGTTCACTTTCCTCCTTCTCCTTCGTTCGTGATGATTCGGCTCTGACTCGAATGGTTTCTGGCTCCTCCTTCTCCCGAGCCATGCGTTGTTTTGCCGCTGCTTCCCATAAGGGCTTATCCGCCTCAAGCTCAGCTATCTTTCTTCGAGATTCCTCGATGGTAGCTTGTCTTAGATGCTTACCATCTTTTGCGGATTCTGCAGGCCCGGGCCCGTCATGTTTCTCTTTGATGTTTTCTATGGCGAATTAAATAAATCCGCGCAGCGTAACTGATATACTCACCTTGCATTTGATGTGTAGCTTCCGCAGCCAGGGTATCAAACAATTCCTTGTACATTTCTTGCCGTTGGGCAAATGATTTTTGTTTTCTCTTTTTTCTCTTTGACTTTTCTTGTCCCAGCCTCTTCTTCAAATCCGATCGTGCATTGCTTGAAGGGGATACTGTCCGCGCGCGTTTACCATTCTGAGTGGGAGCATAGGTACTGTTTCTATGGTCTTGTGAACATGTCGGCTCAGACATGTTGGGTATTGATGATGACTCCGGGATATCGGGTACTACAAATCAAAGGATTGCAGCAGAAATCATCCAGCCATGGTAATTCAACATACGTTTTCGTTTCCTAACGACCCTGGTGTCCAGAGGTAAAAAGTCATTAGAGGGCTCCGCTGTATGGGAAAAAAATTCTCGCCCCAAAGGTGCTGCTCGCCTTGAATTCTCGCGTTGTTCCCTGGGCATGGACGTTTGCCGGAATCCAAGCTTTGTATCCGAGCGTGGTAGGGGATCTACAATCATTTCATCAATAGTGCTCATATTTTCATCAGTTGCATCATCCAAATCCTCGTCTGGGTCACTGTGTAACTTCCTCCGCGAAGGTGGGGGCGCTGATCGCTCAGGCGAAGTACTAGCTCTCCGTTTCCGTTGTGAATTTTGTGGAGCGGATTCAGCTTGCGTAACGCGGGTTATCTGGGTAGGTTGTGGATGGGTTCGGACGAAGCACGCATACAGCGGGTCCAGCTTATATACATCCCATTGATCTTGCGAACATTGAATCATTTCTCTGTGGCGTGATGAAAGCGATTGATATACGGTCTAACTGTGAACGTACCCACATATATTAATAGCTCTAGGCCATTCTCCTTCGTCTTCAACACCATCCTCCAGGCGTGCATTTGGAACATAGCGCCAAAAGCTATCTTCACCTGGAGATGTCTCAATAACAATCCGCTTTGCGCGGCAGAGCTCCTCCTTGATGGATAATTTGGGAAGACCATCCCGCCGGACGGTGGCAGCCAATGGATCAAAGGCTGCAACGTGTCGCCTTGAACCCGGCAGACGAAGGAGGCGCTCTGGTTGAGTAGGGTCTAATAGCCCAGGGACGGTGCCGCTGATCTGACGGATGGTTGGGGGCGTAGCCATCGCGGAACACGATACGCGCACGCGTAGTATTGCCGAGTTTGTGACCGGCGTCGCTGGAAAACATGTGCAAAGAATGACTCATTATGACTGTATGTATGATTGACTCGGTTTATAAGATCATCAACAGTTAATGACATACATCAATTCATGACCTCCTTGCGGAACTTTCAGAACACTATAGAGGAGATACATAATCGCGAGCTTGCTAAGCATAAAGCTCAAGCCGCGACGGTCCCTGACAGGGATAAAGACCTCAAGAAGAAGCCGGAGAAAAGCAAAGCCAGCGAGAACCTACACAAACGCGTTTCTGAAAGCCACAGCGGAGCCTTAGATCTACATGAGACTGAAGAGAAAATTCTGGTAACCAAAATTTTCTAACAATATATAGCCTTTCTTTCTCATCGCGGAACGTAATAGGCTTCCCTGTTGTCTGGCAGCGAGACAGATCATGACATAGCAAAAAGATTATTGTCTTCTCTGCTGACGCAGCCACAAGGAGAGTACATCCTAAAGATAGGGCAGCAGCCACCACATGCAAAGCTATTTTCTAATGAATTGTCTGACGATTGCGATGGCTGGTCAGGCGTACCAAGAACGCCCGACGATATTGATAGATTGCGGACGGCAATAATCGAAACGCTTGAAGAAATCGGTGGAAAGGTCTGCACCCCTTTTGAGTGATGCGACCACCAACTAACTTATCGTGTTCAGGCTTCGGTGTTGCACGAAGACCGAGGCGCACACTCCAGGCTAACGTTACTTTTGCGTATACTTCCGCACTCCGTGTCCAGCACACCAGAAGTCCGCTGTGCAGTCGTTGGTAATGTAGACAGCGGGAAATCGACGACGCTTGGGGTGCTTACGCGCGGTACATCCTTGTCGTGCACACAGCAACCTTTACTCATATCTCATTAGGGGCGCTAGACGATGGTAGAGGAAGAGCACGCATTTGGCTATTTAGACACAAACATGAAATTGAGACAGGACGCACCTCTAGCGTCGGCATGGAGGTTAGTTGAATTCCGAAAGTTTTCCGGCGACTTCATCCGTAATTAGATCCTCGGATTCGATGTGGCAGGAGCCCCTGTTTTGCCAAAGATGTCTTCTGCAGCAGACAATGAAGTTGTCCGAAGAGAAAAGATGGCCTGGGAGGAGATCTCTGTCAAAGCTGCCAAAATAGTGTCTTTCAGCGGTAAGGTCTTATTCTTTTCTGTTGCCTTCACTTAGAAAACACGAAGATCTCGCTGGGCATGAGCGATATCTAAAGACGACTCTATATGGATTGACTTCCGGCGCTCCATCATGCATTATGATCATGGTGGGAGCCAACGCAGGTATCATCGGGATGTCAAAAGAACACTTGGCTATCTCGCTGGCTTTAAGCGTGCCTTTTATCATATGCATCACCAAGGTCAGTATTGACAATACGATAATCCAGGGTGCTTTTCAAGGGGACGTAACTTTTAGATTGATATGACGCCCGCCAATGTCATGCAGAAAAATATTCAAGACGTGGTCAAAATTCTCAAGAGTCCTGGGTGTCGGTACGTAATACGAGATGAATTTACAGTATTTTTTAGTCATTGCCATAGGAAGACCCCAGTGTTTGTCAAGTCCCAAGAGATGGCCGTTGAGCTGGCGACGTGTTTCGCTACAGAAAGGTCAGTTATTACTCCTATCCATACATACGTTTAGCCGTCTGATCAATGCCGTAGACTTTGCCCTTTATTCTTACTTTCCAATGTAACTGGAGAAGGCCTTGATCTAGTAAGCAGAGCTATTGGTTCATAATGGAAACCATTGTTTGACTGTGCAAGCTCCGTACATTCCTAAACCTTTTACCCTCCAGCGAAATTGACCCCGAAAAGTTCTCCGTTGACTACCCATTAGAGGTATAACTACTCGTACTCCACTTTGGGGAGATTATTCATCCTCGTATAGTATTCTATTACCGAAGTTTGGTCCGTGCCGTATGTTGGCACCGTTGTAAACGGGATTGTAAATGGTGGGATTGTCAAGACAGGGGACGCTGTTCTTGTTGGCCCTGATTCAAACGGGAATTTTACGACAACAGCAGTACGGAGCATGCAAAGAAAAAGGTTCGTCTCGATCATGGACCTGAGAGTCGCATATTTGTCCATGCTTTATTGTTAGAGCCCCAGTATCGACAGCTGAAGCTGGGCAATGTGTTTCTATAGCACTGAAGCGAATACGCCGGGATGACGTTCGAAAGGGGATGGTTTTGGTTCACAAAACGGACACTCCACCTAGAGGTTGTCTCTCTTCATCTGATTCTCGCAAGTAACTATTTACATCATCCGTAGTTGCACGACAGTTTGAAGGTCAGGTACTCGTGCTCTAGTACGTAGAAATTCTGTTTTTATAGCCTGCCCACTGATCTTTTTAGTCACAATACAACACTGCAAAAGAATTACCAAGTACGTCATATCCTCCCAGCTTTCGCGTCGAGTTAATTTCCGTTTCCACTTCTAAGGCCATGCTTCACTGTGGTGTGAGCTTGCATCAAATGATTATTAAATGATTGCTGACAGTTTACTAGTCCATAAGGCAGACAGTTAGGATCATAGGAATGGATCACCCGCAAGGGGTACTTCGAACTGGAGACAGAGCCACAGTGCAGTTTGAATTTATCTCACATCCTGAATTTATCAAGGAGGGC
>Ga0137376_10001815_pt1 | contig 12283 bp, 8 predicted proteins | sample SagtaG_23_FD_104814 | JGI IMG/M metagenome (GOLD analysis project Ga0137376, IMG submission 104814) | Vadose zone soil microbial communities from Sagehorn Ranch, Mendocino, California, USA - Sage2_L_20_16 metaG | ecosystem: Environmental > Terrestrial > Soil > Vadose zone | place: USA...
GTGACTTTCTGCGCGTCCTTGGACCCGATGACGACACGCGTGTTCGTTGCGACGTACGTGAACTCGACGTTCACCTTCGCGTCGGCGATTGCCCGGAAGATGCGAGCCACCTCGCCCGGCTTGTCCTGAGCTTGTTCGACGACCACGGGTTCCTGCGCCCGCACCTTGAAGCCGATCTTCTCGAGCGCGCGCTTTGCGGCGGTCGCGTCCTGCTCGGTCTTGAACAGGGCGTGGAAGATCCCTTCCCCGCCACAGTTGATCGTTGCGCCGCCTTCGATGTTGATGCGCTCGGCGGCGATGGCCTCGGCAGCCTTAGCCAGAGCCCCCGGCTTGTCTTCGAGAACGATCGTGAGGTCTTGCATCGTCGTACTCATGAACACCTCCTCAATTTTGTGTGCGTCCGTGGGCGTACCTCTCGCCCAACCCCGGAAGAGGGCACCATGCCACTCACGGCCGATCGAGTAAAGGGGACATGTGCCCGTTCACTTGCTCGCCCGTAGAGTGCGGGTTAGCGAACGCTGATGTCTGTCTGACCCTCGAGCGCGGACGCGAGCCGCGCGCGCGCCGCGGCCGCATCGGCGGCACGCACCAGCACCGTGAGCGCATGCGTCGCGACCGACGGGAGCTGTGCGCTGCGATCCGCGAGCACGATGCGAAGGTGGAAGAGGAACGCCGCGGCGCTGACCGTCGCATCCACCGCGAAGTGCCAGAGGTCGTGCCACGTCGCGAGCGGAAAGCTTCCCGCCAGCGCCGCGTTGAAGAGTCGATAGAGCGCGGCCGAACCGAACACGAGAAGGCCGAGGACGCCCCCCAGGATCGCGAGGTAGAGATAGCCGCGTCGCGGCAGTGAGCGGCGCTCGTCATCGCTGAGTCGCCGCTGCGCCTGCGCCCACGAGAGGGCCCAAGCGGGGAGGCCGACGAGCACGAGTGAGACATACGCCGCGGTCTCGCCGTTGCCGTGCGTGTTCATGCCGAGGAGCTGGCTACCGAACACGCCGATCGCCCCGGCGGTGCCGATCGCCATCATGCCCAGACCGATGGCGGCGATGAGATAGGTGTAGAGGCGACGGAGTGTGGCGGCCCGCTCGAACTCGGACTCGCGCGCCGCCTCCGCCTGAACGACGCGCCGGTAAAAGAGCCAAATTGTCCCGAATACGACGAAGGTGATCACAGGCATGCCGAGGTCGTGCTCGATGTTTCGGAACTGCTCGCGGTCGGGCGTCCCCAAAAGACGCTCGATGACGTTCGCGAGCGCGATGGTGGCGCCCAGGAGCACCGCGAGCGCGGAGACGAGTACGACCAGGTAGATCCCGAGCTTGCGGACGACGGAGCGGCGTTCGATGTCTCCATCCAACCCCGGCACGCGGAGGCTGCGCTGGAGAGGAATCCACGAACCGAGCCAGAGCGTGAGCCCGGCAAGGAGTGCCGGGACGGCGCCGATGAGCTGGAAGCGCAGGAAGTCATCGCGGCTCGGCATCGGTGGCACGACCACGCCCGGCGGAGGTTGGAACTGCTTATCCGTAATACCCGGGATCGGAGCGACCGCGTCGGCCACGCGCATCCAGATCCCGCTGAGGGTCGAGACCGTGGTGAACGCGGCCCAGAACAGACCGACGACGACCAGCGCGTACATGGCGAGATGCCGAAGGTTCGCCGAGGTCCCGGCGACGGGTGCGATCCGGCGGTCGTGATTCGAGAGCCACACGTGGTACGCGAGCGCCGCGGCCGCGGTGAGCGCCATCGCGCCTGCGCCTGCCGCGCGGGCCTGCCACTCCGTCTCCAGACCGAATGCGCCTGGACCGAAGTCCGCGGAGTCGCCGATGTACGTCCCTTGGAGGATGAGTCGCAGCGCGCGCTGCCCGTACCCGAACACGAGCAGCGCAGTGACGAGGACGACCAGATGCGTGTAGAAGCTGCGGAACGAGGCCGCACGCTCCTCGAGCGACCGCCGCGCCGCGCGCTGCGCCATCCCAAAGTGGATGAGCCACGCCGGGAGGCCGACGACAAGGAGCGCGATCGCGAGGCTGGCCTGCTCGCGGTGCTGGTCGCTGGGGCGGTTGAATTCGTTGAACACGAACGGCAGACCGGTGAAGCCACCGGAGGGCGCGTTCAGCGCGAGCTCAGCACCGACGCGCAGGAGATTGGCGACCGCCAGCACGACCATGTGGATCGCGACGAGCGCGACCAGATAGAAGTACGCGCGCTGAACCGCCGGGAGCGGCCGGGCTTCGTTCATGTGTGAGGGATGATGAGGCAGCTTTCCGCCCGTTCAACGTGCCACGGCACACGTTCGTGACCTTCGCCGCGTCAGGTGCGCGGCGGCCGAAACCCGATCTTCCGACCTCCCGACGGGGCGGCTCCATCAGCGCGCGGATCGCGTCGAAGACAACCTTGAAGCTCGTGTCATAAGAAGACTCGTTCATCGATGATGGCGCGATGGGAGTTCTCTTCGCATGATTTCCATATCGGACGGCCTTTGATGTCACAGTTTGTGATATCAAACCGCGACATTCGCTACCACTATTGATTTCGTCCGGCCTTGACACGGCAGAGCTGTGCCACTCTTCTCGCCATCCAGTGGAAGGACTCGTCGCGGCAGGACCGGGCCGACCGGATTGGCCGCGGAGATAGCGCGGCATGATCAACTGAAATGCGATTCGAAGGCACGCTCGACATCGCCGCACCGCGCGAGCGGGCGTGGGAGTTTCTCCTCGACCCGCGGCAGGTCACGGCGTGCGCGCCGGACGTGCAGAGCGTGGAGGTCGCCGACCCAACGCACTTCAAAGTCGTGGTGCGCGCCGGCGTCGGGCCGATACGCAGCGTCTTCGCGATGAACGTCGAGTTTGCCGAGCTCCGCCCGCCCGAGCACGCCAGCGTGATCGCGCGCGGGCAGGCGCCTGGGAGCGCGGTCGAAATGCGCAGCACGGTGAACCTCGATGCGGCCGGCGGGCGGACCACGATGCGCTGGTCGAGCGACGTGACGGTGAGCGGGATGATCGCGCAGGTCGGATCGCGATTGCTGCAGGGGACCGCCGACAAGATCACGCAGCAGGTGTTCGCGTGCATCAAGGCGAAGCTCGAGGCCGTGCCCGCGTGATCGACCGCGTCACCCGGAATCTGCTCGTCCTTCCGCGGCTCCTCAGAGGCGAGGGCGTGCCGGTGAACGCGGAGCGCGCGCGCCTGTACCTGCGCGCGCTCGGCGAGGTCGCGCTCGAGCGCGAGGACGAGGTCCGCGCCGCCGCGCGCGCGTCATTGGTGAGCCGCCACGCCGATCTCGCTTCGTTCGAAGCGACGTTCGACCGCTTCTGGTCGCTGTTGCGCGGTGAGCGGCTCCCCCAGTCGCTGACGGCGGACGTCACGCGCAGCGGGCGCGTCGATCACGCGGACGTTCCGCTCACGCCGCTCCCGACTCGGATGGCACCGCTCATCGAGCGCGCGATCCGCGCCAGCGCGAGTCCGGTGGAGCTTCTGCGCGGGATCGACTTCGCGGCGATGAAGGACGAAGAGCGCGCCGCGGCGGCGCGATTCCTCGAGCGCCTGGCGTGGTCGCCGGGCGAGCGCCCGAGCCGCAGATTTCGCGCCGGCCGCCGCGGTTCGCGGCTGGACCTTCGCGCGACACTGCGCCGGACACTCAGCACGCGCGGCGAGCCCGTGCGCCTCCTGCGTCGCGCCAAGCGTCCCAAACGCCGGCCGCTCGTGATCCTCTGCGATGTCTCCGGGTCGATGGAGGCGTACACGCGCCTGCTCCTCCACATGTCGCACGCGCTGCTACAGGGATGGGGGCGTGTCGAGGTGTTCACTTTCGGCACGCGGCTCACGCGCATCACGCGGCAGCTTCGCGACCGCCGGCCTGATGCGGCGCTCGCGCACGTGTCGCGAACGGTCGCCGATTGGTCCGGCGGGACGCGCATCGCGGACGCGCTGCACGAGTTCAATCTGCGCTGGTCGCGGCGCGTCCTCGGCCGGGGCGCGATCGTGCTGCTCGTCTCCGACGGCTGGGAACGCGGCGACGCGACGCACCTGTCAATCGAAGCGGCGCGCCTGCAGCGCGCGTCGTACCGCCTGATGTGGCTCGATCCGCTCTCGGGAACCCCCGACTACTCCCCGCAGGCCGGGGGCGCTCGGGCCCTGGTCGAATACGTCGACGATCACCTCGCTGCGAACACCCTTGACGGTCTTGCCCGCATCGCGGACGTCCTTATTAAGACCGGCCAAGGCCGCCCAGTGCGCCGCGCCGGCAACACTCAACCAGCCCTTTAGGCCTCCTCAATTTGCGGTCCATAGCCTTGCCGCCGCTGCGGAATTCGCGAGTGAAACGCAGGTCAGGGGGCAATGACATGGGCCGAAAGGTCGCCACCATCGTCGTCGGACTGTTCCTTTTGAGTATGGCCGCCATTCCGGGCGGAGCAGAGGCATCCTCGGCGGATCGAGGGCAGGCCAATCTCTCGAGCCTTCCGGCGATCGAGGCCTACCTCAACTCGATCGGCGTCGATCCAGGCTCCGTCGTCGTACAGCAGGGACGGTTCAATTACGCCGGTGCGAACTGTCCGGGCGCTGAGTGGAACTGCACATCGGCGACTAAGGTCGTGCAGATATCGACCTCGCCAGGCCCTGCTGCGAACATCGTCGACTGTTTCCCCGCCCTGAACGTGACGCTTCTCGGGCTGAACGAGTGCGTGATCGTCCAGTCGAGCGTGACCAGCCTCGTGGAAACCACGAACGACGCCGGCTGTGACATGGACGCCAGCGACAGCGCCAAACAGAAATGCAAGATCAAGCAGTCGAGCAAGAAGGGGAACAACAAGGCCGAAGTACGTATGCGCACCATGCAGAAGGGGGGTTCGCCGCAAACCGCGACCCAAGATGCCAGCATCGAGCAGACAAGCGACACCGGAAACAACACCGCGAAGATCACCCAAACGATCCAGCAGACGCTCGGCGTGGACCCGCCCACCTCGGTCCTCCAGGAACAAGAAGCTCGCCAGACCGCTACGGTCAATCAAACTGCGAGCACCAGTGGCAGCAATTCATCATTGGTGACGCAGTCCCTGTTCCAAGACGAGAACGCCAATAGCGGCGCGGACATCACGCAGAAGCAGAACGCTGCGTCGCTGCAGCGGAATCAGGACGCGAGCATCACCCAGCAGTCCGGCACGGGCGACAACAACTCGAATTCCAGCCAGAAGATCAATCAGAACCAGGCAGCGACCGGTCCCGGACCGGTCACCCAGACTCAGGGCACCTTGTTCATCAGCGGCCAGACAAAGTCGGTGACCCAGACGACCACGGCGCCCGGCGTCGATAGCAGCACCCCCAGCCAGGACGAAGTCCAAAAGCAAGTCGCCAACACGGCTAGTACACCGACGCAGATGCAGTTTGGCCCGCAGGACTGCTGCTCGACGCAGCATGGTGGCACCGCAGCGAACGTCAACAACGTTGTCCAGTCGAATGTCCAGCAGAATGGGCTGGGCGGGGCGTCCCAGAGCTCCAACCAGGTCGGCCAGTGCAATGACTTCGATACGCCGGGAGCGAACTGCTCGGTCGATCAGACGTACACGCAGAACGGGAACACGAGCACCTTCAACATGAGCGGCCCGGTAGTCTTCAGCAACCGTTTCTGCAGCGGAACGACAGAAGGCGAGTGCACCTCGGGGGAGTGACGCCGCTCTGAGTTCGCGGTCTAGATAAGTGGCGCGGCGAAGGGGCCCGACGGTCCGGGTCCCTTCGCCAGCTCAGCGATCTCCCTGTCGATCTGATCCACCACGCCGCGCGCTTCCATGCGGGCGAATGTCTCGCGCGCGCGCTCCAGCTCCGCTCGAGCACGAGCCGGATCGCCGAAGGCCCGAAGTCCCCACGCCAGCGCGATACGCGCCTCGCCGAGGTCGACGGCGAGCTGCTGATCCTCGAGCGAACGCACCGCATCGTTGAAGCGCTCGATCGCGATCGGCTCATGGCTCGCCGTCTTCGCGATCGCATCCGCCAGCAGCACCGCGGGTCGCGCGTAGCCGTCGCCCTCGGGTGAGCTCGCCGCGGCGAGCGCGGCGCATTCGACCGCCTCGCTCACCCGGTTCTGGCGCACCAGAGACTCGGCGAGGCGCCGGTACGTCTCAGGGACGATCCACCCACCGATCTGGAGCGCGAGAGGTAGTGCGACACGCAGCCGCTCCTCGGCGAGATGGGGCTCGCCTCGAGCGATCGCGTACATCGCGAGCTTGTGGTGGTTCTGAAGCTGGATGTAGCGGTCGCCGGTACGCTCGAGCAGCTCGTGCGCCTCGAGGCCAAGCCGCTCGGCGTCCTCGAGATCTCCGCGGTAGTACTTCACGAAGCCGAGGAGAGAGTCCGCCCGGGCCTTCGCGCGGAAGCTCCCTGCCTCGGCGGCGAGAGCCGAGCATCGCGTGAGCTCCCACTCCGCCCCGGCGAGCCTGCCGACGTTGAAGAGCAGCGTTCCGAGGCGCATGTGCGCTTCCATCAGCAGAGCACGATCGTTGAGCGCCTCAACGGCGGGGAGGACGCGGCGTAGATCATCGATGGCCGGGTCGGCTGCACTATCGAAGTGCGCCCGGAATGCCGCGTACTCGAACACCTGCTGCACCAGCAGGCGGGGGTTACCGATCGCGCGCACGATCGTCTCAGCTTCTCCCAGGCGCCGGCGCGCGTCGGCGGGTCGTCCCTGCTTCCCGTCGATATTCGCGAGGGCGATGAGCGCCTCGCAGCGGAGGTCCGGCAGCTCCATGACCAGCGCTCGCTTCTCCACTTCAGCGAGCTCAGAAGACGCCTGTCCCAGCTCGCCGAGGGCTTTCAGCACCAGGCCACGGCGCAGCCGCAGACCGAGTCGCTGCTCGTTGTCGCTCGCGCCCAGGACGTCCAGCGCTCTCGTGTAGAAGCGTTCGGCCTCACGGAAACCCTCGCGCCATTCCGCTCTCTGGCCCGCGCGTGCGAGGGCCTTCGCGGCGGCTGCGACCGGCGCGACGACGGTGGTGCGCCCCACGTCACGCACGAGCCGGCACGATTGCTCGAGGTGATACGCGACGATCTCCACGTACTGGTCTTCGCCGCCCGGAAGCGCGGCGATCCAGTCGGCGATGCGCGAGTGGAGTGCGGCACGCCGCGCCTTGGGCAGCTCTCCGTACGCGACGTCCCGGATCAGGATGTGCTTGAAGGCGTATTCGTCCTCGCTCTCGATACTCGATGTCGCGGCAAGCTGGATGAGGTCGCGGCGCTCGAGCATCCCCAGATCCTGTTCGAGTCCCTCGCGCGTCTCGTTGAGGTGCGCCACGGCGCCCGACCAAAAGACTCCGCCGACGACGGCCGCGTGTTGGGCGGCCTTCTTCTCGCGGGGCGGGAGCTGGTCGACGCGCGCTTCAATCAGCGACTGAAGGCTGCTTGGAACGGGGAGCGAATCGACGCGCTCGAGGAGCTTTCCACCTCCGGGCTCGCTCATCCCGGCCGCGGCGAGCATGCCGACCGTCTCCTCGAGGAAGAGCGGATTGCCGCCCGCATTGCGGACGAGGCGTTCGACCGCAGCGGCGGGGAGGTTCGGTGCGCCCATCAGCCCAGACAGCAGCGTCTCACTCTGCGCGGCCGTGAGGGCGGAGAGAGCAAGGGTGCGGCGCTCGCCGTCCATGTCGGCGATGAACTCCGGTCTCGTTTCCACGAGCTCCGGCCTGCTGGAGGCGAGGACGAAGATCGGGCCATCGGCTCCATCCGAGATGTAGCGAATGAGCTCGAGCAGCGTGGGCTCGGCCCAGTGCAAGTCCTCGAACACGAGCGCGATCGGCCCGCGACGCGCCACGAGCTCGAACACCCGCCGGATCGCCCAGTGCAGCTCATTCCGGCTGATGCGCGCGCCCGAGCCGCTGCCGGCTCCGGTCGCCGACGAGCCGATGAGCGTGGTAAGGGCCATCGCCAGACTCGCCTGCGAGCTGCCACCCTCGTCCAGCGACCCGACCAAAGACGCAACCTTCGCGGACGTCGTCGCATCGTCGTCGCTGTGCAGGATCCCGGCGGCGTCTCTGAGCATCTCGTCGACGGGCCAGTAGGTGATCCCGTCGCCGTACGAGAGACAGCGCCCCCAGTACACGGGTGCCGCACCGAGCTCGCCAGCGAATTCCCTGAGCAGCCGGCTCTTTCCGATCCCCGGAGGGCCGAGCAGTGTGAGCAGTGTCGGCCGGCGCGCGGAACGCACCCGTTCCCAGCGCTCGCGTAGCTGGGCCATATCGGACTCACGGCCCACGAGCGGCACGCGGGAAATCTCGCGCCGCGATCTCACGTAGCGCATCGCGATCGCTTTCCACGCGGCGACGGCAAGCGCCTTTCCCTTGACCTGCTGCGCCTCGAGCTCCTCGTAGTCGATCGCGTGCGCGGTCGCGCGGTACGTGGCGTCGCTCACCACGATGCCGTCCGGCGGTGCGGCGGTCTGGAGGCGGGCGGCCGTGTTGATGACGTCGCCCGCGGCCATGGCCTCGCCTTCGTTGGGCCGCGCGTCGAGCACGACGAGGGCCTCGCCGGTGTTGATCCCGATGCGCACGCGCAGGCCGAGCTCGGGATCGGCCGCCTTCATGGCCGCGACGGCGGTCTGGATCGCGAAGGCCGCGCGGACCGCGCGCTCGGCATCATCCTCGTGCGCCACCGGCGCACCGAAGATGGCCATGACGGCGTCGCCGATGAATTTCTCCACCGTTCCACCGAACCGCTCGAGCTCTTTGCGCAGATGCGCGTAATACGGGTCGAGCATCCCGCGCACGGCCTCGGGATCGAGCTGCTCCGCTTTCGTCGTGAAGCCGACGAGATCGGCGAAGAGGACCGTGATGACCTTGCGCTCTTCACTGCGAGGAGCGGCGGAGGCGAGGGAGGTTCCGCAGGAGAGGCAGAAGCGAGCTTGCTGGGGATTCCCCTGACCGCATCCCGTGCAGGTTTTCACGCTTCAGAGTCTAGAAGCGGTCACTAACGAGGGGGCTCGGACTGCCGACCAAGCGGGCGACAGCCTGCGACACAAGCCCAGGAACATCGGATCAGGCGCGCATCTCTCCGAAAATGACTCAGCCTCTAAGATCCGAGTAACGCTTCGGTAACTGCGCCCGTTTGGCGGTCATCGGCATTCCTGAAACGTACAAGGCGGAGCGTCCTTGCTATGTGGTGGTGCTCGTCAGGAGCCACTCGGCGAGGGGCCGGCGGCATTACGTCGGTGGTCGGAATCCGATCTCGCGGCGTGGCCCAGACGGCGGCTCCATCAATGCTCGGATCGCATCAAAGACGTCCTTGAATCGCTTGTCATAGCGTTTCTCAAGATCGTCGAGCCGCTTCGCGAGTTCGGCGTGGTCCCCATAGACCCGGCGCAGCCGAACGAACGCTCGCATGATCTCAACATTCACGGCAACTGCGCGCGGGCCGTGAAGAACGCTCGAAAGCATGGCGACACCTTCTTGTGTGAACGCTCGAGGGAGGGTTCTTCGGCCACCTCGCGAAGTCGCACTCGGGATCCTGGCCTGCTTAATCAACTCTCCAAGCTCATCTGGTGTAACACGAAACATGAAGTCGTACGGAAATCGCGAAGCGTTGCGGCGGACTGCCTCGTTGAGCCGACGAGTCGAGACGCCGTAGAGTTCGGCTAGATCGGCATCAAGAAGAACGCGCTGACCTCGGACCTCAACGATCCGATGGGTGACGTCCAATCCTTGCTTGAGCGCTATCGATCGAGACATGCCCAAGAAAGAACGGCTGATACTTGAAGTCGCAATTTGCGACCTCAAGTATCAACCAGCGCCACCGCTTTTGGAAGCAACGACGGACGCGCGCGGGCGACTACCCAGAAGCGTTGGCCGAACGGCCGACGTACGATGCTGGCACGCTCCTGGGGAGGACCCTCTCGCTGACGCACACCATTACGCTCATTCCGGGCGACGGCACGGGCCCGGAGATCGTCCAGGCCACGCGCCGGGCGATCGAAGCCACCGGCGTGAAGATCGAATGGGACGTCCACGAAATCGGCATGCCCGCGATGGCCAAGCACGGCACGCCTTTCCCCAAGGACGCGCTCGACTCCGTCCGCCGCAACCGCGTCGCACTCAAAGGACCGCTCACGACCGAGCTCGGCACGGGCTTTCGCTCGGTGAACGTGGCGCTGCGCAAAGAGTTCGACCTCTACGCGAATCTGCGCCCGGCGAAGACCTACCCCGGCGTTCCGTCGCCGCGCGGTGACATCGACCTCGTCGTGGTGCGCGAGAACATCGAAGACCTCTACGCCGGGATCGAGTTCGACGTCGACACGGTGGAGGAGCGCGAGGTCCAGGCGGTCATCGAACGGGTCGGCAAGGCGAAGATCCGGGAGCACTCCGCGCTCGCGATCAAGGCCATCAGCGACTTCGGCTCGCGAAGGATCGTGAAGTTCGCGTTCGAGTACGCGCGCGCGAACCATCGCAAGAAGGTCACCGCGGTGCACAAGGCGAACATCATGAAGTTCGCCGACGGGCTTTTCCTGCGCGTCGCGGGCGAGGTCGCGAAGGACTATCCCGAGATCCAGTTCGAGGACCGCATCGTCGACAACATGTGCATGCAGCTCGTCGTGAAGCCCGACCTGTACGACGTCCTCGTGCTGCCGAACCTCTACGGCGACATCGTGAGCGATCTCGTCGCGGGGCTCGCCGGTGGGCTCGGGGTGGCGCCCGGCGCGAACATCGGCGAGAACGGCGTCGCCATGTTCGAGGCGATCCACGGGAGCGCGCCCAAGTACGCCGGGCAGAACAAGGTGAACCCGATGGCGTTAATGCTCGCGGGAGTCCTCATGCTGCGGCACATCGGCGAGCGGGAGGCCGGCGATCGACTCGAGCGCGCGATCGCTTCCGTGGTCGCCGAAGGGAAGGAGGTCACCTATGACCTCAAGGCGAACCGCGACGATCCCACGGCGGTGGGGACAAGCCAGTTCGCGGACGCGGTGATCAGGAGGATGCGGAACTGATGGCTACCGTCGACGAAAACAACCCCAAACGCTTTCTCTTTTCGACCGGCACCCGCTACGAGTTTCAGTTCGGGTACTCGCGCGCCGTGCGGCACGGAAGTGTCGTCCGCATCGCCGGCACGGCCGGCCTCGGGCCCGACGGCCAGCCGGTGTCCGACGACGTCGTCGATCAGATGCGCGCCGCGATCAACACGATGAAGCAGGCGCTCGAGGATTTGGGCTGCAAGATGGGCGACGTGATCATGACGCGGGTCTACGTGCGGAACGTCCACGACATCGACAGCGTGGCCGTGGTGCACGGCGAGGCCTTCCGCGACATTCGGCCGGCGACGACGATCGTAAAGGTCGACTTCATCGATCCGAAGATCCTCGTCGAGATCGAGGCCGAGGCGGTGTACGGCGGAGCCGACGAGGTCGCAGACGGGAAGGCCAGCCCCAAACGGTGAAGCAGGTCAAAGTGGTCGTCACCGGCGCGACGGGGCAGGTCGCGTACGCGCTCCTGCCGCGGATCGCCGCGGGCGAGATGTTCGGGCCCGAGACCGAGATCGACCTGCGCCTCTCGGATATCCCGCAGATGATCGACAAGGCCAAGGGCGTGCTCATGGAGCTCGAGGACTGCGCCTTCCCGCTGCTCTCCCGCCTCACCGCCAGCGCGGACCGCGCCGAGACACATGCCGAAGCGGACTGGGTGCTGCTCGTCGGTTCCGTCCCCCGCGGGCCGGGAATGGAACGAGGCGACCTCATCCGGAAGAACGGGCCGATCTTCGTCGAAGAGGGCAAGGCGATCCAGAAACACGCGACCTCGTCGGTGCGCGTGGTCGTAGTCGGGAATCCGTGCAATACGAACTGCCTGATCGCGCGGGCGAACGCGCACACCGTCTCAGACGACCGCTGGAGCGCGATGACGCGCCTCGATCAGAACCGCGCGCGCGCACTGCTCGCCGTCAAAGCCGGCGCGCGCGTGAGCGACGTGAAGAAGCTCGCGATCTGGGGCAATCACTCGGCGACGCTCTATCCCGACTTCACGAATGCCGAGGTGAACGGCAAGCCCGCGGATACGGTCGTGGACCGGAGGTGGCTCGAGAGCGAGTTCATCCCGCTGGTGCAGCAGCGCGGGGCCGCGGTGATCGCGGCGCGTGGCGCATCGAGCGCGTTCTCAGCCGCTCAGGCGCTGATCGATCATGTGCGCTCGCTGATCACGCCGACGCCGAAGGGTGACTGCTTCAGCGCCGCGGTCGTGAGCGACGGGAGCTACGGCGTGCCGAAGGGACTCGTGAGCTCATTCCCACTGCATTCGAAGGGCGACGGTGGCTGGCAGATCGTCCCGAA
>Ga0137376_10001821_pt1 | contig 12275 bp, 8 predicted proteins | sample SagtaG_23_FD_104814 | JGI IMG/M metagenome (GOLD analysis project Ga0137376, IMG submission 104814) | Vadose zone soil microbial communities from Sagehorn Ranch, Mendocino, California, USA - Sage2_L_20_16 metaG | ecosystem: Environmental > Terrestrial > Soil > Vadose zone | place: USA...
ATTGCCGACTTTCTCGGCCAAACCGCGCCCGACCATGTTTACTGGGTCGAGCGCACGGGCAAGGCCGCTCAATTTCTTACTCTCAACGCCGCGCCTGTCGATATGGCCCCGGTGTTGCGGCTGCTTTTATTTCGCGACCGCCGCACTTGTATCATGACCAGCGCCACCTTGAGCGTTGGAAGAAAAGACCTCGCCTATTTCCGAAATCGTATTGGGGCAGAGGCAGTCGAGCCCTTGCGGCTCGGCAGCCCATTCAATTTCCAGCGGCAAATGAAAATGTTCGTCGTCGGCAAAATGCCCGACCCGCGCGAGGCCGCTTATGAGGAAGCCCTGATCCGCTGGATCGAGCACTTCGTTATTCAAACTGACGGTCACGCTTTCGTTCTGTTCACCAACTACCGCACCATGCAGAACTTGGCTGAGCGGATGGGCCAATTTTTTGCCAATCGCGATCTCAATCTTCTTGTGCAAGGGGCAGGGTTGCCCCGGACGAAAATGCTCCAGCGGTTCAAGAGGACTCCACGGAGTGTGCTGTTCGGGACAGACAGTTTTTGGATGGGCGTCGATGTCCCGGGTGACGCCTTGCGCAATGTCATTATTACGCGGCTGCCTTTCGCCGTCCCTGATCATCCTTTGATTCAGGCAAAGCTCGAAATGATCATCGCTCGCGGGGGAGACGCCTTCACCGAATATTCCTTGCCAGAAGCGATTTTAAAATTGCGACAAGGGGTCGGAAGATTAATTCGGACCAAAACGGATGAGGGGATCATTGTCATTCTGGACAATCGGATCGTGACGAAGCCATACGGGCGCGCCTTTATGAGCGCATTGCCGGAATGCCCGGTCGAAATCGTCTAGTCATGTTCACTTGAACATATTCGAAATAGGCCTAGAGTCCCTTTGTGTCTGGGTCTGTTTCGCAAATGGTGCCGGCTATTCCTCTCGCGCACAAAACAAGGGAAAGTGAACGAGCGCAGGAGATCCAACGTATTCTCGGCATCCTGCATCAGTGGGGAATTCATACTCTCGGCCAACTTGCCGCCTTAAATCCCGATGAGCTGGCCGTGCGCCTCGGAACGGTCGCGGTCAAATTATGGCAGCGTGCCAATGGCTGCTCCCAGCGCCTTCTCAAGCTGGTCTTGCCCCCGGAATCGTTCATCGAAAGTTTTGAGTTCGAAAATGAAATCGAAACAGTTGAGCCGCTCCTTTTCATGCTGCGGCGATTTTTGCAGCAGCTCGCGATTCGATTAAACGCCATCTATCTCGTCGCCAAGGAGATTCAATTGCGGATCACCTTTTCCGATAAATCGCACTACGAACGAATCTTCAAAATTCCGCAGCCGACAAATAACGAAGAAGTGCTGTTCCGCATGTTGCACACGCATCTGGAAAATTTTACCTCGCGGCATCCGATTCTCTCGGTTGAATTGGAAGCACGCCCAACGCGACCGGCCCGGCAACAATTTGGATTTTTCGAGACGGCGTTGCGTGACCCGGCGCAATTGCACGAAACCCTTGCACGCTTGATCGGATTACTTGGGCCCGATCGCGTCGGCCGCCCGGTCTTGGAAGAGACGCATCGGCCGGACGCATTTCGAATGGAGCCGTTCGCTTGGGAAATGCGCGATGAACCAGTCCAAAATGATGGAGGGCGAATCCCTCTTCGACGGTTTCGCACGCGTAAATCGGCCGCGGTATTGCTCGATGGAAAAAAACCGGCCCATGTGCGCGGAGCGACAACGAACGGCGTAGTCGTGGCACAAACCGGTCCTTACCCGCTCTCCGGAAATTGGTGGGACGAACAGGCCTGGGCCCGAATGGAGTGGGATGTGCAGGTTGTGGATGGCACGCTCTTGCGCTGCCACGTCAGCGAAGATGGCTGGGAGATTGACGGCATCTATGATTGAAACAATACCCACAGCGCCTTGTTATCTTGAGCGACGCGAAGAATCCCTCGCCCGAGGTGTTCGTCACACTATTGACTCACTCCATAGCCAATTCCTCTCGTGTGAGATCCTTCGGCCGTCGGTGCGGCTCAGATGACAAGCTGGCCACACGCGTCCTATGGCTTACGTGGAATTACATGCCTGCAGCGCTTTTAGCTTTTTACGCGGCGCGTCGTTTCCTGAGCAATTAGCCGAAGTTGCCGCCGAGTTGGAGATGCCGGCTTTGGCGTTGCTCGATCGCAACGGCGTTTACGGGGCGCAAAGGTTTTCCGTGGCAGCGCGCGAACAAAAAATTCGCGCGATCACTGGCTGCGAACTGACTATGGAAGACGGCACTCTCTTGCCCGTGCTGGTGGCAAATCGCATTGGGTATAAAAATTTATGCGAATTGCTGACCCAGGCTCATCTCCGCAGCAGCGTGAAAGGAGAATGCGCCGTAAAATGGACTGAACTGCCGCAATTTGCCGAAGGTTTCATTGCGCTGGGGAGCGCACGCATCCTCCAGAATCCTGACCAGCGTGCGCAATTCTTAATCGACAGCTTTGGGCGGGAAAACGTTTACGTCGAAATCCAGCGGCATTTCTTGCGGGGCGAAGATCGCGTCAACAAAACGCTGATTGATTTAGCATCAGAATTTCGACTGCCCTTACTCGCGACCAATGGCGTGCAATATGCCAAACCTTACGGACGCCAGGTCCTGGATGTGTTCACTTGCATTCGCGAGCACACCCATCTCGATCTCGCTGGTAAATTGCTCACCCAAAATTCCGAGCGTCATCTGAAACGCGACGCCGAAATGCGCGCCATTTTTCGTGATTTGCCCGATGCCGTCACGAACACGGAACGACTGGCAGAGCGTCTCGATTTTTCATTGGAAAACATCGGCTATGAGTTTCCCGATTTTCCGGTGCCGGCCGGGCACAGCATGAATTCGTTTTTGCGCACCATGGTCCTTTTCGGCGCGCAGCAACGTTATGAGGCGCTCACGAAAAAGGTGAAACGTCAGCTCGAAGAGGAGCTGGCCCTGATCACCCGTCTTAGATTCGCGGGCTATTTTTTAATCGTCTGGGACATCGTGAATTTCTGCCGTGAAAACAACATTATGGTTCAGGGTCGCGGCAGTGCCGCCAACAGCGCGGTTTGTTTTTGCCTTGGCATTACGCCAGTCGATCCGGTGAGCAATCATCTCGTCTTTGAACGTTTTTTGAACGAGAGCCGGAAAGGCTGGCCCGATATCGATCTTGATTTACCGAGCGGGGATCGGCGTGAGCGCGTCATTCAGGAAATTTACCGGCGCTACGGCAAACATGGTGCCGCCATGACCGCGAATGTCATCAGCTATCGGGGCCGAAGTGCCGCGCGCGAAATCGGGAAGGCGCTGAATTTTTCGCCAAGCATCATCGATCGCTTTTCCCACCTTTTCGCAAGCGGCGATTTTCCGCACACCCTCGAACTGGAAGCCCAGATCGAGCAGGCCGGTTTACCCAAAGCGCATCCGCGGATGCCGGCATTCATCTCGCTTTACCGCGCCATTTACGGATTGCCGCGTCATCTCGGCCAGCACTCTGGCGGAATGATTATTTGCCAGAATAAACTCAGTTCCTTTGTGCCGCTGGAAAACGCCTCCATGCCCGGCCGCGTTGTGGCGCAATGGGACAAGGATGATTGCGAAGATCTTGGCATCGTGAAGGTCGATCTCCTCGGACTGGGGATGATGTCGGTCATGCAAGATGCGTTTGAACTTTGCCGGGAACGGGGACGGCCCCTCGATCTCGCCCACATCCCCAAAGATGACCCGCAAACTTTTGAAATGATGCAACGAGCCGACACCATCGGCGTCTTTCAAATTGAGAGCCGCGCCCAAATGGCCACGTTGCCGCGGTTGCGGCCGGAATCTTTTTACGATGTCGTCATTGAAGTGGCGATCATCCGTCCCGGACCAATTCAGGGTGATATGGTCCACCCTTATCTGGCACGTCGCGCCGGCAAGGAGGAGATCGCCTATTTCGATGAACGATTAAAACCGATCCTTGGCCGCACCCTTGGCGTTCCCCTATTTCAGGAGCAGATGCTCAAAATCGCGATGATCATGGCCAATTTTTCCGGGGATGAAGCGGAGGAATTGCGCCGCGCCCTCAGCTTTCATCGTTCGGAAGAACGAATGAATCGCGTCAGCATAAAACTTCGTGAAGCGATGGCGCGCAACAACGTCGCGCCCGACGTGATCGAAAAGGTGCTGCACTCGATCACATCGTTCGCGCTCTATGGTTTTCCGGAATCCCACGCCATTAGCTTTGCCATTCTCGCCTACGGCAGCGCTTATCTGAAAGTGCATCGCGCGCCGGAGTTTTATGCCAGCCTGATCAATAATCAGCCAATGGGATTTTATACGCCCGCCACGATCGTGAAAGACGGGCGCCGCCATCGATTAAAGGTTCAGCCGGTCTGCGTGTCGCAATCGGAATGGCGCTGCACCGTCACCGCGGATGATACGATGCGGCTTGGTTTTTGCGTGGTGAATGGATTGCGGCGGGAAAACGCCGATGAACTGGTGCGGGCACGAAACGCCAGGCCCTTTTCGTCACTCGACGATTTTCGTAAACGGGTGCCGATTTCGAAAGAAGAATTGCGGAGTCTGGCCAACCTCGGCGCCCTCAATTGCTTCGCCGCTCATCGTCGCGACGCCATGTGGCAAGTAGAAGAAACCAAGCATGATGATTTGCTCGAGCGCGGGATTTCGATTAGCGCACGCGTCTCGCCTGTTAGCGAAAGCGTGCCGCTTTCGCAGACTGTCCGAGGATTGTTTCGGCGAGACGCCGAAACTGGCGCGCGAGAGGCGTGCGCTAACCCAGAATCGCCGTTGCCGCGGATGACAATGCCGGAGCGGGTCCGGGCTGATTACGAAGAAATGAATCTCACGACCGGGCCGCACCCGATGAAATTAGTGCGAGAACAACTGCCTGATGTCTGGCGGGCCATTGATCTCCCAAAGGCGAAGCACGGCCTCACTCTGCGAATCGCCGGCAATGTCATCTGCCGTCAGCGACCCGGCACGGCCAAGGGGTTCGTGTTCATCAGCCTCGAGGACGAGACCGGGGTTTCCAACGCGATTGTGACGCCCGATTTATTTGAGCGAACACGATTATTGATCACCGAAGAACCATTTCTCGCCATCGAAGGCGAAGTGCAAAACACCGACAATGTCGTCCTGATTAAAGCGCAGAAAATCTTTCCGCTCGGGCACGAAGGATTACTCGGTTCTGAGTCACACGATTTCCATTGAGCCAATGGACTCACAAAGAGGTAGGGGCGGTTCACTGAACCGCCCCTATCCACGGTTGTAGCGTGCGCTGTCCTCAGCGCAATTTCCGGATCCGCTGAGACCGCGGGACGCTACAGGGAATCCGCTGAGACAGCGGACGCTACAACACTCGAGAATTTCGTTGGAATGCAGCTGCAGTAATTGCCAGCAAATTATTCCGTGGCGTGCCGCTTCGGTGCTGCCTTCGGTTCGGCCGCTGTCTGCGCCGGTTGGTCGCCAGGCTGTGTCCATTCCGTATGGAAAATCCCCGGTTTATCGATACGCTCGTAGGTGTGGGCGCCGAAGAAGTCGCGCTGCGCTTGCAATAGGTTGGCCGGCAAACGCGCCGAGCGATAGCTGTCAAAATAAGCCAGTGAAGCGCTAAAGGCGGGAACGGCTACGCCCTGGTTGATTGCGGTCGAAACCGCTACCCGCCAGTTGTGCTGGGTCTGGGCGATGATGTCGGTGAAATAAGAATCGAGCAGCAGATTGTGCAGCGATGGATTCCGCGCATAAGCCTCGGTAATGCGGTTGAGAAAGCGCGCGCGGATAATGCAGCCGCCCCGCCAGATGGTCGCGATATCGCCGAATTTTAAATTCCAGTGATAGGTCGTACTCGCAGCCCCGAGCAACTCCATTCCCTGGGCATAGGAGACGATCTTCGAAGCATAAAGGGCGTCGTGCACCGCCTCGACCAGCTGTTTGCGGTCGCCGGTATATTTCGGAATCGCAGGTTGCGGCAGGATTTTTGACGCGGCCACGCGTTCATCCTTTCGCGATGAAATTACTCGCGCCTCGACCGCAGCATTGATGGTCGAGATCACGACCGATTGTGCAAGGGCGGATTGCAGGGTCCAGAGGCCGGTCCCTTTTTGTCCCGCCTTATCGAGAATAACATCGACCAGCGGTTGACCCGTCTCTGGATCTTTTTTCCGGAAAATCTGTGCCGTGATTTCGATCAGATAACTCTCGAGCGCCCCCCGGTTCCACTCGGCGAAAATATCGGCCAGCTCATTCGCTTGCAGGCCGAGAACATTTTTGAGAATCGCGTAGGCTTCGCAGATTAACTGAATATCGCCGTACTCGATTCCGTTGTGTACCATCTTCACGTAATGGCCGGCCCCATCCGGCCCCATGTAACGGCAGCAAGGCTCGCCATCCACCTGCGCTGCGATCTTGCGAAAAATCGGCGCGATCATTTCATAGGCTTCGCGGGAGCCGCCGGGCATTAATGAGGGACCTTTGAGCGCTCCTTCTTCTCCACCGGAAACCCCGCAGCCGATAAAATGAATTCCTTGCCCCTCGAGCTCCTTGCACCGGCGCTGCGTGTCGGTGAAGAGCGAGTTGCCGCCATCGATAATGATGTCCCCTCGTTCCAGCAGTGGGGCCAATTCGGCAATCACCTGGTCGACCGGTCTGCCGGCTTTGATCATGATCATCGCCTTTCGCGGCCGCTTCAGCGTGCGAACGAAATCTTCGAGTGTTGTCGTCGGAAGGATGTTTTTCCCTTTTGCTCGCGTGGCAGCAAATCTCTCCGTCACGGCCGTGGTGCGATTAAAGACCGCGACCGAGAACCCCTTGGATTCCATATTGAGGACGAGATTCTCCCCCATTACGGCGAGCCCGATCAGCCCAATATCCGATTGCGTCGTCATGAGTTTGCGTATCTGGTTTTGCTGCGCGCCGAAAGGTCGGCACGGCATTAAACGAGCAAGTGCAGCGCATGGCAAATTACCTTTGCGAAATCGCTCTGGTCGACGGACCGCTGGCGCTCGATTCACCGTTTGATGCACCGGACGCCGGCGCCATCGTCAATTTTTTTGGGAATGTCCGGCCGCTGGAAAATGGGGCGCCGATCTCTGGACTCGATTACGAGACCCATCGCGAAATGGCCGAGCACCAGCTGCGAATGGTTGCGCAAGAGGCGGCGAAGCGCTTCGATCTTCTCGCAATCAGGCTGCATCATCGCATTGGCTATGTCCCGAGTGGAGAGACGTCGCTTTTCCTGCGAGTGGGCGCGGCCCATCGCGGTGCGGCGTTTGCGGCCAGCCAATGGATCGTGGATGAATTAAAAAAGCGGGTCCCGATTTGGAAGAGACCGATTTTTCAAAACGTGGCGGCGGTGACGGAGAAGCAGGGTATTACAGCCACGGCATGAATTGGGCGAATCGTCTGACTCTGAGCCGGCTGGTGCTGACCGTTCTCTTTGTCATCGCGCTGAGCTCGTCCTGGCGTTATGCGCATACGACCGCTCTCATCATCTTTCTCGTGGCCGGAGTCACCGATTTTTTTGATGGCGAGATCGCGCGAAGATATCAGACGGTGACAAATTTTGGCCGTTTAATGGATCCGCTCGTCGACAAAATCATGATCGCAGCGGCGTTCATCTCGCTCGTGCCTCTGCGCGCTGTTCCGGCCTGGGCCGCGACGGTGGTAGTGGGTCGCGAATTTCTCATTACCGGATTGCGTTTGATGGCGAGCGCAAAAGGGCAGGTCCTTTCGTCTGAGCGCTTAGGCAAACACAAAACATCGTGGCAAATCATTACCGTGATTTTTTTTCTCAGCCTGCTCGCGATGGCGGACTGGACCAGAGGCACCACCATGCCTCTGTGGTGGCAACGAGCCTGGGGTGAAGCCGGCACCGTGCTCGTATGGCTCACGGTTGCACTCACGCTTTACTCCGGACTCGGCTACGCCTGGCGCCATCGGGACGTCGTCGCAACGGAAGTCTAACTCGAAAAAAGCCTACGACTTGTCGCTGCCGAGCTTGATGCCCAGTTCGCGCAACTGCTTCGGATCTACTGGCGCGGGCGACTGAGTCATCAGTTCCTGACCACGGTTGTTTTTCGGAAACGCCATCACGTCCCGAATGGATTGCTCCCCGCAGATCAGCATGACGAGCCGATCAAGCCCCAGCGCGATGCCGCCGTGCGGCGGCGCACCTAGCCGGAACGCTCGGAGGAGATGGCCGAACTTTGTCTGTTGTTCTTCCGCGCTAATGCCGAGCGCGTCGAACATCTTCGCTTGCAGCTCTGGCTCATGGATCCGAATGCTGCCGCCGCCGATCTCGACTCCGTTCAACACCACATCGTAAGCGTCAGCCCGCATCTCACTGAATTTCTTCTCATCCAGCAACGGTAGGTCCTCCATTTTTGGCCGGGTAAATGGATGATGGACCGCGTTCCATTTGTTCTCCTCTGCGCTCCATTGCATCAGCGGGAAATCCGTCACCCAGAGGAAATCGAGACGCTCCGAACCCGCGGTTAGTTTTTGAATTTCGGCGATGCGAAGTCGAATTCGACCAAGCACTTCGCAGGCGATCTCCCATTTATCCGCCGCGAATAATACCAGGTCGCCTTGTTCGATTTGCAATTTCGACCGTAGCGCCTCTTTCTCCGTCTCGGAAAAGAATTTCACGATCGGAGATTTCCATTCGCCATCCTCGATTTTGATGAAGGCGAGTCCCTTGGCGCCGAACGTCTTTGCAATCGCGGTGAGCTCGTCCGCCTGCCCGATAGTAATCTCGGCAAAATTTTTCGCATTGATTGCCTTGACCACGCCTCCGCTGTCGAGCGCACCTCGGAACACTTTGAACTCGCTCGCGGCGAACACGTCGCCCAGATCGACCAGCTGCATTCCAAAACGCCGGTCGGGTTTGTCACTTCCAAATGTGCTGACCGCTTCGCGGTAGGTCAGGCGTGGAAACGGCTTCGGAATCTCAACGCCGCGCGCCGCTTTGAAAATTGCCGCCAACATCCCCTCAGTCAGCGTGTAAATGTCATCGGCCGTTACAAAGGAGGCTTCGATGTCGATCTGCGTAAATTCCGGCTGCCGATCCGCCCGCAGATCTTCGTCCCGAAACGCTTTCGCGATCTGGAAATATTTTTCCATCCCCGCGACCATGAGGAGCTGCTTGTATTGCTGCGGCGCCTGCGGCAAGGCGTAGAATTTGCCCGGTAATAGCCGGCTCGGAACCAGGAAATCGCGCGCCCCCTCTGGGGTGCTCTTGCTCAGGATCGGCGTTTCGATCTCAAGGAACCCTTGGGAATCGAGATACTCCCGCGTCGCCTGGGTGACACGATGGCGGATTTGCAAATTGCGCGAGAGCCGTGGCCGGCGCAGATCGTAATACCGATAAGTCAGCTCGAGATCTTCGTTGCTCAGTTCAGTGTCGAGTTGAAATGGGAGATTCTCCGCTCGGTTCAAAATCGTGAGCGAGTTCGGGATAACCTCGATCTCCCCCGTCGCCAGTTTCGGATTTTCCGTGCCCGGCAGTCGGGGCGCGACTTTGCCTGTGACCCGAATCACATCTTCGGGACGCAAGCTGTGCGATTGTTTCGCCACTTCGGCATTTTCTTCCGGACGGAACACAACCTGGGTCAGGCCTTCGCGGTCGCGCAGATCGATGAAAATGACCCCGCCATGATCGCGCCGGACGGCGACCCAGCCGGAGAGTTTCACTTCGTTACCGATATCGGTTTTGCGCAGCTGGTTGCAGTTGTGCGTCCGGTACATGGCGTGCCAGCGTCATTCTGAGCGAACGGATAAATCACGCAAGCGCATCAATCGTTGCGTCCTGTAGGAGCAGCTCGTGACACGGCGACGGAGCGCCGTGGCTACACGATGTAACCGCCTCGCTCTGTCGAGGCGTTCCTGGCTTTATCGACGTGCGTCTGGTCAAGGACGAGTCCGTGTCGCCACGGGGACCGGACGTGTCGCAGGGGACTGATTTGCCGGACGACCGCCAAGACACTCGAGGTCCGGGTCGGACTGACGTTTGAGTGCGCTACCCCGTTGCAGCCGCCAAGGCTGCCTCTACAGTTCCGCGTGAGCACGCCGAACCCGACTCTGATCGAGCGCAAGGAACGCTGGGCCCGCAAAATGTCCGGAAAAGCGAAGCCGGCCGTGCGCTCAACGGATCGCCTCCCACCCGGGCAGCATCTGACACACGGATTCCCAATTCTCGATCTCGGGGTCAAACCGGAGATCACGTTGGCCGATTGGCGATTGGAAGTGGGCGGACTGGTGGAGAACCCGAAGACGTTTACTTGGGAAGAATTCAACGCGCTTCAACAATTCGAGGATGTGAGCGATTTCCACTGCGTCACTACCTGGAGCAAATTCGATTGCCGATGGCGGGGCGTCGCTTTCTTTACGCTGGCCGAGATCGTAAAACCCAAACCGGAGGCGCGTCATGTTCTTTTCCGGAGTTACGATGGTTACTCGACTAATGTGAGACTCGAAGATGCTCTTGACGATGATGCGCTGATCGCGACGCAATTCGACCGTAAACCGATCCCGCGCGACCATGGCGGTCCGGCCCGGGTTATCATCCCGAAGTTGTACGCCTGGAAAGGTGCGAAATTCGTCCGCGCGATCGAATTCGTGGCGGATGATCAGCCCGGTTTCTGGGAAGTGCGCGGTTACAGCAACACGGCCGATCCGTGGACCGAAGACAGATTCTCCTGATTGCGGAGTGCGAATCGCGGATCGTGGAAAAATAGAACTCGAAGCAGAAAGAGCTGATGTCGGAAATCAGAGCTCAGCGATTAGAAATCGCATTGTCAGCGTTCGATTGATTTGACATTCTCGCCGCGATTGGAGATTTCCCGTGCGCCTGGTTTGTGAATTGATCTTAATTGTCGGCCTAATTGCCTTGGGCTGGCAAAAATCGTTTAAGCAATGGACCGATGATTGGCGCGGCATGCAGCAAACCAAAGCAATGCCGGTGCGCCAAACTACTGCGGTGAACACCGCGAGCGTACCGCGTCAGCCGTTTGTTAATGCCGGCTATTCCCGAAACGCTCCGCCCCGGCCCCAAGCGAGCGCCTCAAACGGGGGATGGATGTGGGACCCGGCGCATCGCACCGCCCTGGATCAGCCCGCCTCTGATGTGCAGGCCTCGGCGGGCTATTATCGGGATACGGCCGGCCGGAAATACTGGATAGATAGTCGAGGCTATCGGCACTATGAAGGGTCGGGCGCGTCGCCTTAGGCGACGTCGCTCCTGTAGTGGCAGGCTCGCGAGGAACGAGTGCATCCCCTTGGCGGACATGCCGCCTGCGGTGTGTTGTGGCGTTGCAGCCAGCACGCTGGCTCTCCAGGATAGGGTTCGAGTAAATCATCATGGTCGATTGTTGGTGACAGGCTGGTGACACGGCGACGGAGCGCCGTGGCTACACGATGTAGCCGCCTCGCTCTGTCGAGGCGTCCCTAGCTTTATCGATTCGAGTGTGGTTCAAGGACGAGTCTGTGCCGCCGCGGCGACCGGACGTGCCGCCCAATGTCGTGGCAGGCGTGCCGCCTGCGATATCGGTTAATTGCCGGACGAGACGTCCGCCCGGACACTCGAGACGAGTGCGCTACCCCATTGCAGCCAGCTTGCCACGGGACGAGTCCGTTCCGACTGACGGACACGGATGCCGCTACATTGGACGTGTCGCCTGCCAGGCCCGGCATCCCAATGTCAATAGCAGCAAAGCTAGGATTTCCCAGGTCACGACCGAATAACCGCTCAGCAAGGCCGACCCGTGTTTACCGACGATGGCACGGTTGAAAGCCAGCGCCAGGACGACATAGCCGAGGGGTACAAACATCCAACTCGGCAAACCGCGATAATAAAACGCTGTTCTAAAGATGAGATACAAAGCCGGCAACGTTCCGACGCAATGATGTCCCCAGGTGATCGGTGACAAGAGTAGCATCAGCAATGATACTGCCGCACATTCGTAGACAAGCGCCAAGCTTTGGCGATTACCGACCGATCGACCTGCAGTCCACGCGAACACCCCCACAAGGCATAATTCTGTCACGTAAACCATGACCAGTGTGGTGTGGGTAGAGAGCGCCAGAAGATTCGTCCCATCCAGATCCACCCGGTACCCTGAGGCGTTCACGATTAATCGGGTCAACGCCGGGCGCAGGGCAAAATTTCTGGTCGATTCCTGGCCGGGTACGTGCAGTGACGGGTCCCGCGACCCAATCCCACGAACGACTGTGGCCCATTCGCGCAGGTCGGCGGTAAACAG
>Ga0137376_10001822_pt1 | contig 12271 bp, 11 predicted proteins | sample SagtaG_23_FD_104814 | JGI IMG/M metagenome (GOLD analysis project Ga0137376, IMG submission 104814) | Vadose zone soil microbial communities from Sagehorn Ranch, Mendocino, California, USA - Sage2_L_20_16 metaG | ecosystem: Environmental > Terrestrial > Soil > Vadose zone | place: USA...
ACGCTTTCCTGAACCTGTTCATTCCGTCGCTGATGAGGGGTGGCAGTCGCCGTTGGCCCCATAGCCAAGTCGGTGGCTTTATTCCCTTTGACGCCTAATTTGCCGTGGATCATTTTGCCTGAATAACGGCTAACGACAATGGTGCTCCCGCGTCTGTCGGATGGAATGTTGGAGCCAGTCACGATCGTTCGATCAAATCGATACCACGTTAGTGTCCCTTCTCCGCTGCCGTATCCATCTGAGTCGCGATCGCCCGACCAACTCGCCTCGTAATCCAGACCAGGATGCTCGTTCCAGACAAGGGTTTGTCCGTCGTCGGTGCGTTGATAGGTGCCGCCACCTGCGACCTTCGCTGCTGGTCTCGCCGCCCAGTCACTGGCTCTATTCCCTTTGACAAATACACCGTGGAATGTTCTTCCATCGGCATCCACTCTTAGGACCGGCCCATCTAATTGCCCGCGGACCATTTTGCCTGAATACTGCGCGACGACTGCGCTGCGGCCTCGTCGGTCGGACGGAATGTTGGAACCAGTCACAACGGGGCGCTCAACACGAAACCATGTTAGGGTCCCCTGCCCGCTGGCATATCCATCTGAGTCACGGTCGCCCGTCCAAGTCGCCTCATAACCCAAAGCTGGACGATCGTTCCAGACAAGAGTTTTCCCGTCACTGACGCGCTGATACGTGCCGCCACCATACGCGCCGTTCGCGAACAGCAAGAGCGTACTGAAAATAAGGAGCCATCGCGCAGTCACGGCGCGGTTTCTTAAGAACAATCCCACAGCAGCAAGAAGAACATTAATGCCCTAGGGAAACGTAAAGCAAGAGTGATGAAATTGAAAGCAGCGACGCGCCTTTCGCACCGGGCACCGATCAACGCTAATGCGATTCGCTTTGCGCTGAAGGTCTTCCCCGGAGGGCATTGATCGCGTCAGCCACGACATAAGTATTGTTCGCCGCATCAAGTTGAGTCCGAACTAGATCGGCAGAAACAAGTATCAGAAAACTCCCAAAAACTGCGGCGAGCAATGCAATTATCATTCTTGATGCTGCCGATAACCAGATTCTTTTTTGAGCAAGAGTCGCGATCCGACACTTATCGCGTTCGACCGAATTAAGATCGGCCGCGTGGTCGAAGGTGTCATCAAGAGTCCAGGAGGTGAGCAATATTTGGTTGACCTCGCCACGAACTTGCTCCAGTTGCGCGGCAACACGCTCAGATAGGAGCACTTTGCGACCCTGTTCTGGCCGCGGCTCGTTCGAAGGCGTCGGTGCCGGTTCCACTTGTGAGGTAATGGAGGTTTCGGATTTTTCCGGAAGTAGCCTGCTCAACAACTCCAATTGATCGACAGCCTCGTTGAGTCTCGCACGATTATCGGCACTCTCGGCTTTAGTCCCGAGTACTTTAAGGAACTCTTTTCGCCGATTTAAAATCGCGCTCCGCTTGTTAATCTCGTCCACGCCAAGTTTCGCCGAAAAAAAAGATTCTTGCTGAGGCGTCGGAGAAGGCAAAGGAGTCGCGGTCGAGACTCGGCTTGGAACAGGTGTATCTGTCGGTGGCGGTAGGGACTCCAACCCCGCCGCGTAGGCACGAAGTTTCTCCTCGATGGTTTTGACCGAAGCCTCAAAGCGGCTCACAATCGATTGTTTCAACTGCTGTCGCTCTTGGTCGACCCTGGACAAGGTCTCACCAACGCGGACGAAATCGGCGTTTGAGGCAATCAAGGCAGGAAAACCAGGGACCTGGATTCTCGGTACCGTGAGCTGGTTATCTGTGTTAAACGAGCTGACAAATCTTTCGGTGGCGGAAAAGTCCTTTTTCAGCTCTCCGAGCGCGCGCTGCAGTAGAGTGGATGGCTGATAAGCAACTGCACTGATCGCGGCCTTAGCCTGGAAATACTGGAGCAGGCAAAATCCAATTCCGATGAGCATGACAAAGAACGCAAGTCCCTTTGCTGCTTTGACAAAAAGGTAACCAAAGAAATACGGTTTCTTCACAATCCGAGACTGTTGTCCTGCAGTTGACGAATTTTTTGGGCCGTAGCCGGATTGGGAAAAATCCGATAAGCCTCTTGATATTCTCGGATTGCCTCACTATTCCTACCTGCCCAAGCGAGTGACTGTGCTCGCTGCGAATGAACGTCGGCATCTTTCTCTGACCGACTGCACACCGACTGCACGGAACTCAGATAACGCCACAAAGGTTTCTGACTATCAGTGATTGGTTCAGGATTGCTCTTGAGAAAATCCGAGAGTCTGGAGCTCGCCGCAGAAGCGTCATTGGCAGCAATGTTGCGTGTGACTTGATCAACAACTGAGAGAGCATCGACCGTTTCGGTTTCGGTTCGATATTCCTGAAGAGCTGTTTCGTATCCCACCTTTGCGCGAAAGTCACGGGCACGCTCGACCAGCGAGCCGACGTTTTCGGATACTACTGCTGGTAATTTTTGCACCGATTCAAGCCGATCGACCTCGTGAAAATTGCCGGTCGAATCGCTGACTCGCGACAGAACAGATTGCGTTTCATCTTTGAAGTCCGCGATAATGCGATTCTTTACAATGGGATCGAGGCCAGCCGGGCCGGGGGACTCCAATGACGGTGGCGGCGGTATGGACGCTCGAGGGGAAGCGGCCAGTGCAACAGCCATCTGTGGCGGGGACGGAGCCGTTTCTAACTCTATATGAGCACGAGCCTGGGTTGGTGCCTCTACGACGGCGTCTCCGCGGACAGGTTCATTGTGTCGTTGATCAGGAGTCGGCGCTGGACCTTCTGCTGGTGCTTCTGTGGCTTTGTCTTCATGCACACGTTCCTTGCGTCGCTGATCAGGGCTCGGCCCGGGAGTTGGAACTGGCGCTTTTGCGACTGTGTCTCCCTCCGTACGTTCCTTGCGTCGTTTAATAGGCGTCGGTTCCGGACCTTCTGCTGGCTTTTCTGCGACTGTCTCTCGCTGCACACGTTCGGTGCGCCGTTGAACAGGGTTCGGCGACGGACCTGAGGCTAGCCCTTCTACTGGGCTCGTGTGAACACTTTCAGTGGGTCGTTGATTAGAGGTCGTCGGTGCCGGAGTTGGACCAGCAGACCAGTTACCGGCTCTGCTTCCATTGACAAAGGTACCGCGGAACGTCTTTCCGGTCGCATCCACAAGAACTACGAGTCCTTCCAATTTGCCTCGGACCATTTTGCCTAAATAGCGGCTGACGAGGACGCTGCGTCCTCGAGGAGATGAAATCCAGGAACCAGTGACTGTTTTTCGGTCAACTCGATTCCACGTCAGTGTGCCCAGTCCGCTGGCATATCCACCCGGGTCCCGGCTACCCGACCAGATCGCCTCGTTATTCCGATCAGGATCGTCGTTCCAGATGAGGGTTTTCCCGTCTTTCGTGCGCTGATACGCGCCACTGCCGTACACGCCATTCGCGAAAAGCAGAAGCAGCCCACTGAAAATAAAAAGGGATCGCGCGGTCACGGCCTGCTTTTTTTCCAGAAAAATCCCACAGTAAGTGGAAGAACATTAAAGCGCTCGCGAAACTAAGGGCAAGAGTAATTCCAATAGCGGTTGAGTTTTCTGCTCCAAAGCGAATGACTTCATGTGATGACCCGATTAAGGTTCAGCGCTCCAACAGATTTTCTGGAGGTTGCTGGTCCGGTGCATCGAGAATTTTGACTGCGGCCTCGACTTGCTCTTCGGCCACAAGCAGCCGAACCGGTATGGAAAACTTCGCTATCGCATTCGTATTCGCGTTTTCGTCCGCCAAACTGCAGTGAATGCCGTTCACCTCCAGAGCAGACTTCGCCAGACTCGCGTCGATCAAATCCGGATAAGTGCGTAGCGTCACCATACTAGGCGGAAGTTTTCGTCTTTCTCTTGTACTTAAAGTTCGAGAGCGCTCTTAAATATGAGTTGGTCCCTCGTCTGTCCTCTGCTTCGTCGTCCACCAATCACTTCTCACTAATCACTTATCACCGGGCGATGGGGGCAATGAGCGGCCATCAAAATCAAGGAAGGGCGATTTCCAAATCGTCCCGGCGGTTTAGAAACCGCCGCTCCTTGTTAATTAGACGTTGCTGCCGCTCCATTTCAATTTTTGCCTGACTACGCTAAAAAACGAAACGTCTGGCATGACCGCCAGCGGCAACGTCCTCTTCGCTTTTCGAATTGCTACGGCTGATCCCATTTCCACGCGCATGGGATCGCGGCCATCAACACTGAGATAAACCGGATAGTCGTCCTCGGTCGGCTCGACTTCGATCAGTGAATCTTCAGTCACGATGATCGATCGATTGGTCAAAACATGCGGACAAATCGGTGTGATCACAAAAACCCCAGACTCCGGCGCCATGATTGGACCACCGGCCGAAAGCGAGTAGGCGGTTGAGCCTGTTGGAGTCGCCACAATCAAGCCGTCAGCGTTAAATTCAGTTAATGGCTCACCGTTCACGCGCGTTCGCAAACGAACCAGTCTTGGCAACTCGCCGCGGCTCAAAACGGCGTCATTCAACCCGATCATGGACGCGCCGTCGCTGGTTTCGTTTTTAACCCGCACATCCAGAAGAGTTCGTTGACTAAAGGTGATGTCGCCTTTGGCGATGCATTCAACCGCCTCCCGGTAATCTGTTGAAGTTGAGCAGGTCAAAAAACCAAGCGAACCCACATTTATTCCAAAAATTGGCTTGATGGCATCACCCAGCTGATCAGCGACGTTGAGGATGGTTCCGTCACCGCCCAATACGACTAAGAGATCGCTTTCCGCGGCGAGTTGCGGGATCGTTCGATCAGCATGCTGGCCGAGCAACGCCGCCGTTTCTTTTTCGATCTTAACCTGGATCGAAACGCGAGAAAATTCGTTGGCGACGGCATTGACTAGTTCCGCCACGCCAGGTTTGCCGGTATGCGCAATCAGACCGATCGTTTGCGGAGGCATACAAAAAATTCCTGGTTTCCTTCTTTTCCCGTGATGGCAGAGGGAATCATCCCAATGACATGATGACCCAACTGCCTAACGAAATCGACGATCTTAGCTTTTGCTTTTTCATGCAGCGCCGGTTCACGCACTATTCCGCCGCGGCCCACATCCGCGCGCTCTAATTCAAACTGCGGTTTGATGAGGGCAACGATCACACCGTTTGGAGTTATCAATTCAAAGGCGTTGGGCAAGATCAAAGTCAGCGAGATAAAGGAAACATCGATCAAGCAAAGATCGACCGATTCGGGAATCTGCGCGCGCGAAAGAGATCGCGCATTGAGTTTTTCCAAAACGATAACGCGCGGATCGTTGCGAATTCGCCAGGCCAGTTGATCGTGACCAACGTCGACTGCGTAAACCTTGGCTGCGCCCCGCTGCAACAGACAATCGGTAAACCCTCCGGTTGAGGCGCCGATATCGAGTGCGATCTTTCCTTCAACCGGCAGGTCAAAAAAATCGAGTGCTCCCTCGAGTTTTTCTCCCCCGCGTCCGACGTAACGCGGCGGTGACTCCAGCGTAATCGCCGCGTCGGGCGCGACGAGCTCAGACGGCTTGGCGGCCATACGCGTGCCAAGCTTGATCTCGCCCGCCATAATTGCGCGTTGCGCTTGTTCTCGACTGGTGAACAATCCGCGCGCCACCAAAAGATTATCGAGTCGCGATTTCTTCGCCATTCTGCTATGCCGGAGCAGCGCCGCAAACTTCGAGAATAGAGGCCCTGATCGCCTCAATTGCCCTGCTCAATTCAGCCGAACTTATACAAAGCGGCGGCATCAAAACGACGACGTTTCGGATCGGACGTGTGAGCAAACCGTGCCGACGAGCCCCAAGGCAAACTTCGGCGGCGACACTCTTGTCGCTTCGCGGCGATTCCCTGAGTTCGACACCGGCAATAAAGCCGCATTGCCGAACTTCCTTTACCGCAGCCAGCTTCCCCAACCCGCCCAGTTCGCCACCCATCTGTTCGATTTTTGGCTGTAAGGCTTCTAAAACCTGCTCGCGCTCGAAAATTTCGAGACTAGCCTTGGCCGCGACGCAGCCCAGGGCGTTTCCAGTATAACTATGACCATAGGCAAGGGCCTTGCCCTCGGCTATCGAACCATCAAAGTGTGAAAATATTTGTTCCGTTATTAGCGTCATAGCTAGTGGAAGATACCCTCCCGTCAGCCCTTTACCTAAAACCACAATATCAGGAATTACCGATTCGTGTTCGATCGCGAACATTCGGCCAGTTCGCCCGAAGCCGGTCATGACCTCATCAACAATGAGCAATGTCCCCGTGCGGTTGCACCACTCCCGCACTGCGGCCAAGGTTCCTCCAGGCCAAAGCTTCATCCCAGCGGCTCCCTGGATCAACGGCTCGACCACTACAGCAGCGATTTTCGCCGCTTCTGGTGCTGAAATACGCTCCAAAGCCTGAACATTGGGCACCTGAATAGCGGGAAAGTTCCATCGGCTCGGCCCAATTTGAAACATCGCCGCAGCACCCAGACTCGCCGCGCCCGCAGTGTCGCCGTGATATCCATTCTGGAATGCGATGAACTGGTTTCGGCGCGAATTTCGCAAGCGCCAGTATTGATCGGCGATCCGCAGCGCCACTTCGACCCCGGTGGAGCCGTCATCCGAATAAAACACTCGCGTCAGGGTGTTTTCCGGAAAAAGCTCGACAATTGCACGCGCCAGCTCAATCGCAGCCGGATTGGTGAATCCTAAAAATGAAGTGTGCGCGACGCGGTCGAGTTGCTGCCGAATCTTCTCGTTAATGTGGGGATGATTATGCCCGTGGATGTTCGTCCAGATCGACGAATTCCCGTCGATGTATTCACCGCCGCGGCTGTCACGCAGGAGAGCGCCGTGTCCTTCCACCAGCACGAGCGGCTCGTGCTCCGGGGCGCGCCACTCCCGCATATCCGTGAATGGATGCCAGACAAACCTTTTGTCGGCCACGACCAATTCATCAGTATTCCACTCAGTCATTGGCGTTGTGCTGGTGCATTAATTTTTCAATTGCTGCCACGTCCTCGGCCGATGCGCGCCGCCGCCGATATTTTCGATCGATAATCCCTTTCAGCGTCAGCAAATCTTCCGGCAGAGGAACATCGTAATAGGTCCACTCGGCGTCATCGGCTGATTTCGCCTGGAGCCGCCAGGAACCGCCAAATTTTGTCGCGCGGACCTCGCGCTTCCTTCCCTCGGAGTCTTTCTCTGTCCATATGTGTTGACTCGGCATGTCAGGAAAATCTTACATTACTCGTCTTGAAAGACGCAGCCAGACTGATCGCCTACTTCGCCGCAATGATTCTGATCGGCGCGTTTCTCGCGCCGCCACTGTATTGGGCCTCGCAGCGGATGGCCGCGTACGGCGTTTTTCCATTCGTGGCGGAGTTCGATTTCGAGACTTTTTTTCACCGTGCTCTCTTAATCGCCGCTCTGCTTTTGCTTTGGCCCCTTCTTCGGTCAACTCACGTCCGGAGTTTGCGCGATCTGGATCTCGACTCGAATTCACGTTGGTGGCAGCATCTTGCTGCCGGCTTTCTTTTGGCCGCGGTCCCCCTGCTGTGCTGCGGTGCCGTATTTCTTGCCCTGCACATTTATTCATTGCGCACGATTGTGGCGTGGAGCGCATTTGGCAAAATCCTCGCCACTACCATGTTTGTTCCAGTGATTGAGGAAACCTTGTTCCGCGGCTTGATTCTCGGCATTTTATTAAGAAGCGGCCGCACCTACGTCGCGGTTTTCGTAACCTCGGCCCTCTACTCCATTGTTCATTTTTTAAAAGCACCGGAACGCACGTCCGATGTGGTTACTTGGTTTTCCGGCTTTAATTCAATCGCTCATTCCTTTTCGCAATTTGCCGAGCCCCTTCTGGTAGCAGCGGCATTTACCACCTTATTTCTCATTGGGTGGATTTTGGCCGACGCTCGTCTCCAAACTCGTTCACTGTGGTTGCCCATCGGATTGCATGCCGGCTGGATTTTTGGTAACGGCTCCTTTAACCGAATCGCGCGCCGAGAGATTTTGATGCTGCCATGGCTGGGAAAGAATCTGCTCGTTGGACTTGTGCCACTCGGTGTTTGTTTACTTACCTGGCTGCTCGTGCGTCTTTGGTTAAAACATTATGGCTTCAGCAAACCTTGAGCTGCTCCGGGCGCTGAGCTCGCTTTTTTATCCGCCAGTGTGCACGATTTGTTTGGGCAGCGTCGAAACTGGTGAATATCTCTGCGATGATTGCCACGCCAAAACGCCACGCATTTCGCCGCCCTTTTGCGCGAGATGCTCCGAGCCCTTCTCCGGAACGATGAGCGGTATTTTTACTTGCGCTAACTGTTCGCATCGCAGGCTCTACTTTGAGGCCGCCGTCGCCGTTTACCGCAGCCGTGGGATTGTGCGACGCGTCGTTCACCAGTTTAAGTATGGACATCAAATGCATCTGCAGCACCTCGTCGGTCAATGGCTCCATGCCGCGCTGGAGGACGAACGACTACGCGGGCGACAATTCGATGTGATCGTACCAGTTCCACTGCACCCGGCGCGGCAACGGGAGCGCGGCTTCAACCAGGCGGCATTGCTCGCGCTCTTGCTGGCTGAACGGATTGCGGCGCCAGTCAAGCCAGTGCTGGAGCGCATTCGCTACACGACCACGCAGACAGCATTCGATCGCTCCGAGCGGATGGAAAATTTGCGTGGGGCGTTCCGTTTACGAAGAAAGATGGACGTGCGAGGTTTACGCGTGCTCTTGGTTGATGATGTGCTCACCACCGGTGCGACGCTAAGCGAATGCGCCCGCATTTTGAAAAAAGCCGGCTCTGCCTCCATACACGCCGCTACCGCGGCACGCGCTTAATTTTTCATATGGCGATCTTTAAAAAACCGGTGATTAAGGCACAAGACCGACGGAAGCGGGACATTCCGCAAGGGCTGTTTCAAAAATGCCCTGGATGCTCCGAAGTGGTGCATGAAATCGAATTGGTGCAAAACCAGCGCGTCTGTCCGCGCTGTGATTATCATTTCGCGCAGTCGGCCAAGGAGCGCATTGAAAACCTGCTCGATCCCGAGAGCTTCGTCGAAATGGATGCCGACCTTAAATCGGTCGATACCCTGCGCTTCCACGGGATGGCGAGTTACAAAGACCGATTAAAAAAATATCAGGAGAGCACCGGTTTGGTCGATGCAGTCCTCAGCGGCTATGGAAGGATCGATGGCTTTAAGGTCGCCGTCGCGGTAATGGATTTTAGTTTTCTCGCTGCCACCATGGGGGCGGTGGTGGGGGAAAGAATTACGCGCGCGATAGAATATGGCACGGCTCAACGCGCAGCGGTGATCATTGTCGCGGCTTCCGGCGGGGCTCGGATGTACGAGGGAATGTTGAGCTTGATGCAAATGGCCAAGACCAGCGGAGCGCTCGCCCGGCATGCGGAAGAGCGACTACCTTTTATTTCCGTATTAACGAATCCGACCACAGCTGGCGTTATGGCCAGCTTTGCCTCATTAGGCGATGTCATCATTGCCGAACCCAAAAGTATGATCGGCTTCGCCGGTCCACGCGTGATCAAGGAGACGACTCATCAGGACCTGCCCGAAGGCTTTCAGACCGCGGAATTCCTGGAGGAACACGGGTTGATCGACCTGATCGTGCATCGCAAGAAAATGCGCGATCAGATCTGCCAGCTGCTCGGCTACTTTTCGGCAACTCCGTAAAATTGGGCCAATTCCGTGCTGCGAGTTCCTGACTACCCGCGTAACGAGGCGATTGAGGTCAATCGTTCCTACCTGCCATATAAAGACGCGCTCAGCTGGCTCTATGGCCTTCAGCAGTTCGGGATCAAACCAGGTCTTGAAAGTATCGGCCGTCTCTTGGCTGCCCTCGATATTCTAAAAAGCGCAGGTCGGGTTATTCACGTTGCTGGCACGAACGGCAAAGGATCTGTCTGCGCGATGGTGGAGTCGATCCTGCGCGCGCACGGTTATCGCACCGGGTTGTTTACTTCCCCTCACCTGGTCACGTTTCGCGAACGCATTCGTGTCAACGACGAGATGATTTCTGAAGATGACGTCGCAACTGATCTCAACATCATCCGCAATCTCATCCGGGACTGGGACTCCCACCCAACGTTTTTTGAAATAACGACAGCGCTGGCGCTCAAGCACTTCTCCGAGGCAAAGGTCGATGTAATGATTCTCGAAACCGGAATGGGCGGAAGACTTGATGCGACGAATATTGTTCCGTCGACCGCGTCGGTCATTACCTCGATTGATTTCGATCACCAAAAGTGGCTGGGCAAAACACTTCGAGACATCGCGACGGAAAAGGCAGGAATCATTAAACCGAAAACTCCGGTTGTTTCAGCGAGGCAACGAGGGGCGGCCGAAAAAGTAATTCGTGCCCGCGCAGCCGAATGCGAAGCGCCTCTACGCTTTGTCACGCAATCTCACGAAGCATCGCCGATTGCTTTACGCGGAGCGCACCAAAGACATAATGCCGCTCTCGCCATCGCCGCGATTCGTGCCGCCAAAATCGAAATCGACAACGCCGCGATTGTCCGCGGCTTGACCTCAGTAGAATGGCCGGCGCGTTTTCAACGATGCGATAGTCGAATCGTACTCGATGGCGCGCATAATCCGGCGGCGGCACGTGTTCTTGTCAGCGCCTGGCGGGAAGTCTTCAGCGATCAGCGCGCCACGCTGATCTTGGCAGTTCTTGCCGAAAAGGATTTGCGTCGAATTTGCCAAGCGCTGGTACCGATTGCCGATTACATTTTATTGCCGATAATCCGCAGCTCGCGCGCCGCCGACCCGAAAACACTAGCGAGAATATTTTCAAAGATTAGTCCATCACTCCAGCACTCCATTACCTTATCAGTCGCTGAAGCAATCGACAAAGCCCGTGCTCGGACCGCACCGATTTTGATTACTGGCTCATTGCACTTCGCCGGCGAAGCACTCGCGCATTTACGCGGGCAACCGGCCGCTTTCGAGGAATGCGCGCAATGATATAAATATCGCGCAATCAAGCGCGTAAATTCTGGGGAGCACACGCGCCCTCGCGTGTTGGCGATGGCGCCCTCGCCGTCGCGAACTTTTGAAAATTCCGACGAAAGGTTTCGGCGGAGGCGCCGAAACGAGCACGCGAGGGCGCGTGCGCTCCCCAGACATCACTGCTCAATCCGCGGAAACAGCGGCACTGGTTTGTCGACAACATGCCCATCCGGCAATTTCCCCCACTCGGCATCAGCCAGGCTGAATCTCTCTTCTTTTCCAGTTATCTCCATCTTCCAATTCAATTGATCGAAGATTCCATGCGCTGTTCGCGGTAAGACCGGCGAAATCAAGATCGCGATGATTCGTAACCGTTCGATAAGGTTGTAGAGTACGTAATCCAAATTCCTTTTTGATCCCTGGACTCCGTCTTGTTCGGCTCTGGCGAGCTTCCAAGGTGCCGTTTCATCGATCAAGCCATTCGCTTGTGCCGGCAGCAGCATCACAACGGAAAGGTACGCGGAGACCTGAAAATTCTTCCACTCACTTTCGATGTCGAACAGCTTACCCGGAGAATCGCCGACTTTCGAGATCTGACCTTCTCGGTACTTCCACGCCATGTTGAGTGTGCGGTTGAGCAGGTTACCTAACGTATTGGCAAGATCCGCATTGTATCGCTTAACAAGTCGTTCCTCGGAGAAATCGGCATCTTTGCCGGTGGCGATGTCACTCATCAGATAATATCGGAGTGCATCCGCCCCGTATTTCTCGACCAGCTCGAACGGGTCAACCACGTTTCCGGCGCTCTTGCTCATCTTCGCGCCCGAGATGTTCCACCAGCCGTGCGCCAGAAGTTGCGGCATGTCGGTATCGTCAAACCCGAACGCATGCAGCATGATCAGCCAGTAGATTCCGTGCGCCGGAACTAGAATATCCTTGCCGATGATTTGCAGCGCAGGCCACCTGTTACGGAAGGTTAATGGTTGCTGGTTGATCGTTGATTGACTCGGATCATAGCCGGCGAAACTGATGTAGTTCGTTAGGGCATCGAACCAAACGTAAGTGACGAAGTCTTTGTCGAACGGGAGCTCGATTCCCCAATCGAGCCGCGATTTTGTACGCGAAATACAAAGATCGCCGCTCAATCTCTCAACCGCATTGCGCAACTCGGTCTGACGAAAATCTGGCAGGACAGCGTCTTTGCGATTGTCGAGGTAGCGAAGCAGCCACTCTTTGTGCTGACTTAGCTTGAAATAATAATTTTCCTCTTCGCGAAATTCGACCTGCCCCCATTCCGATCCGAATTCACCATCGGGCCCGCGTTCCTTAT
>Ga0137376_10001823_pt1 | contig 12270 bp, 8 predicted proteins | sample SagtaG_23_FD_104814 | JGI IMG/M metagenome (GOLD analysis project Ga0137376, IMG submission 104814) | Vadose zone soil microbial communities from Sagehorn Ranch, Mendocino, California, USA - Sage2_L_20_16 metaG | ecosystem: Environmental > Terrestrial > Soil > Vadose zone | place: USA...
AAACCGGCCGTGTCCGTCGTTCAGCCACAACTGATCCGGATCCTCGAAGTCGTTCGCCACGTACAGGTCCGGCGCGCCGTCCCCATTGAGGTCGGCGAGCAGCGCGGCGAGTCCGAAATCCTCCCGTTCTTCGCGCAACGGCGCCCCATGTTCATCCAGGAAGCGCGGGTTCCGGGCCATCGGCTCGCGGGTGAAGTGGCCCGTGCCGTCGTTTCGATAGAAGAAGTCGGCGTCGGCGCGCTGGACCAGGCTGATGCCACCGAGGTCCGCCCGCTCGACGAGCTTGTAGTAGGGACGATAGGCCGGGAGCACTTCGTAGCGGTTGGGCCCGAGCTGGCGGGTTACATGACTGAACGCGCGCTCCGATGGCGGCATGCGGTCGAGTGCCGTGTAGGCCTTGTTGTTGACGATGTAGAGATCGAGGTCGCCATCTCCATCCACGTCGGCGACGGCGATCGACATGCTTCCGGCGACGTCGTTCAAGCCTCGCGGCTGCTCGCTGAAATGTCCCTTCCCGTCGTTCTCGAAGATTGCGTTGGGTCCGCCGAGTGACGCCAGGATCAAATCGGCATCTCCATCGCCATCGACATCCGCGAACGCACAGCCGGTCGACACACGGTCGGGCGCGGCGACACCAGCCTGCGTCGCGATATCTTCGAACTTCCAATCGCCGAGGTTGCGATAGAGGGCGTTCGGCCCCTGGGTCCGCGCAAGAAAAATGTCGGGCCGCCCATCGCCATCGACATCGGCGAGACAAACGCCCGCGCCTTGCGCCAGCTGCCGATTGTGCAGCAGCGCCGAATCGCTGACGGTGTTGGCGAACGTGATGCCGGTGCGTGAGGGGTCGAGCAGCGTGAATCCCGCCGCGCCGCTGCGATCGCTGACCTCGAGCGACCGCCAGCGGTAGCCGGTCGCGTCGTGCCAGGCGGTTTCGGGGAGCGGGGTCGCGCGGCCACAGGCGGCGACGACCACGACTAGGAGAAGACGCCTCAACCCTCCACGAGCCCCCGCACGAGCGCCGTCGTGCGCTCGGACGCCCCGCGCCCTGCCTCGATCATTTCCAGCGCCGCCGTCCCGGCTTTGTGCCGGGCGGCGGGATCGTGATGCCAGACCAGCCACTGCGAGTGGAGCGGGTGACGGCCGTCGGATGGCAACGCGACGGCGCCCCCCTGATCGAGCAGCAGCGCGGCGTCGCGGCTCATCCGCCAGTGCGGGCCGAACATGATCGGTACTCCGAAAACGGCCGGCTCCAGGACGGAATGGAGCCCGGCGCGATGGTACCCGCCGCCGACGAATGCCGTTTCTCCCAGCGCGTAGAGATCCGCGAGAATCCCGACGCGGTCCACCACGATCACGGGTCCGGGCTTCGCGTGCTCGAGCTGCGACAGGCGGACGGGGCGGGGCAGCTTGAGATGCCGCAGCCGCTCGGCGATTCCCGCCAGGTGATCGGGATGCGGCTCGTGCGGCGCGAGCAGCAGGCGGGCGGTGGGAACCTGCACCAGCAGATCGGCGAAGGCCGGAAGAATAACGGCTTCATCCGAGGGCCACGTGGAGCCCGCGACGATCGTAAACGTGTCGGGCGCCTTCCCCGTGTTGGCGAGACGAGCGAGCGGCTCGCGTAACCGATCGAGGCGCGCGGCGCGCTCCGCGACGCTGTCGTAGCGGGTGTCGCCGGTGACGGCGATCGCCTCGGGGCGCGCGCCCAGCAGCTCGAGCCGCCGTCCATCTTCCTCGCTGATCGTGCCGATCCGATCGAGCGCGGCGTACGCGCTTGCGCCCCATTTGCGCGCGGGCCAGCGCAACCGCGAGCTCTCGAGTGAGACCGTCGCGGAGATCAAGCCGAGCTTCACGCCGCGCCGCGACGCGGCGAGCGTCAGCTCCGGCCAGACGTCGAGCTTGCTGAAGACGAGCGCCGTCGGCTGCAGCGCATCGAGCACCGCATTGACATCCGCCGCACGGTCGAGCGGGAGATAATCCGCGACGTCGACCGGCAGGTTCTTCGCAAGACGCTCCGCCGACGGCGAAAAAAATGTGAAGGCGAGCTGCCAGTCGGGATGCTCCGCGCGCAGCGTCTCCAGGACCGGCTTCGCCTGCAGTCCCTCACCTACGGAAGGCGCGTGCATCCACACCAGCGGGCGTTTCACATCGCGCTGCGATGCGGCCCATGCCGCGAGACGGGCGGCCAACCCTCGCCGCCCGTCGAGCCCGCGCGCCACTTTCTTGTCGAATCGTGCGATCAGCGGCGCCGCGCGGCTCGCCATATCCACGCTCAAGCGGTACAGCAACGAAGGCCGGGATGCGCTCACTGATTCGCGCGGGTACGTGCCGTATAGATCGAGTCGAGAACCTTGACCATGGGATCGGGTGTTGGCGGTGCGCCCTGCATCAGCCCGCCCTCGATATAAAAGGAAGGGGTCGCGTGCGCGCCCGAGAGGGTGGCGCGCTGGGCATCTTGCTGGACCTCCGTGCGCGCGGTCCCGCTGTCGATACAGGCGACCAACTTCTTCCGGTCGGCGCCGGCGCGCTCGGCGAGCGTGATGAGCTTCGCGCGCGGCTGCGGCAGGCTCGCCCAGTCGTTCTGCACCAGGTAGAGCGCGTCGTGTGTCTCCCAGAAACGTCCCTGCCGCGAGGCGCACATCGCGACCTCGGCGGCCGCCATCGCGTTGGGATGAATGCTGACGAGCGGCAGATTGATGAACACCCAGCGCACCTTGCCGCTCTGGATGAATTGTTTGTCGATCGCCGGCATGACGTTCATTGTGAAACCCCGGCACGCCGGGCACTGGAAGTCCGCCATTTCGTACACGGTCACGGGCGCCGTCGCCGCCCCCTTCGATCGCGCCGCGAGTGCATCCTGATTCTGCGTCGCGTGCGGAGACGCGAGGCCAGTCCCGAGCAGGACGCCCGGGACAATGATCGCGATGCGCGCGAGTCGTGACGTGGAGCGGTCGAGGGTCAGGGGCCCGACTTGGTCCAGATGGCGATGACTCCACATTGGGAGTCCGCCTTGAGGAACTCGGCGGGCGCTTCACCAGGACTGCGGTAGATCTCGATGCCAACGATGCCGACAACCGGAAGAGCCGGCGTCGACGACATGGTCGCAGGCATGCCGTCGAGGACCCAGTCGGCGGCGCAGACGCCGCGTGCACCGCGGGTCATCTGCGCCGTGCAGTTGCCGGAGCGACAATTCAGTCGAACGCCCGGCACGGCCCGCAGCAGGTCGGCCATCGTCGCGGCGTGGCTGATCTTGATCTGGTCTTCCGTAATGAAGACGCCTCGTCCGCCGCGCCGCCGCTCCTCGAATTCCCGCAGGCGGCGCTCCGCGTATGCGGGACGACCCTCGACCGTCACCGGATCGAGCTCGACGCCGAGCGGCGCAATCTCAAATGTGTAATCGACCACTTCACCGTCTTTCAGCTTCAGGATCCATGAGCTCACACCATAGCCGATGGCGCGAACCTCGATCAGATAGGTCCCGGGGCCAAGGCCCCCGTGTGCAAACCGGCCTCCGCTATCGGTCGCCGTCTGGAGATGCATGCCGAGGAGGCTCACCGTCGCTCCCCCGAGGGGAAGCTGAGATTGCTGGTCGATAACCCTGCCGATGATCCCGCCGCTGGGAAGCAGAGCGGGAGACTGGGGGAGCAGGGGGGGGGACAAGGCGGCCCCCAGGCCAGCCACCACCGCTGCGGGAAGAATGTAGGGTACACGAGCCACGAGCCGGTCCCAGAACCCGGGTTAATAGATGATAGGTCCCCTCAGCCGGTATGCAACCCGGACAAGGAGACCTTGACAGGATTATGGGTCGGGTCGTATAACCGAGTGAGGCCCTAACAGGCCTTCTGGGTCCCCAGGCCGTCACCTGAGCCCGAGCGGTATGACCGTCTCGCTCGTTAGTAAGAACCGCCCCGCCTTCTTCGGGCGGTTTCCCGTCAGGGAAACCGCGCGCCTTTCGTGTGTTGCCACTCCTATTCCCGTTTCACGTGAGGGTGTCTCCATGCTCCAGAATTGTCGTGGCGTTTTCTTCGCCGGAACCGCGGTGCTGGCGCTGCTCGTGGCCAGTCCGCGTGCGGCTCTGGCGCAAGATGCGGTGATTCGCGGCACCATCACCTCCGACCGAGGTGAACCGGTAGCCGGCGCGAATGTCCTCGTCGAAGAGCTCCGGATGGGCGTACTGACCAACGCAACGGGTCAGTATACGGTGCTGGTCCCAGGCGCGCGCGTGCGCGGGCAACCGGTCGTGCTGCGCGTGCGGGCCATCGGCTTCAAGCCCAACAGCAAGGCGATCACGCTGACGCCGGGCGAGCAAGCCGTGGACCTCGTGCTCTCCTACGACGTCAACCTGCTCGAAGCGGTCGTCGTCACCGGCACGCAGGAAGCGACCGAAGCGGTGAAGGTGCCGTTCACGGTGTCGCGCGTCGATGCAGCACAGATGCCGGTGCCGGGGTCGAATGTACTGTCGCAGCTGCAGGGGAAGGTGCCCGGCGCGAACATCGTATCCGCGAGCGGGCGTCCCGGAGCGCAGCCCTCGGTGCTGCTGCGCGGGCCGACGTCGATCAACGCGTCAGGTCGCGGTCAGGATCCGCTCTACATCGTCGATGGCGTGATCATCAACGGTGGCCTGCCCGATCTGAACCCCCAGGATATCGAGAGCGTGGAAGTTGTGAAGGGCGCGGCGGGCGCATCGCTGTACGGCGCGCGCGCCGGCAACGGCGTCGTCAACATCACCACAAAATCGGCGCGCCGCAGCCTCGAGGGTGTGAAGTTCGGCCTGCGGAGTGAAGGGGGTGTGAGCAACATCGAGCGGGACTTCGGTCTCGCCCGCTACACTGCGCTGGCGACGGACGAAACCGGCACGCAGTTCTGCGAGGCGATCACGGGACTGCCGTTCTGCGCGCGCACGTTCGATTGGGCCACGGAAGCGGCTCGCATCAACGACGCGCCGGGTGACTTCTCGCTCAATCCGAAAGGCATGCCGATCGATCCGGGTTCAACCATCGGGGGACAGCCGCTGCGCCAGCGGTTCCAGGTGCAGCCCTGGCCGACGACGGGATACAACGCGGTCAATCAGCTGGTCACGCCGAAGCCGTTCCTCGAGAATTCGGTCGACCTGACCGGCCGGTTCGGCAGCCAGACGCGGTTCTTCGCGAGCGCGTCCAACCGGCATGAGGAAGGCGCGATCCGCTACCTCAACGGCTTTACGCGGAACGCCTTCCGCCTCAACATCGATCAGGGAATCGGGACCGATTGGAACCTCGCGTTCCGCACGGCGTACACGCGCAGCGAGCAGGACGGCATCAACCAGGAGGAAGGCGGCAACGCGTTCTTCCGGCTCACGCGCGTGCCGGCGATCGCGAACATCCTGCAGACCGACGCGCTGGGCCGGCTGTACATCCGTCCGAACCTCCAGGGCGGCGGTTCGCAGAACCAGAATCCGCTGGCCACGCTGTATCAGACCAAGCGTCTCGATGTGACCAACCGCTTCATCGCCGGCTTGACGACGACGTACGCGCCCACGAACTGGTTCAATCTCGACGCGAACTTCAGCTACGACCTGCGTCGCGGTGCCGGCTCGCAGATCAACGACAAGGGGTTCCGCACCACCTCCGCGAGCTCGGCGAACCTCGGCTCGATACTGTACGGCACGGCGAACCGAGAGGCGATCAACGGCAGTGTGAACGCGGCGTTCAAGAAGGACTTCGGTCCTGACCTGCATACGCGCTACAGCTTCCGCTACCTCTTCGAGCAGCGGGATTACGACACGCTGAACGCGAACGGCGCGCAGCTGTTCGTGCAGGGCGTGACGGATCTCGGCAACACGCTGCAGAGCACCCGCTCGACGATCGAGAATACACAGCGCATCCGCCAGATCGGCATTTTTGCGGGGACGGGGCTCGACTATAAGAGTCGCTACATCGTCGACGCGCTGATCCGCCGCGACGGCAGCTCGCTGTTCGGTCCCGATAACCGCTGGGCCACGTTCGGCCGCGCCTCAGTGGCGTGGCGTGTCGCCCAGGAGCCGTGGTGGTCGGTTCCGGAAATCACCGAGTTGAAGCTGCACGGATCCTACGGCACGGCGGGTGGCTCGCCGCGCTTCGACGCGCAGTACGAGGCCTTCAGCGTCGGCACCGGCGGCCTGCTGTCCCTCGTAACGCTCGGCAACAGCAAGCTGCGGCCCGAGCTGCACAAAGAGACCGAGGTCGGCGCCGACCTCGAGCTGATGAGTCGCTACGCGCTCAATGTCACGTACTCGCACGCGAAAATCGAGGATCAGATCCTGCCCGTGCCGGTATCGGCGTCAACCGGCTTCCAACGGCAGTGGCAAAATGCCGGCGAGCTGACGAACAAGACGTGGGAAATGTCGCTCAATATCCCGCTCCTGCAGCGCCGCGATATGCAGTGGTCGGCGCGATTCATCTACGACCGCAATCGGTCGATCGTGACGGCGCTCGACGTGCCGCCGTTCTTCTTTGGGGCGGATCTGCAGGGCACGGGATCGATCTTCCAGGCGAAGGTCGGCGAGCGGCTGGGCACGTTCTACGGCCACCGGTTCATCACGGGCTGTGGCGAGCTGCCCGCGCCGTTCGCAGCCGATTGTGGCGGGCCGGGGTCGTCGTTCCAGCAGAACGACGAAGGCTTCCTGGTATGGGTGGGGAAAGGCAACAATCCCGGAATGGGAATTACCGACAATCTCTGGGAGACGTCGATCTCCAACCCGACGAACAACCCGAACGTGACGCCGTGGGGCATTTCCGTGATCAACTGGGGTGCTCCGATCCTGCTCCGGAACGACAAGGGCCAGGCCCTCAACGTGGCGCTAGGGAACGCACTGCCCGACTTCCGCTTCGGCGTGACGCAGGACTTCCGCTACCGGCGGCTGAGCCTGTACGCGCTGGTTGATGCGGCGATCGGTCAGAAAGTCTGGGACCAGGGGTTCCACTGGGCGCACCTCGACTTCCTGTCGCATGACGTGGACCAGGTCGGGAAGTCGGTCCAGGATGCGAAGCCGATCGGGTATTACTGGCGCACTTCGCCCGTCGACGGCTTCACCGGCATCGGCGGCTTCTATGATCAGCTGGCGCCGAACAGCTACACCGTCGAGGATGCGAGCTACGCCAAGCTCCGCGAGCTGCTCGTCTCCTATCACATCGGTCCGATCGCTCGGACGGGTGATTGGGATATCAGCGTGGTCGGGCGTAACCTGTTTACAATCACCGGGTACCGCGGGTTCGATCCCGAGGTCGGGTTGTCGGGAGGCACGCAGCTGAACGGGGCGGGGTCGGCGGCCATCAATGCCGTGGACGCGTTCACGTTCCCGAACCTCCGCACATTCACGGTCGGTTTGAGCTCGACGTTCTAAGCCGGTCCTCCCCACCGTGCTCGTGATCGCACGGCGGGGAGGACGTGCCCCCTTTTCTGTGGAGGAGCAAACGATGTCCAAGTTTCGGTTTGTAGCCGGCCTCTTGCTCATGGTCGCGTTGGCGTGCAAAGACGCGCTGGTCGTCGAGGACCAGAACGATCCGGACCGGAACCGCGCCCTGGGGCGGCCGGCCGACGTCGAGTCCTTCATCGGGGCCACCTATGCGCAAATCCAGAACGCCACGCTCGGCGGCTCCAACGACGACCTGCAGACGCAGCTGCAGGTGATGGGGATGGAAAACACCTCCGCCCTGGCCAATTTCGCCATGGGTCCCCGCGGTGCCATTCCCCGGACGCCGATCGAGAACACCCGTAACAGCACCGGCGATGTCGGCAATTATCGCGACTTTGTGGTGCTGCATCGCGCGGCCCGCATGGCCACGATCGGCATCGGGGCGATGAATCGGCTGGGGACCCTCGGCTCGCCGGCTCAGGATGCCCGGGCCCGCTCGTTTGCGCGCTTCGTGCAGGGCGTGGCCTACGGCAACCTGGCGCTTACATACGACTCCGCCTCGCTCGTGAGCGAGACCGACGACCCCCAGTCCATTCAACCGCTGTCCGATTACAAGACCGTCATGGCGGCGGCCTACATCATGCTCGACTCCGCCATCACCATCGCGCGCGCGAATCCTGGCTTGTTTCCGCTCCCGGTTACCTGGATCAACGGACTCGCCCTCGATACCGCCACCTACTTCGGTCTCATCCATTCCTACAAGGCTCGCTTCCGCGCCAGTGTGGCCCGGACGCCGGCCGACCGGGCGGCGGCCGATTGGAGCGCGATCATCGCCGACGCCAATGCCGGCATCACGGCGGACTTCAACGTCTCGATGAACCCGACGGCGGGGTGGGATGTCATCTGGCCGGTGCAGTCGTATGCCACGGGTCCCGCCAACTGGCACCAGATGTCGCAGTTCTGGATGGGCATGGCCGACAAGTTGGGCGGCTACGATGCCTGGCTCGCCCTGACGCCCGCCAACCGCGCGCCCTTCCTGGTAGTGACCGACGACAAGCGGTTCCCTCAGGGCGCGACGCGCGGCGCCCAGAACGCGGACACCCTCCGGCCCAATTACCGGACGTTTACCGGCTTCCCGTACGTCCGGAATCGGCAGTCTGGCGAGGACCAGCCTGGGCAGCCGCTGCAGATCTCGATGTACGACTTCTACCGTTCGCGGGCGTTCTTTGTCGCCGGGCGCATCGGCAATTATCCGATCATGACGCGGGCGGAGATCCGCCTGTACGCGGCCGAGGGGTACGTCCGTACCGGCAATATCGCGGCGGCCGCGGTGCGGATCGACAGCTCGCGCGTTACGAACGGCGGACTGCCTCAGCTGGCAGGTGTGATCGGCGATACCCTCACCCCAATGCCGGGTGCAGCCGCGTGCGTGCCCCACGTGCCCGATGCGGCGGCCGCCGCCGGTCCGTACAAAGCCTCCAAGTGCGGCAACCTGTGGGATGCGCTCAAGTGGGAATACCGCATGGAGACGATGTATACCGGCTACGGGATGTGGTATTTCGCTGGTCGCGGTTGGGGCGATCTGCCGGAAGGGACGGCGCTCTACTGGCCCGTGCCATATCAAGAGATGGATACGCGGCGTCAGGTATTCTATTCCGCGGGTGGCGTCGGTGGGGTGGGAAGCGCGCCACACGGCAACTACGGCCTGTATGCCGGCGGTGTGTATTGAACATGCGCTGGGTTTCGGTGGTCGGACGGCTGTGCGTCGCGGTGGTGGTCCTGCCGACCCTGGCAGGCTGCTACAACCTGACTCCCATCGCGACGCTACAGCCCGCACCAGGCACCAAGCTGTCGCTCGTGCTCACTGACGAGGGACGCGTGAACACGGCGCAGCAGGTAGGCCCGTACACCATGCAGATCGAGGGGACGCTGCTGCAGGCCACCGAATCGAACTACGTCCTGGCCGTCACGGACGTGGTCGATATCCGGGGCTCGCACTCCAAGTGGACCGGCGAGACGGTCCCCCTCCCCCGCAGCTATGTGATGACGACGTATCAGAAAACGTTCTCGACACCCAAGACCGCGCTGCTCGTGGGAACGGTCGCAGCGGGATTCATGGCGTTGGTCGCGTCGTTCAACTTGTTCGGATTCGGTTCGAGCAGCGGGGACAGCGGCAACCAGCCCCCTCCGAACGGACAATAACCGTCCCAATCACCTTTTTCGTGTGAGTGTTGCAATGACTCGAGTGCGTTTGTTCGCCTGCTGCGTGGTGCTCCTGGCGCTTGGCTGTAAGAAGGATGCGACCTTCACCGAGCCGCTGCCCGCGTACGCGCACATTACCTGGTTGAACGCGGTGTCCGATACGGGCCAGCTCGACGTGCGGATTATCGACATCGCGAACAACGAGAGCTTCATGGACGCCGATTTCCGCACTGCCCAGCCGTTCCCGCTCAACATCGACCCGGGCACGCGCCATATCAAAGTATTCAACAGCAGCGCTGTCGATACCATCGCGAAGACATGGCTGCTCGATACATCGTACACATTCGTCGGCGATCAGCCGTATACCTTCTACCTCCTCGGCTTTGCGCGTGCGGGGTCGACACCAGCGATGCACGCGGTCATCACAAATCTGACGCCGGCGACGCCGGGGCCAGCGCAGTTTGCAATCCGGGTCCTGAATCTCGCGCCCTCACTGGCGGGATCGATCCGGGCGATCACGGACACGCTTGCCAACTCCGATGCGTTCATCCTGGGTCGCAATGTTCTTCCGTCGGGTGCACCGGCGTTTACCAACCTGCCATTCAACACCCCGTCGGCATACATCAACGTCGACACCGGGGGCTATCGCCTGGCGCTGACGACAACCGGTACGACCGATCCGATGGTGGTGCAGGCCACCATTCCGCCGGGCGTGGTCGGTGCTTCGGGGGGAACGCCGGGGGTCGCAGGATCGCGCATTGGCGGGTCCGTGCTCACGGCGATCATCGTCCCGCGTTCGGTGCCGGCGAGCGCCGCCCCACAGACGCGTCCCACGTCCCAGCGGACCGACACATCGACGTCGCAGGCCTCGCAGAAGATCACGCGCAGCAACGACACCGTGACCGTTCAGGTCGGCTCGATTACGATTTTGACGAACCGGCGAAAGGCCGGTGGCGCCTCGCAGACCGATTCGACGATTGCGCGCACCGGAACCGGGGCCAGCTCGGGCGTCACAGCCGCTGGCGTAATCCTGGTATCGGGCGCGAACGAGACCCAGTACAATGGCTGGCAGGAAGTCCTGTCTGTCAACGACACGCTGATTTGCAGTCCGTCAGATCCGGGCGACGTCGTGACCGGTAACAAACAGAAATGCGCACCGCCTGCAGACACAACGCTCGCGAGCGCCGACACCGCGCGCACGATATTCCGGTTCCGCTACCGGATCGTGGGGGCTCCCGCGACGCCGGGCACCGGCACGGCCGTGTATCGGCAGTATCCGGCGGACTACAAGGCCGTGGATTTCGCCACGCCGCAGATCATCTTCGTCGTCGACAAGCGGCCCTAACGAGTGGCGTGATCAACACACCGCCGCCATCGCGCGCTGCGATGGCGGCGGTTGTGTTTGGGTAACCGGGCTGAGAGCCCGGGCTCGGCCGTAATGGACGCCCTGTAAGGGCGCACTCTGGAGCGCGCCCTCTCAGCGCGCGATATCCAAACGACGCGCTAGAGAATTGGACGCCACTGTGGCAACCCGTCTGCCCAGAAACCGCTGGTGATGCGGATCTTCCTGGTTCCGTCCGTATTCATCACCCAAATGTCGCCGTCCTGCTCGTACGCGATGCGCGTGCCGTCGGGCGACCAGCTCGGCGCCCCGGAGGGGGGGGCGGGATCCGTGAGACGCACGGGGTTCGAGCCGTCGGCGTTCATCACCCAGACGGCGTAATTGGTCGATCGATCGGACTGGAAGGCGATCTTTGTCCCGTCAGGTGACCAGGCGGGCGCCAAGTCCGATCCGCCATGATTGGTGAGGTCCACCTGCTGCGAGCCGTCGGCGTTCATCACGTAGATCTCGTTGTTGCCGTCGCGGTTCGTGGCGAACGCGATCTTGGTCCCGTCCGGCGACCAGACGGGCTGGGCGTCATCGGCGGCAGCGTGAGTCAGCCGGACGATGTTCGTGCCGTTCGGATCCATCACGTAGATCTCGGGATTGGTGTCGCGACTCGAGGCGAACGCGATCTTCGTACCGTCGGGGGACCACGCGGGGTGGAAGTTGCTGGTGGTATCGATGACGTGACCGGTGCTGTCCCTGGCGGGGTCGGGGAACGTCAGCTGGCTGAGGCTGCTTCCGTCCGAATTCATCACGTAGATCTGAAACCGGGCGGTATAGGTTGTATCCGGGATGCGATCGGACTGGAACAGGATTTTGAGCGTATCGGGCGACCAGGCGGCCCGCTCGTCGAGGGCGAAACTGGCGCTGAGCTGCTGGAGGTTGGTACGCCGGGCATCGATCGCGTAGATGTCTACGAGACCGTTGCCGGCGCGGGTGAAGAGGATGCGGCCGGGTCCGGGATCGGGCCCCGGCTCATTCGAGTCGCTACAAGCTGCGATGCTGACAACCAGAATCACCGGGTTGACCGCTGCAACGCACCGACGAAAAGAGAACAAGAGACGGCCCCTTCTAAGGAGAGGCCGTGAAGCTAGGACCGACTCGCCGGGGTCGACAAGGGCGGTGTTCCTGTAGGGGTTCCCTTGCGGCCTTTCGTACCGGGCCTCAGTATAAAGAAGTGTTGCGGCGCAACCTCACTCGTTACCCCGTCATGCGGAGGTGCCATGAATCAAATTTCCGTTCGCTGCGTTCTCCACCTCCAGCGCAACATCATCATTCCCGGTCGATGTAGTCGCTAAACCGATGCCCAGCG
>Ga0137376_10001827_pt1 | contig 12263 bp, 13 predicted proteins | sample SagtaG_23_FD_104814 | JGI IMG/M metagenome (GOLD analysis project Ga0137376, IMG submission 104814) | Vadose zone soil microbial communities from Sagehorn Ranch, Mendocino, California, USA - Sage2_L_20_16 metaG | ecosystem: Environmental > Terrestrial > Soil > Vadose zone | place: USA...
ACCGATCGAGGATTTGCCCCCCGTCCACGCCGTCACGAACGACGAGATAATGCTCCGCCCCGGATTTCTTCGTAAAGCGATGGCGATCATGCGCGTCCTCGGCGACAAGGGTGCGATTCACATCCGCTCCCAGTTACTTGATTCTCCGACGCTGTATTCCCTCACGCTCGCGCTGCTCGAGCTGCACGAGCAGACGAAGTGCTGGTGCATCGTCAACGATCGCGTCGATATCGCGCTGGCGTGCGGAGTCCAGGGTGTTCAGCTCACTCACAAGTCCCTTTCGGTGCCCGACGTTCAGGCGATCGCGCCGGCACTGCGCATTGGAGCCAGCGTTCACTCCGCCGAGGAGGCACGCGACGCCGAGCAGGCCGGCGCGGATTGGTGCGTCGCCGGTCACGTGTTCGAGACTCCGTCTCACCCGGGAGTACCGCGGCGGGAGAGCACTTTCATCAATGAAGTCGTTGCCGCCGTGAGCTTTCCGGTGATCGCCATCGGCGGAATCAGGCCGGAGCACGTCCGCTCACTCGTTCACAAGGGAGCACACGGGGTCGCCGCCATACGGGGAATCTGGAACGACGAGAATTCCGAACTCGCCGCCAGCCGCTATCTTTCACAGGTATGAAGGAGATGGCGACGAGAAGCGGCACTGAAGCAGGCGGGCGAGAGATTGGTCTCACGGTCAACGGAGCCGAGCGCAGAATTCCGGATGGCTGGATGCTGGCGGATCTTCTCGCCTCACTCGGCCTCGACGCGCGCTCGGTTGTGATCGAGCACAACGGAACAATTCTGCGGGACAAGTCTTCTTTTGCGTCTCTGGATCTGGCCGCGGACGATACACTCGAGATCGTCCATTTCGTCGGCGGGGGCTGATTGATGTCGCACGCCGATTTGTTGTCGCCCGTCACGCTGACCGATCCGCAACCATTCGTGATTGCTGGACGCGAGTTCAACTCGCGCCTGATGGTCGGGACCGGAAAGTACGCGTCCAACGCGCAGATGATCGAGGCGATCGAAGCGTCGGGAGCGGAGGTCGTCACCGTCGCGGTGCGTCGCGTTGATCTCGATCGATCCAAGGACGAGGCCATTCTCCATCACCTTGACCCAGATCATTTCTTCCTCCTCGCCAACACCGCCGGCTGCTACAGCGCCAGCGAAGCGATTCGCTATGCACGGCTTGCGCGCGCCGCTGGGTTCAACGAATGGGTCAAGCTCGAGGTGATCGGAGACCAAACGACCCTGCTGCCCGATACGATTGGGCTTCTCCAGGCGACGAGAACTCTGGTGGATGAAGGGTTCAAGGTTCTCGCGTACACGAATGACGACCTCATCACGGCGCTCAAGCTCGAGGACGCAGGAGCAGTCGCGGTGATGCCGCTCGCGTCTCCGATCGGATCGGGGTTGGGCATGCTCAATCCTTACGCGATTCGCACGATCAAGGCGCGGCTTCGAGTTCCCGTAATCGTTGACGCCGGCGTCGGCACCGCGTCCGACGCGTGCATCGTGATGGAGCAAGGCGTCGATGGGATTCTCATGAACACCGGCATCGCGGCGGCGGCGGATCCGGTGCGGATGGCAGCGGCGATGAAGAGCGCGGTCGAGGCGGGACGTCACGCCTACCTCGCCGGCAGAATGCCTCGCCGCGAAGTGGCTGTTCCGTCGTCTCCCACTACCGGAATGTTGGGAGGCAGGGCGTGAACGCCACCGCCACTTCATCAGGCGCGGTCACCGCTTCGCGCGCAGTCGCCGCCGAGATTTGCACAGACCTTAGACGCGGAGAGTTCCTCGACCAGTCATTCGAGCGACGCATCGGACCCCTCGACGCGCGCGACCGGCGCTGGACGAGAGAGCTGGTGTACGGGATGCTGCGCCACCGCGGGTCGATCGACGCAATTCTTTCCGACCGCGTTCGCGGCGGGCTCGTGCGACTCGATCCCGATGTGATCGACTTGCTGAGACTCGGAGTGTACCAGCTCACCAACATGGGAAGCGTGCCGGCTTACGCAGCCATCGCGCAGACGGTCGAGCTCGCGAAGCGGAGGCACGGACTCGGCGCCAGCAAGCTGGTGAACGCGGTGCTGCGACGCACCGATCGCGAGCGCGACGAGCTCAACGTCACACCTCCCGCGGACGCCGCCGAAGCGCTGGCAATCAGGTACTCGCATCCGCGGTGGCTGATTGCGCGCTGGATCGAGCGTTGGGGCGAGCAGGACACGGAGCGACTCCTCGCCGTCAACAACGCCGAGGCTCCCATCGCCATCCGCCCCTACGGAATCGTGAGAGAGCAGCTCGAGGCGATGCTCGAAGAGGCGGGGGTTCACGTCGCCGAAGCGCCTTACGCGCGTGACAGCATCGCGATCTCGGGCGGCATCACCTTCACCGAGCTGGGCGCGTTCAAGAAAGGACTCTTCTTCGTCCAGGACCCCGCCGCCACTCTCGTCACGGAATATGCCGCAATTCCGCAGGGCGGAACTGTCGCTGACTTGTGCGCCGCTCCCGGCGGAAAATCTCTCGAGCTCTCCCGGACAGCGGGGACTGTGCTGGCGAGCGACAAGTCGTTCGGCCGGCTTCAGCGGCTGCTTGCGAATCAGCGCCGGCTGGAGGCCACCAATCTGTATCCGTTTGTCGGCGACGCGCGTCATCCCGCGATCAGTCCGGTTGACGCGGTTTTGATCGATGTTCCCTGCACGGGCACGGGCACGTTCCGCCGGCACCCGGATGCGCGGTGGCGTCTCAAGGTCTCGGACTTCGCCGTGATGTCGGCGCTGCAGAAGACCGTCATCAGAGCCGCGGAGAAAGTCGTGAAGCCCGGCGGTCTTCTGATCTACAGCACTTGCTCGCTCGAGCCCGAAGAGAACGATGAGCAGGTGGATTCGTTCCTGGCGGAGAATGCGAACTGGATTCTCGAGCCGCCACCGGAAGGCTCCGTGGCTCCTGAGCTGCTCGATGGCGGACGGCTGCGCGTTCTGCCGCAGCGTCACGGAACAGACGGCGCGTTCGCCGCGCGCTTGCGCAGGGTTAGCTAGGTGAACTGGCGCGCGCTTCCTCGGCGTGCGTTGCCATATCTGATTGCGGCGGTCGGCGGATTTCTCATCAGCTATGTCGCGGTTTTTCTCTTTGCGTTTCCCGCCGAGGTTCTTCCAGATGACGGAATCCTTCCGAACGTAGTCGGCAGGACGTTCGAGGACGCCTCGGCGATTCTGCAAAAAGCGGGATTCCCGGCGCAGCAGGGCGAGTCGAGATACCACAGGTCGCTCCCCGCCAACATCGTCCTCCAGGAAGATCCGCCGGCGGGCAGTCGGCAGAAGCGTGGCACCGCCGTCGTGCTGGCGATCAGCGCCGGCCAACGGAGCGCGGAAGTTCCGGTCACGACCAACATGTCGCAGCAGCAGGCGCGCATCTCGATCGAGAACACCGGCCTCACGCTTGGCACGGTCACGGAGCAGCTGGCGGATCAGCCGCGTGGTCTTGTGATCGCATCTTCTCCCCCTGCCGGAACGAAAGTCGAGCTCCCGGGAAGCGTCGACATCGTGCTGAGCAAAGGACCGGCGACGGTGCAGGTGCCGGACCTGTACGGGCGCACGGTAGGAGAAGCGCGCTCGATGATCGAGCAGCTCGGCCTGCGCATCGCCGGAGTCTCGCGTGACACCAGCTCGCTTCAGCCGGAGAACACCGTGATCAGGCAACTACCGGCGGGGGGCCAGACTGTTTCCGCCGGCGGTCCCGTGAGTCTAACGGTGTCGCACTTCCCGCCGCCGCCGAAGATCAGGATCGACACGGGCATCTCTGCCCCACCCCCACTCGCGGCAGCCGAGAGACCTGAGCGATGAGCGTTCGCATCGCGCCGTCGATTCTGAGCGCCGACCTGGCCAAGCTCGCCGACGAGATCGCGATGCTCGAGGCCGGCGGCGCCGACTGGATTCACATCGATGTGATGGATGGGCGCTTCGTTCCGAATCTCACGTTCGGCGCCAAGGTGATCGAGTCCGTGCGCAAGCTCACCAAGCTCCCCCTCGACGTGCATCTCATGGTCGTCGAGCCGGAGAACTATTTCGAAGATTTCGCGGCGGCTGGTGCGAACGGGATGTCCATCCACACCGAAGTGTCTCCGCACCTCCAGCGGCAGCTGAATCACATTCGCGAGCTTGGCTGTCGTGCCGGAGCAGTCGTGAATCCCGCGACCCCCCTCACGGCGGTGAGCGAAGTGATTCCCGACCTGGATCTATTGTTGGTCATGACAGTAAATCCCGGCTTTGGCGGACAAAGTTTCATCAAGGGATCCATCGACAAGGTTCGGCGCGCTCGCGAGATGCTGGCCGAAAACGGGAGCAAGGCTTTCCTCGAGGTGGATGGCGGCATCGATCGCAAAACGATCAAATCGGTGTGGGAAGCCGGCGCCGACACCTTCGTCGCCGGCAACTCGATTTTCGGGGCGAAGAATCCGAAAGCGGAAATTGGAGAGCTGCGCGCGCGCTGCACCGCACAGGCATGACCGGCAGACAGCAGATCGCAATCGGACTCTTCGTCGTCGGCATCACCGGCGTCATCGCCTACGGCGCTACCAGGTATCTGCGCAAGGAGCTCTTCCCGGTTCAGCTCGGCAGCACGGCGCCGGACTTCACGGCGGTAACGCTCGATTCCGTCCCACGCGAGAAGCATCTCGCCGACTATCGCGGACAAGTGGTGATGATCAACGTCTGGGCGACGTGGTGTCTGCCCTGCCGCGTGGAGATGCCGAGCATCGAGGCGCTTCATAAAACGTACGGGCCGAAGGGCCTCAAGATCCTGGCGGTGAGCATCGACGATCCGGGCACCGACTCGACCATCCGCGCCTTTGTGAAGCAATACGGCCTGACGTTCGAGGTGCTGCACGATCCGAAGGGAAAGATTTCAGATCTCTACGACATCAGCGGCTATCCCGAGACCTTCATCGTCGGTAAGGACGGTGTGATCAGGAAGAAGCTGATGTCCGCCACCGACTGGAATTCTCCCGAAGCGCGGGCGCTGGTGGACAGACTGCTCAGCGAGCGAACCGAGTAGTCATGACTCGCATCCTGGGGATCGAGACATCGTGCGACGAGACCTCGGCCGCAATCCTCGAGGGAGAGGGAAACGATGTGGCGCAGAGGTCGCTTGTGATTCTGTCGCAGGATGTTCACCGAGTCTTCGGCGGAGTCGTGCCCGAGATCGCTTCGCGCGCGCACCTCACGAGCATCGTGCCCGTCGTCGAGCGGGCGATCGAAGAAGCGGGAACGACGCTGGATGATCTGGACGTCGTTGCCGTCACGAACACGCCAGGGCTCGTAGGGGCGCTGCTCGTCGGCGTCAGTTACGGCAAGGCGCTCGCTTTCTCGCGCGACATTCCGCTCCTCGGTATCCACCACATGGAAGGGCATCTCTTCGCGGCGGCGCTCGAGCATCGCGACGCCGTACCACCTTTCACGGCGCTGCTGATTTCCGGAGGCCACACGCTGCTGCTGGATGTCGAGGCCTGGGGCAGGTACCGGCTGCTGGGAGCGACGCGTGACGACGCCGCCGGTGAAGCGTTCGACAAAGTGGCGAAGCTCCTCGGCCTTCCCTACCCGGGTGGACGTTACGTCGAGGAGCTCGCCCGCGAGGGCGATCCCAAACGCTTTTACTTCGCCCGGCCGATGGTGCGCAAGAACGCGCTGCCTGGCGACGAGGATTACTACGCATTCTCATTCAGCGGCATCAAGACCGGGGTTCTCAACGCGGTTCGGGGCTCGAAGGACATCGAGGATGACAAGCGACACATCGCGCGGGCGTTCCAGGATTCCATGATCGAGACCCTCGTCGAGAAAACCTGGCGCGCGGCGAATTCGTTCGCGCGGGAGCGGATAGTGCTGGGCGGTGGCGTCGCCTGCAATCGCACCCTGGCGGAGGCGATGCGAACGAGGCTCGAACCGGAGGGTATCACTGTCTTCACGCCGAGTCCGCGCCTCGCCGCTGACAACGCTGCGATGATCGCCCGCGCCGCGTTCTTCAGATTTGAACGGGGCGAGCGAGCCGGTCTCGATCTCAACGCCTACGCGACGTGCCCTATCCCGGGTCTCGTCGCAGCCTAAATTAAGCCCATGCAGAGAATTTTTGCTTCGATAGTGCAGCAGCCGCTCTCATACGATGTCGGTCCGCTCCAGCTCACCGGATTCGGATTGGCGGTGCTGATGGCGTTCGTCATCGGGCAGATCATCGCTCAGCGGGAGCTTGCGCGCCGTGGTCACGATCCAGAGCCGATGGGTGACATCGTCTTCGCCGCCGTCATCGGCGGGCTCCTCGGCGGGAAGCTCTATTACGCGATCACGATGCACGACATCACGGCGGTCGTGAGCAGAGCCGGCTTCGTATTCTGGGGCGGACTGATGGGAGGAATCATCGCCTGCTACATCGTCATCCGGAGGAAGCACCTCAGCTTTCCGCGCATCAGCGATGTCTGCGCGCCCGCGCTGGCGGCGGCCTACAGCATTGGTCGCACCGGATGCTGGGCCGTCGGCGATGACTACGGCCGTCCATGGAACGGACCGTGGGCGGTGAGCTTCCCTCACGGAGCACCGCCCTCGACGGTCGCCAACATGACGGACCTCTTTCACATTCCGGCGCCGCCGGGCGCGCTGCCGAATCAGGTTCTATCCGTCCATCCGACGCAACTCTACGAGACTGCGCTCGGCTTCGTGATGTTCCTCATCCTGTGGCGCTACCGCGACCACAAGCACGCCGAAGGATGGCTGTTCGGGCTGTACTGCGTGCTGGCGGGAATCGAGCGGTTCATAATCGAGATCGTGCGCGCCAAGGACGATCGCTTCCTGCTCGGAACGTTCACGATGGCGCAAGTCATCGCGGTGTTCTTTGCCTTTGGCGGAGCGATCTGGATGTACGCGCGCCGCAATCCCGGTCCTGATGCGCCTGGTATCTACGCGGTGCCACAACCCGCGTAACTTCTGGCATCTAAGTCCGAAGACTACGGGAGCGTGACCGGCTGCACTTCAGTGATCGTCAGCCAGAGACCGCGGATAATCTGTCTCGGGATGGTCAGGTTGAGGTGACTCGTACTCGGGCCCGTGTCCGAAAAAGACTCGAAGGTGATTGCCCCTTGCTCATCAAAGGTTGCGATGCTGCAAGACCCGGCCTTCGCAAAGGGCGGAAGCGCTAACCCACACGATTGATTTGTGGCCGCCACCTCGCTGGTGAGCGTTCCGGAAAGCGACGCCCATAGATTGTCCTCGCCTTCCAGGTAGAGGGCGACGGCAGGAATCACATCCGTCGTGAGGTTGGAGAAATCGAAATCGCTCGTTCCAACGTTAGCGGTGATGAAGATCAAGCGGTCAGGCGGCGCGGATGCCGAGTGTGACCGCCAGAGAATGAGCACGACTTCAGGTTCAAAGGCGGTGGTGCAGACGCCGGCCTCGTCGAGGGGATCGGGGAAGACAGTTTCCTCGCACGTACCGGCCGGGAAGCTGGTACGGAAGCCAAAGGCGAACATCGTCTGGGACTTTCCGTCGATCGTGACATTGACCTGATCCAGGATAGGCGCGATTGCGTCAAACGACGCGTTAAGCGTCGCGCCGTCAGTGGGTCCAAGGTCGGCAACGGCCCCCATGCCCAACTTAAGACTCTGCAACGCAGCATTCGAGTCGAGATTTCCGGGGCCCGTAGAATCGCCGCCGCAGGCGGTGATGGATACGAGGACCGCCACGTAGGTGGCGGCGACCGCGGGAAGCAGGCGAACTTTTCCGAAAGCCATCATGTAAGACCTATTCTGCAAGAGTCAAGCAATCAGGACGAGTGGTCGTGCATCATCCGCCACCCTGCCGGCGTTCGCACCCAGATAGTCGTGAACCAACCGGTCCGATCCGGCCGTCCACCGCCGGTGAGCACATACTGACCCGTCGCCAGCGCGTGATCCGGACCCAGCGGCCGGATCTCCAGATGCTCATAGTGAAGCGCCTGAGCGGGCCGTCCGGTTTTCCAGAATCCCGTCCGCATCTGATCGCCGATCGCGTTCACGCCGCGCACAGGACCGGTCGCACCCATAGCAGTCGCGGAATCGGTGTAGGCGGAGAGATAAACTGCGAGCTCGCCGCGATTCCATCCGGCCGTCGTGGTGTCGAACACCGCGGTGATTGCGGCGGCGTCCGACGGATACCGGAGGCCAGTACCAACCGATTGCATCTGCCCGGCGCACGCCATAACGACAACGATCAACGCCAACCCCAGGTTGCGCCGCATCACTTTTCCGGGACGAGTCTGAGGCTTGTTCCCCACGGATCGGTCAGAACCCAATCGTCTTTCTCGCTTTTCACCGGATAGCCAGCTTCCTACACGTGACGCGCGGCCTCTTCGGCGTCCTTCTGCGTCGGCACCAGGATCTCCCACTCGAGCAGTCTCGCATCGGCGTCGCTCGCGGGAGGCGCACCTTTCGCCCAGGTGTTCGTTCCGAGATGGTGATGATACCCGCCCGCTGAAAGGAAAAGCGCTCCCGGATAGCTCCACACAACTTTGTCGAAGCCGAGCGCGTCGTGATAGAACGCGGCGGCCTTGTCGATGTCGTCCACGTAAAGATGCACGTGACCTAGCACTGTACCCGGCGGCATTCCGCTCCACTGCTCTCCACGCGCGGATTTGACGAGGTCGTCAACGTCGAGGTGATTCGTCGTCATGTACAGTTGTCGCTCATCGTAGCGCCACGCATCGCGTGGACGATCGGCGTACACCTCGATTCCCAACCCATCGGGATCAGTGAGATACACCGCTTCGCTCACGAAGTGATCCGACATTCCCGCTCTCTCGCCGATCTTGGCCAGGTGCGCTACAAAGCGACCGAGGGACGGGCGGTCGGGCAGGAGGATGGCGAAGTGATACAGGCCGAGCAGCCTGCGTCTCGGTACCGGACGAGCGCTCGCGAGTTGGCGGAGGTGCACGATCTCCCGATCTTCACCGTAAGGACCGAGACAGGCAGAATCGGGTTTGCGTCTGATCACGCGCATGCCGAGAACTTTTTCGTAGAATGCAATCGACCGATTGAGATCCGCGACCTGCAGTCGCACCCTGCCCAGATGCGTCGACTCCGGTAGTCGGTATTCCCGCGGACGGATTCCGTGTTGGTCTTCAGCGCTCTCCGGCATTTGTCTGGTCGTCATCTCACTCTCCTGCTCGAACTATTTCGGCAAGTGCTACGCCTCGGCGCTCTCACCTTCCGGCTTGTGCCCAGGCCAGAATGTCTTGACCGTCGCGAAGACCAGCAGCAGCACCAGAATCCCCTGTGCAGCGAGTGTCTCCACACTGGGATAGATGCCCATCGCATCGATGTGGGGAGCGCCGGAAACGACGGTGATCGGCAGGACGTTGGCTTCCTGCAACTCCCGCATCCCCTTCCCCATGAATACAAACGCCATGTAATAGAGCAAAAGGCTCGTCACCGCAAAGAAGGGACGCATTGGAATGCGCACGCCGTACCGGTAGAACAACGTGAAGATTACGGCGAGCGCGGCCAGGCCGGCGAGGAGTCCGAGAGCGAGCGGAACTCCGACGTTGGGACCGCCATTGAACAGCGCCTGATAAAAGAGCGCGGTTTCGGCGCCTTCGCGGTACACAGCGAGAAACGCGACGAGCATGAGTGCCTTGCCTCCTCCGTGCTCGAGCGCCGAAGTGACTTTCTCGCGGATGAATTTCTGCCACTTGGCGGCCTCGACCTTCGAGATCAACCAATAGCTCACGGAGAAGAGGACGACGACCGCGATCAGCATCGTTATCGCTTCCACCAGCGATCGGCTGGCGGGCATCGCGGCCAGTAGTGTCTTGAGCACGACGGCGGTCGCGAGGCTCGCGAACACACCGAGAGTCAATCCCACCCAGATCGATCGCAACCGCTCTCTGTGTCCCGTCTTGATGAGGAAGGCGACGACGGCGCCGAGGACGAGAATCGCCTCGAATCCTTCGCGAAGAATTATCAGGAACGATTGGAAGAATGCCTCCCAGCTCGTGGAAGGCTGCTGAGTGAGATCGATCACCGACGGCAGGCCTTCGGCGATCGCATCGCGAGAATTCTTGGCGGCCGCGATGTCGTTCCGCTTCACCGCACCCTTGAAGTCGGCGAAATGGCGCTCCATGGTCGCGATAAGGCCAGGCCTTTTCGCGCGCGCCGGAGTCTCCAGCGGCTCGAACGCAATGTATGCATCGAACGCACGGTCTCCCGCCTCGGCGACTTTGCCCTTCCGCGCGAAGTCGAGGGCGCTGTCCAGCAACGCCATGATGACCGGGGATGCGGTGTCGCCCGGAATCGCAGTCGCATCCCGGCGCGCAACCGGAAGAGCCAGCTTCTCGCCCCGGAGCGTGTAGAGGTAGTTGATGATGTTCCAGCGCTGCTGCGCGGTGAGCGCCGACGCCAATCCGGGCATTGCCGTTCCGCGAACGCCAACCGAGATCACGTTGTATGCAAGCGTCGGCGTCAGCTCGGGTGTCAGTCTCTTAATTCCAATGGCGGGCGGCGCTGTGCTCAGCCCGTGAGCGGCCAAGCCATCGCCCGCTCCAGTCATGCCATGACATGACGAGCAATTCCTGACGTAAAGCCTGTGCCCTTCAGCGGTGTCGAGGGGACCTTTCGGCAGATCCATTGCTCCCGCTGTCCCCAGCGATGTCGCAAAATGCCGGTGGAGCTCTCGGACCACCGACGGCGGCTTTCTCGCTGCGACTGCCGTGATGAGGCTGTCGAGGATCGCCCTCGTTCTCGCGGCGTCGTAGCCGGACAGACGTGTGGCAATCTGTCTGGCGTCGGACAGGAACCCGTAAGTCTCGTCGTACTCGTCCTTCGAGACGAGCCTACCCTTCTCGTCGATGCCCTTCGCGTACTCCTCGACGGCGACTCCAACGATGCTGGATAGACGTTTGGCTGGGTTTTCCTGGGCTGGCAAAGTGGCCGTAGCCACGAGCGACAGGACCGAGACACCGATCCATCGCATAGATCGACAATTCATTGCCGAGTGAATCTATCTGGATACTGACCGTAAGCAATTGGGTTAGCTGTTCTGGCTATCCTCTGATCGATGGCTGTAGTCGCCCTCGAGCTCGCGAGCGCAGATCGCAGCCCGGACCCCTGTCCGCTGCTCGAACCGCCCGACGAAGCTGGGTAGCCGATCGCTGTTGAAGAGGCCACGCGGCATGTCGAGCGCCTCGATGGCGGACTCGATCGAATCCGGATCGCCTTCGACCTCGACCAGCACATCCATCCGCGGGTACGTCTCGAAGCGGATCGTCGCCCCGCCCAGCTCGTACTGCGCGACTTCGCGGTCGATCTCTATCGTGACGACGAAACCGAGTCGCGTCAGGATTTGCTCGAGCGAATCGAAATCTTCGATGAAAGTCGAGATCTCCTCACGAATCTTGTAGACGTCCTGGATTTCGGTGGGACCCTTCCAATCGAGGTATGTCTTCGACGAGCCTGGCGCTTGGTATCGCCTCACTCTCAGAACCTCGTCTCGCTCCAGCAGCTCTCGAGATTCAACGTCGTAGCGCCGGTCGGACAAGGTTCCCTCGAACACGAGTCTGGCTCCCGCCTGTTCGAGCCGCTTTCTCGTGCCCGCGAGATCGTCGACGACCGCTTTCAGTTCAACTTCACGCATTCAGTATCGTCTCGAGAACCTTCGGCGTGTCACCGAGTGATGGAAAGACGGCGTAGGGCGCGTGCGCCTGGAGTTGCTCCACTGTGTAGTGCCCGCTCGCGACGCCGATCGCCCTGGCCCCGAGTGCTCGGCCGCAATCGATGTCAGCCGGCGTGTCTCCGATGACGACCAGGCGCTCACCGGCGATGTCGAGACCGAGCGTCTCACTTGCGCGCCGCTGCGCAATGCCTGGAAGCTGTGGGCGATCCTCGTGGTCCGACCCGAAGGCATTGATCCGGAAGCGGTCGGGATCGATTCCGGCGGCGCTCAGTTTCACTCGCGCGCCCGGCTCGATGTTGCCGGTGAGCAATCCGAGCACGACGTCGTTGCGCGCCTCTAGCGCGTCGAGGATCTCCACAACTCCTTCCAGCGGACGGACGTGGAATTTTCCGCTCCTGGCACCTATTCGCAGGCCGTCGAGGTAGATGCCGATCAATTTTTCCATTCTCGCATCGATGTGCGCGTCAGAGTGACCCTCGAGCCGCATTGTATCACGCACGATCTGCTTGTCCGTCTTTCCATCATATCTGTACGATGGATGTCCGGGCGACCCGAATACCGCCCCCAGTGCGCGCTGCATCGCCGCGCGCCCCA
>Ga0137376_10001831_pt1 | contig 12256 bp, 12 predicted proteins | sample SagtaG_23_FD_104814 | JGI IMG/M metagenome (GOLD analysis project Ga0137376, IMG submission 104814) | Vadose zone soil microbial communities from Sagehorn Ranch, Mendocino, California, USA - Sage2_L_20_16 metaG | ecosystem: Environmental > Terrestrial > Soil > Vadose zone | place: USA...
CTGTAGGCTCCCAGCCTTGGGATAGAGGTAAATGTCATTGTGCGCCGCGCCATCGAGCGCGCGCACCGCGGCGATCACGGCCTTGAGTGGCGGGCGAGGGATCACCTGTTCAGTGCGCCCAGTGCCTCTCCATTCAAAAACTCTCAACTCGGCAATTGGCATGGTCGCGTGGAGCGTGGAGCGTGAGGCGTGAAAGGTGAGCGTGAGCGTGAGCCTCAAGTTCGGGTCGCGGGGTGCCGGGTGCAGTAATATCGGTCACGCTCCACGCTCCTCGCTCCACGCCCATTTCGGCCTACCCAAAGTACGCGTCGTACAGTATCGATTCGAGCCATGCCGACTGCCGAATCGATTCGCCTCGACGAAGACGCCAGGCGCGACTTGAACTGGAAGCGCTGGGGACCCTACCTCGCCGAGCGACAATGGGGTACGGTGCGCGAGGATTACTCCGCGACCGGCGACGTTTGGGAGAGCTTCACCCATGACATGGCTCGCAGTCGCGCGTATCGCTGGGGCGAGGACGGATTGCTCGGTATCACCGATCGCGAGTGCCGGCTTTGTTTCGCGCTCGCACTGTGGAACGGACGAGATCCGATTTTGAAGGAACGTTTGTTCGGACTCACCGGACACGAGGGCAACCACAGCGAGGACGTGAAGGAGTGCTACTACTATCTCGACAGCACGCCGACCCACTCGTACATGAAAGCGCTGTACAAGTACCCGCAACTCGAGTTTCCGTACGGGGATCTCATAGCGGAGAATCGAGTCCGAACCCGAGTCGATCCGGAGTACGAGCTGGTCGACACGAACGTCTTCGACGACGATCGTTACTTCGACGTCGTTGCCGAATACGCGAAGGGCTCGCCGAACGACATTCTCGTTCGCATCACGGCGACGAATCACGGGCCGGCGGAAGCGCCGCTCGCGCTACTGCCGACACTCTGGTTCAGGAACTATTGGTCATGGGGGCGGAGCGATGAGCCGATGCCGCGGATCTTCGCGGAAGGCTCTCGGACGCTCGTCGCCGAGCACCCGACACTCGGCATCTACCGGCTGCAGATCGCGCGCAACGGATTCGGCGTTCACCGGGCGGCGCCAGAGATGATCTTCACCGACAACGAGAGCAACCGACGGCGCCTGTGGGATGTCGACAATCATTCGCCGTACGTGAAGGACGCGTTTCATCGCTACGTCGTTCAGCGCGACGTCGATGCCGTGAACCCGCGACGCATCGGCACGAAGGCGGCGTTTCTCTTCAAGTGGATCGTGCCCGCTGGCGAGAGGGTACGCGTCGAGCTGCGTTTATCCTCGGACGAGGAGGCGCCGGCCGAGTCATTTGGCGAGGAGTTCGACGCGACCTTCAGGCTCCGAGAGCGGGAGGCGGAGGAGTTCTATCGGCCGCTGACCGCGGGCGCGTCGACGGAGGAGGCGCGGGTGGCGCGACAGGCCTACGCGGGCCTGCTCTGGACAAAGCAGTATTACAACTACGTCGTGCGCGAGTGGCTGGAGGGAGATCCGGCATCGCCGCCACCGCCGGCCTCGCGCTGGCAGAGTCGCAACGCGGATTGGCAGCACATCTACAATCGGGACGTCATCTCGATGCCCGACAAATGGGAGTATCCGTGGTACGCCGCCTGGGACCTCGCGTTTCAGATGATCCCGTTTGCGCGGATCGATCAGCAGTTCGCGAAGGAGCAACTGATTCTGCTCCTGCGAGAGTGGTACATGCACCCCAACGGACAGCTGCCGGCATACGAGTTTGCGTTCTCGGACGTGAATCCGCCGGTTCACGCCTGGAGCGCGTGGCGGGTCTACAAGATGACCGGACCGAGGGGCGCACGCGATCACGCCTTTCTCGAGCGGGTCTTTCACAAGTTGCTCATCAACTTCTCGTGGTGGGTGAACCGCAAGGACCCCGATGGCAACCATCTCTTCAGCGGGGGCTTCCTCGGCCTCGACAACATCGGAGTGTTCGACCGGAACAAGCCGCTGCCTAACGGGCAATACCTCGAGCAGGCGGACGGCACGGCGTGGATGGCCTTCTACTGCTCGATCATGCTCTCGATCACGCTCGAGCTCGCGACGATCGATCGCGCATACGAAGACATGGCGACGACGTTCTTCGAGCACTTCGTGTCGATCGCCGACGCCATGAATTCCCTCGGCGGCACGGGGCTGTGGGATGAGCAAGACGGGTTTTACTACGACCAGCTCTTCATCGACGGGCAGAAGACGCCGTTGCGCATCCGCTCGATCGTCGGGCTCGTTCCGTTGTTCGCCTGCGAGTGCATCGACCAGCAAACGATCGACCGTCTGCCTGGCTTCAAGAAACGGATGCAATGGTTTCTCAACAACCGGCACGATCTCGCGGCGCACATCTCATACATGCGCGAGCGCGAGGATTCACGGCATTCGCGCCGATTGCTGGCGATGCCGGCCCGGCACCGACTCGTGCGCGTCTTGCGATACGTGCTCGACGAGAACGAATTCCTCTCGCCCTATGGTATCCGGTCGCTCTCACGCGTGCATCGCGATCACCCCTTCACGCTCCACGTCGGCGAGGACGAGTACACGGTGCGCTACTCGCCGGGTGAATCGGAAACGTACATCTTTGGCGGCAACTCGAATTGGCGCGGCCCGATCTGGTTTCCGATCAACTACCTCGTGATCGAGGCCCTCGAGCGTTACCACCATTTCTACGGGGACTCGCTCACCGTCGAGTGCCCCACCGGGTCGGGGCACATGGCGACGCTCGGCGACGTCGCGCAAGAGCTGGCGAGCCGCCTAACGAAGATCTTCCTGCCCGACGAGCGCGGCCACCGGCCCTGTCACGGCGGCGATCAGCGTTACGCACATAATCCGAGCTGGCGAGACCTCGTGCTCTACTACGAGCACTTTCACGGTGATAATGGCCGGGGACTTGGCGCCAGCCATCAGACCGGATGGACGGCGCTCATCACGCGCTGTCTCGAGAAGACGGCCGCGAAGGTGGTCGTGTCGAGACCGTCGGGACAGATGGAAGCGGTGGTTGATTGATCCCGTGCCTGTCAGTCCAATGCGTGAATGGCTGGTGGCGGACGGGTTGGGTGGCTACGCATCCGGAAGTGCCGACGGCATCCGGAAGCGGCGGTATCATGCACTGCTGATCGTCGCGGCACCGGACGACGAGCGACGGTTCGCGCTCGTGAACGATGTCGAGCTGTGGGTCGATGGACCCGCCGGCGCCGTAGCGTTGAGCAGCCATCGATACGCACCGAATGTCGTTCACCCGGATGGCGCCACGCGTCTGGCGGACTTCGCGACTGAACCGTGGCCGGCATGGCGATTCGATCTTGGCGAAGGCCTAACGCTCGTCCAACAGCTGTTCGCACCGCGAACGACGCAGCGATCGGCGATGATTCTGCAGTGGCGCCTCGTCGGACCCAGCGCCGCGATGCCGATGCGGCTTCGCGCCCGCCCGATGCTGTCCGGCCGCGATTTTCACTCGTTGCATCGGCAGAATGCCGACTTTGCCTTCGCGCCCGAGAAGCTGAGCGAGCAAAGCTGGCTGTGGCGTCCCTATTCGGGTGTGCCGCCGATCTTGATGCACGCAAACGGGGACTACCGGCACGAGCCGCTCTGGTTTCGGAATTTTCTGTACACGGAAGAGCGCGCACGCGGACTCGACGACATCGAAGATCTCGCATCACCCGGCGAGTTCAGCTGGCCGCTGGGCGGAAGTGACAATAGGGATCCTGTGCTCGTGCTGACCGTCCCCGAAGAGTGGGGCGGCTACGAATCAGCGGGCAACATCGTCGCCGAGTGTCAGGCGTTGGCGAATAGCGAGCGGGCGCGCATCGGCTCCCTCAAGTCGCGCCTTCACCACTCGGCGGACGAGTACCTCGTTAGGCGCGGAGACCGGCATACGATCATCGCCGGCTACCCATGGTTCACCGATTGGGGGCGGGACACGTTCATCGCGCTTCGCGGATTATGCTTGGAAACGGGCCGTCTCGACGCCGCCGAGCGCATCCTTCTCTCCTGGTGCGATACGCTCTCTGATGGGATGATGCCGAATACCTTCCCCGCCGAGGGAAAGGAACCGAGGTACAACTCGGTCGACGCGTCGCTCTGGTTCGTGATCGCCGCACAAGCCTTTCTCGACGCAAGCGCGCGCCGGGGCAGATGGTCAGAGCCTCGGATCCCTAAGCGGCTTACCGACGCCGGCCAGGAGATACTCGAGGCCTACGCGCGCGGCACACGGTACGGCATCCGTATGGACTCCGACGGCCTGCTATCGGCGGGCGAACCGGGCATGGCGTTGACCTGGATGGATGCGATAGTCGATGGGAGTCCAGTGACGCCAAGAATTGGCAAGCCGGTGGAGATCCAGGCACTCTGGGTGAATGCCCTCGCCATCGGCTCTCGGTGGAACGAGCGGTGGGGCGATCTCGCCGAAGCGGCGTCGGAGAGTTTCGCCGATCGATTCTGGAATGGAAAGCGAGCATGTCTATACGACGTCGTCGACGTCGACCATGTGGCCGGCAGGGCCGACGATCGCCTCCGTCCAAATCAGATCATGGCCGTTGGCGGACTCCGTATCGCCCTCCTGGCTGGGGAGCGCGCGCAGAGTGTCGTCGACGTCGTCGAGCAGACACTGTGGACCCCGTTAGGACTTCGCACTCTCGCGCCGGACGACGTGGCGTACGCCATCGCCTGTGTCGGGCCCCCGAGCGAGCGCGATCGGGCGTATCACAACGGACCGGTCTGGCCGTGGCTCATGGGACCATTCGTCGACGCGTGGATTCGGTCACGGGCGACCGGCGGCGGGCCCTGGGCGATGAAGGCCGCGCGCGCCGAAGCCAAGCGCCGGTTTCTGCCTGGCCTGGCCCGTCACCTCGACGAGGCAGGCATTGGCCACATCTCGGAGATGGCTGACAGTGAGAGGCCGTGGACGCCCCGTGGATGTCCGTTTCAGGCTTGGTCCGTCGGCGAGATGTTGCGGCTCCTTGCGGAGTAGCCGACACGGGCGCAGGCTGTGTGCGTCAATAAAGCGGTGCCGAAGTGTCCTGAGCTTGGAGATCGTGAATGGCCGAGAAGTCCAGATCGCGGGCGGCGTCTACCGCAGTAGCCTCCACGCGAGCGCCGCAGGCGTCCGGGGTGGGCGTGGGAGCGACGGCAGACCGACGCAAGCGCGTCGCGCTGCGCCGATTGATCGACGAGATGCTCGCGGAGATTCGTGCCGCGGCGAGCGAGGAGAATTGGACGATAACGGCGCGTGCACAGGCCGAGTCCGACCTGGCGCGCATCATGGACCAGGTCAGGCACGAGGCAATGCGCGCCGAGCCGAAGAGAAAGGCGAAGCGCGCAAAGCCTCGATGAGCGTCCGCTAATCAGCGGACGCTGACGTGCGATAGCCCCGACTGATTCTCGATCGTCCAAACGGCGATACCGCCGCTCGGAAACATGAACTGCTCGGACCTGAACGACTGGCCCGCGAGCGGGTGCGCAACGAGGAAGGTGCTTCGCCCATCGGCGATGAAGCCAAGCCGCTGAATGGGGAATTCCGTGCGTGCGAGCGCGCCGACGTCACCGAGTCGCCAAAGTTGATCGCCACGCGAGATGTACACTGTGACGCGATCCCAACTGTTGTTCTCAATGACGACACTGGTCGGCGACGCGTCGTACTGAGCCGCGCGCATACCCACGCCACCACCTGATGCGCACGCCGACATGCCGGCGGCGCCCACGACGATCGATGCTGCCACGAGGTGCCTGCTCAGCTGTGCGCGCAGGCGAGCGCATTGCACGGTAATGCTCGTCATCATCCCCTCCCCCGAACTGCCGTCCCCGCCGCGCACCCTGCGCTCGTGAGACCTGCATCGGCTCTCTAATGCGGAGAGCGTGCCAGCGGCGCAGCGAGTGTCGGAGAGACGTTCGCAGTACAACGAAGAGCCACCGGTTTTAACATGCAGCACGAGTGTACGAAGGCACCGCGACGCAGAAAGCGCGTTGGGCGTGACCAGGCTCACATCGAGACTTCAGAAAAAGTGAAACGGGCGTTAGGAAGACGGCGTCAGGAGAGCGGGCGTAACGACGCTACTCGGGCAATACAGTGAGTTCGTAACTCCGTTGCCGACAGGACGCGATTACCGTCCACGATGCATGACCGCGCCATCGCTCCAGGTGACGGAGCACCACCAAACGCGTCCCTCCTATCCCCGCCTCGCGCTCACGATCGCGCTGGCGCTGTACGCGATTCCATTGATGCGTCACCCGGAAAGGGGCAGCTTTCTGGATGGAATTGACCTGGCCATCCATGAGACAGGACACCTCGTGTTCGGCCCGTTCGGTGAGGTAATCGCGGTTGCTGGTGGTACACTCTTCCAGCTCATCGTCCCTGCCATATTCGTGTTCTCCTTCGCCCGGCGCGGCGACCGTCACGCGGCGACGGTGGCATTGTGGTGGGTCGGCCAGAATCTTTGGAACATCTCCGTCTATGTGCGTGATGCGCGAGTTCAGGAGTTGCCGCTCGTCGGCGGTGGTGAACATGATTGGGCATTCTTGCTCGGCCGCTTCGGATTGCTCGCCCACGATCAGGGCATCGGCTGGAGCGTACACGCACTGGGTGCCGCTGTGTGTCTCGTCTCGGTCACGGCTGGGCTACTCTTCTCGTCGCGGGCGCCACTGGCGAAGAGCGCGGAACTCGCAGCGAATGGACGGAACGTTGGACGTTGAGCGCATCGAGCTGGCCGCGGAGATCGTCGTCGTTAGGCGATTGGAGTCCGATGACGAAGCGCGTGCCTGTGCGCGGATCATGGCGACGAGCGAACCGTGGATGACGCTCGGGCGGGGCTACGAAGCGTCGCTCGAGATCCTGCACGATCCTTCGCGAGAGACCTACGTCGCGCGTACCGACAACGAGGTCGTCGGATTTGTGATCCTCAGCATGCGCGGCGCGTTTGTCGGCTACATCCAAACCATCGCACTCCGTCACGACTGGCGTGGCCGCGGACTGGGTACGAAGCTCATCGCCTTCGTCGAACGGCGAATCCTCCGTGACGCGCCGAACGTGTTCCTCTGCGTGTCATCCTTCAACACGCGGGCGCGCGCCCTGTACGAGCGATTGGGCTACCAGGTGGTCGGCGAGCTCCGCGACTATGTCGTGCGCGGCCACTCCGAATGGCTATTGCGCAAGAGCGTGGCGCCGCTCGCCGACTGGACAAGCTCGCGCGGCCGGTTAGCCTTCGAGCCGCGGCGCGACCTCGAGTAGTCGATCGCGCCGGAATCCTCTATCTGGAGACGTCGAGATGGGCAAAGGCGACAAGCGCTCGCGCAAGGGAAAGATCAATCGCGGCACCTACGGCAAGACGCGTCCTGGCAAGTTGAAGAAGAAGACGCGCAAGGCCGCGAAGCGAAGCGCCTGACCGGCGGCCGTCACGGCGACTGCGGACGGAGCTCCCAGAGCACGTTGACGATGACCCACCGCCCGTTCCACTTGGCGAGCTGGAGGTAGTCGACCCAGTCCCCGGCGTCCACGCGCGCGACAGCCGCGCTCTCGTAAATATCGAGCAGGCGATAATCGGTACGACGATGAGCAGCGGGCGTATTGGTGCCCCCGCCCATTCTCGTGCTGGTGATGAGAGTGAGCGCGCCCATCGTGCCGAGGTTGCTGCGTCCAGTTTTTGGATCGGTGCGCACGATGCGCTTGGCGAGCTCGGGGTGAAGCGCACGCTGCATGCGATCGGCGTTGCCTTCATACCATCCCTGGATGTAATCCATCGCGGCCTCACGAATGCCGGCGCTATCGGCGGCGGTGGCGATGTGCTCGCCGGCGGCGCCTTGAGTGACGGGCGCCTGCGCGCGCGCAACAGCCAGTGGACCAAGGGCAAGGGCGGCTAGTACCGCGGCCGTGCAGCGGATGGCGCTGGTCATGAGTCCTCCGAAGGTTGGCAATGCTGCGCCATAGCCTGCCCTGCTCTGTCGCACCTGGCAAAGCGGAAGTGACGACCTCGCCGTGCGGCGGGACGGACCCGCCTCAGCGCTCCAGCAGCGCTCGGAGTCCGGCACTGTGTGCCCGACTCGAGGTCAGACGCGTCCCATCACGCATCGTGACGACGTACTCGCCGTGGACGTATGGCTCGATTTGCGCGACGCGGTCGATGTTGACGATCGCCGAACGGTGTATGCGCACGAAGCGCCGCGGGTCGAGGCGAGCCTCGATCGCCTTCATCGTGTCGCGATAGAGGTGGGCGCGTCCGCCGGCGTGCAACCGCACGTAATTCCCGGCGGCGTCGGCCCACTCGATGTCGCCGGCGGCAACGAAGTACATGCGGTGGCCGCTTCGAATGAGAAAACGCTCATCGTGAGCGTGCTCGGACCGGAGCATGGCGAGTAGCTCGCGGAGCGCGGGATCGAGTGACGGCGATTGGTGCTCTCCGACGCGTGCGCGCCGTGCCGACGCGCTTTCCAGCGCGCGCTCAAGACGCGCGCGGTCGAACGGCTTGAGCAGATAATCGAGCGCCCGAACCTCGAACGCTTTCACCGCGAACTCGCCGAACGCGGTCACGAAGATGACCGCCGGAGACGGAGCAACATCGCCGGTCGCGGAGCCCGACTCCCGCATCGCCTCGAGCGCGGCGATGACCTCGAAGCCGTCGAGCTCGGGCATCTTTACATCGAGAAGAACGATGTCAGGCTGTTCGCGCATGATCATGTCCACCGCTTCGGCGCCGTCGCGTGCCTCGCCGACGATCGTCAGATCATCGCGATCGTCGAGCAGCGCGCGGATGCGTTGGCGCGCCAATGGCTCGTCATCCGCGATGACGATGCGCGTCCGCGTCGAGCGTGGAGCGTTGGGCGTTGGGGGAGATAGCTCAGTCATCCAACGGCGAGCGCGGGTATCGGCAGATCCGGGCCGGCGGAACGGCGCAGCGGAATCGTGATCGTGACGACAGTGCCGCCATTGTCGCCACGACAGATCGCGAACGCATGCGCGTCGCCGTAGAGTTGACGGAGACGCAGCCGGGTGTTGCCCAGACCGACACCCTCGTCAGGCGCGAGGCCACCGTTTGCCAGCCGCTCGAGGCCACACCCGTCATCGCCGACGCGAAGGTGGAGCGTCTCGCCGGCGTCGGTCGCCTCGATAACGATGCGGCCAGCCCCGCCCCGGCGCGCGATGCCGTGGTCGATCGCATTCTCGACGAGCGGCTGAAGAACGAAATGTGGAACGAGCGCGGCACGGGCGCGCGGCGTGACGCGAATCGCCACCGACAGCCGGTCCTCGTGCCGCACCCGCATGATGTCGAGGTAGCGCTCGAGAAGCGCCAGCTCTTCGGCAAGTGGGATCTCATGCGTCCCCGACGTCTCGAGCGACGCGCGCAGGAGATCCGCCAGTTGCACGACCATGCGGTCCGCCGATGCCGGATCGCTGTGTACGAGCGTCGAGATGCTGTTGAGAGTATTGAAAAGAAAGTGCGGCCGGAGCTGACCCCGCAGTACTTCCAGCTGCGCTTCCGACAATCGAACGCGCAGTTCGGCGGCAAGCTGCTCGCGTTCCTGCCAGCGCCGGTAGAAGAGGATGCCGTGGATGATGGCGATGACAGCCCAGAAGATCATCGACTCGATGATGAAGTTCGACGCGAGCGCGCGGGCGAGCGTCGCGTTCGCGTCTCCGCGCATGAACCGCCAAACTTGCACGAGGAAGGCGTACTTGATCACCACCGCGATGCTGCTGGCGACGAGCTGTACGAGGAGGTTGGCGCGCCAATGTCGCCTGTCGACTGGAAAGTGCGTTGCCGTCCAGAAGAACAGCGGTGTGAATACGGCGCACGTGTACCAATCGAGCATGCGTGCCGCGAACAGCGCCCGAGTCAAATGTTGACCGGATTGGCCGAGGTAGAGAGCACCTTGCGCGCACGAGAGGAGTCCCAGCGTCGTCCAGACGCCGAAGATGGCGATGGTGGTGAGTGTTCGTGATGACACGATGTCAATGTACGACCATGGCCCGCGGTCGAGGCGTCGAGCCGGGATGGTCTAGCCGTGCCACGTGACGAGCCAGCCCGTTGGAAGGATCGGCTGGCCGGTTATGGTTAATGCGTCAGGATGCCGGTGGCGGAGGGCAAGCGATTTGCCTGCTTCACTCCGTCCCACACCCGAGGTGACAGACCGTGAATCTGCTCGAACCTGCCCATCGGCGCTGGACCGACATCGCTCTCAGCGTCCTCCGCATCGTCGCGGCACTCGTATTCATGCAGCACGGAAGTCAGAAGCTGTTCGGCTTTCCGCCGAGTGCCGCAGCCGGCTCCGTTCCGCCGCTGGTGTTGGTGTCGCAGACTGGATTGGCGGGGATTCTCGAGTTCTTCGGCGGCCTGCTCTTTCTCCTCGGCGCGTTCACGCGGCCCGTGGCGTTCATTCTCGCTGGTGAGATGGCGGTGGCGTACTTCCAGGTGCACGCCCCGCGCGGGGTCTTGCCCATTGTGAATCGCGGCGAGCTGGCGGTAATGCTTTGTTTTGTATTCCTGTATTTCGCCTTCGCCGGTGGGGGCGCGTGGAGTGTCGACGCGTTGCTTCGCGGCCGGTCACGTGGGCGGGCGGATTCACAGAACGTTGCTCGGGTTTAGCAAGCGGGTGGTTCGCCGTTAGGCACGGTTCGCGTTCTTCCCCTATCCACATGCCCATACGACCTTTTATCCTCTCCGAGACGACGTGGAAGACGGTCGATGCGACGCCATACGAGCTCGCGATCCTGCCGTGGGGTGCGTGCGAGGCCCACAATTTCCACCTGCCGTACGCGACGGACACGATTCAGGTAGTGCGAGTGGCGGCCGCGGCGGCGCAGCGCGCCTGGACGGCTGGTGCACGGGTGCTCGTTCTGCCGTCGGTGCCATTCGGTGTGCAGACGACGCAACTCGAGATCAAAGGCTGCATCAACATGAACCCGAGCACGCAGGCAGCGTTACTCGCTGATATTGCCGGCTCGCTCGATCGACAGGGAATCCTCAAGCTGTGCATCTTGAATGGCCACGGCGCGAACGACTTCCGGCAAACGATCCGCGAGCTTCAACCGAGGACGCGCGTGTTCCTGAGCACGGCTAACTGGTACAAGATCGTCGACCCGAAAGGGCACTTCGAGGATCTTGGGGACCACGCGGGCGAGCTGGAAACGAGCGTAATGATGCACCTCGCGCCCGATGCCGTTCTGCCGCTGAGTGAGGCGGGCGACGGCCGCGAGCGGCGATTCCGGATCGGCGCCTTACGAGACGGCTGGGCCTGGGCGCCCCGCGACTGGAAGCAGGTCACCGCGGACACGGGCATCGGCAACCCGAAGCGTGCGACAGCCGACAAAGGACGCAATTATCTGGAGAGCGTAGTGCAGCAGCTGTCGCAGTACTTCATCGAGTTGGCGAAAGCGGATTTGGGGAAGTTGTATGAATAGGCGTCGAGCTCAGTCACAGGATTCCTCGCGCCGCGGCTGTACATCGTCATCGCGGACAAACGCGGACAACAGCCACGGACAGACGCGGACGAAGAGCGACAGCGGCTTCGCGTTCGTCCGTGCTGATGCTGTAACAGCCACTGCGCAGCGATGTCCACGGCCGCGTTGTAACACTAGAACGAGCTCGGGAACGTCTCCGGCACTTCCCCGACCTTCACCGGCAAATGCAGTGGTGACAGCGCTCGCGTCTCATCGATGAAGATGAAGGCGTCGTAACGACCGGGGACGACCGTCGGCACGTAGTTGCCCCAGCGTTCGTGGTCGGGCTCGTAGACGACGCCGATGGCGCGATGGGCGATCGGCTCGTCGAGCGCGGCGACGCCACCGTCGACGGTACCGTCGAAGAGGAGGAGTGCGGCGCGCAGATCGCCGGTGAGCGCCTGGTGCATCACGTCTTCCCAACTGCCGGCGCGCGCGTCAGGAACGGACATGCGCCGCATCGGGGCGCCCCACTCTTCGCCGGCGATGACGGTGCCGTGATATGAGCCAAAGCCGACGAGGACGACGCCATCCTCGTCGTGCGCCTGCCTAACGAGCTGACCCACGTTGACCATGCCCGCGCTCGCCATGTTGGTGAAGCGGGCGTCGCCGATGTGCGTGTTGTGCTCCCACACGATCGCCTTCGCGTCCGGGTTGAACTGCTGGTGGTGCGCCATGAGGCGGTCGAGCGTGTCCACCATATGATGGTCGCGGACGTTCCACGACGCGGAGCCAGCGCGGACCATGGTGCGATAGTACAGCTCGGCGTTCTTGGCGACGAAAGCGTTTTGTTCGGCGTTGAAG